>Ga0315900_10004469_pt1 | contig 19697 bp, 14 predicted proteins | sample LakEriMetagenome_FD_203521 | JGI IMG/M metagenome (GOLD analysis project Ga0315900, IMG submission 203521) | Freshwater fungal communities from buoy surface, Lake Erie, Ohio, United States - Buoy 12 MA114 | ecosystem: Environmental > Aquatic > Freshwater > Lake > Lake biofilm | place: USA: Lake...
TGGTGGGGGCGCCAACGCGTTTCCGGGCTTGGCGCCGAGCGCGAGATGTGCACGTGCCCGGCGGCCAGAACACGGCGGACTCCACGGTCGCGCACCGCAGGTAGGGTCACGGCACCCGCTGCGTGTCGTCCGCACAGTCTGGCAGATCGTCGTGGTCGCGGAACCCTCCCCACGCGCTGTCCGGTTCATCCGCTCCCCGGAGATCCCATGCAAATCAGCCGCTGTGTCCCGGTATCACAAATGATGAATGTCGGCGTTGCCCTGCTTGGTGTGGCCCTCGTCAGTGCCGCCTGCGGCTCCTCCGGTGGTCCAGTGGCGCCCACGCCTCCGGCCACCGCAACCCCGGCCACCGCAACCCCGGCCACCGCAACCCCGCCCGCCGCAACCTCGGCCGCTGGCCCCACCCCCGAAGCGATTGCCGCCGCCAAGGCGTACAGCACGTCGATGGGCGGCCAGACGTTTCTCGTGCTGCACCGCGGGCGGGTGCTCGACGAGTCGTACACGAATGGCGGGAGCGCCGACCGCGTCCAACTGCTCGCCAGCGCCACCAAGGGCTTCACCGGCATGCTCGGCGCGATCGCCGCGGCCGACGGACTGTTCGACCTCGACGAGCCGGTTGCGCAGCGCGCCATCACCGAGTGGCGCAGCGATCCCATGAAATCGCGCATCACGTATCGGCACCTGCTCACCATGACAAGCGGGCTCCGCGAACTGAACGATCTGTCCGGTTGGCTCGACTACCTGCCGGCACCCGTGGACTATCCGGGCGGCAGCACGTTCGTGTACAGCGGCGACCCCAATATCTTCGGCCTGGCGCTCGAGCGACGCCTCGGCGGGGAGGCGGTGGTCGACTATCTCGCACGCCGCCTGCTGCAGCCGCTGGGCATCACGTCGCTGCGCTGGGCCACGAACTTCGCCGACGGCCGCCCCAACCTGTCCGGCAGCGCGTACGTGACCGCGCGCGACTGGGCCAAGTTCGGCGAGTTCGTTCGCCTCACCATGGCGTCACGGTGGACGGGTCCGTCGATCCTGCCGCGCGCGTTCTTCGACCAGGTGTTCACCGGCAATCCGGCCCACCCCGCCTACGGCTTCTACTGGTGGCTCAAGAAGCCGGTGCCCACGGCGCTGGCGGCGACGATCGACGCGAACAACAAGCGGCAGTACTCGCAGCAGATCAAGCCGATCGTCGATCAGCCAATGATCCCGGACGACTTCGTGATGGCGAAAGGGGCCTATGGGCAGCAGTTGTACGTGATCCCCTCGCTCGAACTGACTGTCGTGCGCAACGGGCCGGCCGAGCGGAACACCTTCGCTGACGTGGAGTTCCTCACGCGGCTGCTCACCGGCTTTCGGCGCTGAGATGACTGGCCTGCGGACCTGGCCAGGCACTTCGCGTGGGAAAAGGCGGACCTGCCGCACTCCGCTCGACGAGCTCCGTCGCCGAGGGCGACGTGCCCAATCACCTCACGCATGCGAACGCCCGGACTCGAACCGGGATGGGTTGCCCCGCCAGCTCCTAAGGCTGGTGCGTCTACCAATTTCGCCACGTCCGCGTACCACCCCCGAAATCTAATCCGCCGCCTGCCGACCGCCGCCCACGCCGCCGCTATGCCCTCGCGGATTCCTCCAGCGCAAACTGGGTGAGGCGCTCGAGGGTCATCGCCATTTCGCGCGTCGTGGCGTCCCAGTGGATGGGGCAGAGCCGCAGCGCCGGCCGGCCCCGCAGCAACGTGCTCATGACCGTTGCGTACCCATCAGCGCGCAGCCGGTCCACCACGCGCCCCGTGAGCGCGTCGACCGCCGCGTCATCCAGCCCCGCGCCACGCCAGCGGAAGGTCACGATCCCCAGCTGCGACGGCGTCACGATTTCCCAGCGCCCACTCGCCTCCAGCCACTGCTGCGCGAAATCGGCCACATCGAACCCCACCTGGATGGCGTCCCGGAACGCGGCCAGTCCGAAGGTGCGCAACGACAGCCACAGCTTGAGCGCCTTGAACGAGCGCGTGAGCTGAATGCCGCGCTCGAAGAAGTTCACGTCCTGCTGAATGTGCCGCGTGATGTCCGCCAGATAGTCGGCGTGATCCTCGTCCTCCACGCGAAAGGCGTCCTGCATGAGCTGCGCATCGCGCACCAGCAGGCAGCCGATCTCGAACGGCTGGAAGAGCCACTTGTGCGGATCGAGCGTAATGGAGTCGGCGCGCCCCAGCCCCTCCAGCGCCGCGGCCCCGCGCGGATGCAGCACCGCCGCCGCGCCGTAGGCGCCGTCGATGTGCAGCCACAGCCCCTCGCGCGCGCAAAGATCGGCGAGCGCGGGCAACGGGTCCACCGCCCCGGTGTTGGTGGTCCCGGCGTTGGCCACCACACAAAAGGGGCGCATGCCGTTGGCGCGGTCGGTACGAATGGCCTCCTCCAGCGCCGTCAGCGACAGCTGGAACTGTGCATCGGTGGCCACCATGCGCCGCTGCGCCTTGCCGAAGCCCAGCACCCGCAGTCCCTTCGACATGGACGAATGCGTCTGGTCGGAATAGTACACGACGGCCTGGGGATCATGGCCGCCCAGCCGTGTCTCGCGCGCCACCACGACCGCCGACAGGTTGGCCATGGAGCCGCCACTCACGAAAATGCCTCCGGCCTCCGGCGGCAGGCCGCAGGCGCGCTGCAGCCAGTCGAGCACCGTCAGCTCGATCTGCGACGCCCCACTGGAGGCCAGCCAGTGCCCGCTGAACACATTGTGTCCGCTCGTGAGGAAATCCCCCACGGCGCTCACGAAGTTGGACGGGCTGGGCACGAACGCATAGAAGCGCGGATGATCGGCGCGGAATGCGTTGGGGAACACATCGCGCGCCAGCTGCGCCAACAGCTCGGCCGGCGGCGTGGGCGCCTCGGGCAGCGGGGTGTACAGCCGCGCCGCCGCTTCCGCGCGCGACATCGTGGTGGTGGTGGGCTGCGCGCGGATCCCCTCGTGGTGGGCAATGACCATCGCGAGGGCCTGGTCTCCCAGCGCCTGCATCTCGGCGCGCGAAAGCTGAAGCGGGGCGCGCGGGGGCGAAGACGGGTCGTGGCTCATGGCATGGCTCATGGCGCGCAAGGTAGCAGCGGGGCACACCCGGCGGTAACGTAGCCCATGCCACACATCCCCCTGTTTGCTCTGGTCGCCCTTGCGGCAAGCGCCTCCGTTGCCGCGGCACAGCGGACGCCCACGGGGCCGTTCGGCTCGGGCGTTCCGGCGGGGAGCGCGGCAGTGGAGCAATCGCGTCACGGCGTGGCCGACGGCGTTCGCCTCGTGCGGCAGTTCGACGGGCTCGGCGAAGGCTTCGTCGGCCCGCACGGGGCAGTCACGCTGCGCAACCCGTCGGACAATTCCCTGGCGGTGGGCCGCCGCCATGTGGTGCAAACGGTGAACTCGCAGTGGGCGGTGTTCCGGCGCGACGGCACGCCCGGGTACGGCCCGCTCCCCACCAATGCGGTGTTCACCGGTTTCGGTGGCCCCTGCGAAACCCTGCTGAGCGGCGACGCCGTGGTGCGCTACGACCAGCTGGCGGAGCGATGGCTCCTGGTGCTGCCCATCTTCCGGCGTGTGCCCGTTGGCCACACGGCCACCGGCCCGCGCACGGCCCTGCTTCGCGTGCCGCCGCCGTCGGCCGATCGGGTCCCACGGCCGCTCCCGCCGCGGGCTGCCCCCGACTCCGCCACCGGCGGCTACGCCATGTGCTATGCCGTGAGTGCCACGAGCGACCCGCTGGGGGCCTGGCATCGCTACGAGTTTGCCCGCCCACTTTTCCCCGATTACCCGCGACCGGCCGTGTGGCCAGACGGCTATTACGTGCCCACGAGTACCGGCGACGACGTGGTGGAGAAGCATGTGTGCGTCGCCGAACGGGCGCGCATGCTGCGCGGCGAGCCCGCGCGTGAACTGTGCCGCATCGTGCCCGGGGTCAACTTCCTCAATACCGCCGATCTCGACGGACGGCGGTTGCCCCCGGCCGGAACGCCCAATCTCGTGCTCGCGACCGGGGGGACACAGTTGGCGGGCAACGTGGACAGCGACGAGCTGCAGCTGTGGCGCTTTGCGGTCAATTGGCAGGACACCGCCCGCACACAGCTCACCGGTCCCGAGCGCATTCCGGTCGCGCCGTACCGCTATCTGTGCGGTGGCCAGCTCACCAGTTGCGTGCCGCAACCTGGCACCGACCGCCGGCTCGATGCGCAAGGCGACAAGCTCATGCCGAGGCTGGTGTACCGGCAGTTTGCCGGCCACGCGTCGCTCGTGGCCGCGCACAGCATCAACAGCAGTCGCGGCACGGGTGGCGTGCGCTGGTATGAACTGCGATATGCGGCGAGTGGCACCATGACCGTGCATCAGCAGGGCACCTTTACTCCCGACAGCCTGTACCGATGGCTCCCCAGTGCGGCAATGGACCGGCTAGGCAACATCGGTATCGGGTACTCCGTCGGCGATGCCCACACGTTCCCCGGGCAGCGATTCGCCGGGCGCGCGCCACGGCATCCCCTCGGGACGCTCGGCTTCCGGGAGGTCGTGCTGGCCAACGGGGCCGCCGCACAGCAGACCACGTTGCGGTGGGAGGACTACACGCAGACGGCCATCGACCCGGTGGACGACTGCACGATCTGGTACGTGGGCGACTATCTGCCCGCCGGCGCCACCAGCTACACCACGCGCATTGGCGCTTTCCGCCTGCCCGGGTGCCGCTGAACAATCTTCGCCCTGCATGCCGACCACCTTCACCCTGCTCCCCATGCGATCACTTCGCCTCGCGCTGTCCGCGCTTGTCGCCCTGACGCTCTCGCCCGACACGGCGTCCTCCCAGGCCCGCAAGGTCTACATCTCCGTGGACATGGAGGGCATCAGTGGCGTGAACGGTGACAACCAGACCTCCGCCGCCGGCGCCGAGTACGGGCGTGCCCGCAAGCTCATGGCCGAAGATGCCAACGCCGCCATTCGCGGGGCCTTCGAGGGCGGGGCCACCGAGGTGGTCGTGAACGATTCGCACGGCAGCCAGCGCAACATCCTGCCGGAGGATCTCGATCCCCGCGTGCGCCTCATCAGCCACAGCTTCAAGCGCTACGGCATGATGGAGGGGCTCGACTCCACCTTCGACGCGGTGATCTTCGTGGGCTACCATGCCAAGGCCGGGTCGCCACGCGGGGTCTTCGCGCACACCGGCTCGGGCGTTCTGCGTGACCTGCAGATCAACGGGCTCTCGGTTGGCGAGGGGGGCATGAACGCCTTTCTCGCGCGCTGGTACGGCGTGCCGGTGATCCTGGTCACCGGCGATGACGTGGCCGTGGAGGAACAGAAGGCCACCGTGCCCACGGTGCGGGGCGTGGTAGTGAAGCGCGCCATCAACTCGCGGGCGGTGGAGTTGCGTCCGCTCGCCGATGCGCGTCGGGACATTCAGGACGCCGCCAAGGCGGCGGTGGCCGCGGCACGGAAGGCGCCGCCGGAACGTCTGGCCCGCTACACGGTACGCATGGAAATGCGCGACCCGACGATTCCGGAGGTAGCCGCGGCCTTCCGGGAGATCCGCCTGGTGGACGCGACGACGATGGAATTCACCCGCGAGTCCATGCCGGATGCGTACCGTCTCATCCGCGTACTCTACCGCTTCATCAACACCGACTGACTGCAGGAGACATCATGACCCGTATGCTGCGCGCGGCTCTCGCGGCCGCCGCCCTGTCCGCAACGGCGGCCGCGAAGGCCGAGGCACAGTCCGGCAAGGGGCTGTTCGTGGGCATCCAATATGCCGGCGCGTCCGTAAACGTGCAGGAGGCCGCCGAGGATCTCGAGTTCGGCAATGGCTTCGGCGTGCACGCCGGGGTGGGGCTGAGCGAACGGTGGAGTGTGCTGGCCAACTTCGATCGCAGCCTCCTCACCGGCAACAGCGCCGACGTGCGACTCACGCAATACGACGCGTTGCTGCGGCTGCATCTCATTGGCGCGGCGTCTCCGCTGAAGCTCTTCGTGACCGGCGGCGCCACCGCCCGCAGCGCCAACGCCGGTCGTGACTTTGAAAGCATCGCGCCTACCGGCGGCGGCGGTGTGCAGCTGTTCCTGTCGTCGGGGCTGGCGGTGCACGGCACCGCCCTGTGGACCTTCGGCAACCTGACGCGCGCCAACCAGCTGTCGGGCAACACGATCGACCAGCAGTTCACGTCCACGGGAACGAGAGTGCAGGCGGGCGCGTCGCTCTACCTCTTCGGGCGTTGACCGGCGAAAGGGTCGCCGCTGAAGCACTAGAGGGTAAGTGAGCAGTATGAATCGAGCCCGGATGGCGGTGAGGCGTTGCCATCCGGGCTCTTTTCGCGAGCTCTCGCAGGACTACCCGCGCATCACCCGCCGATGCGCAGGTTCACCACGCGCTGCCCCAGTCGCGGGTCGATGGACTGCACGAGCAGGCTCACGTAGTCCCCTTCCTTGAGGGTGGCAATGGCCGCCTGCAGGTCGGCCACCGTGCGCACATCGCGGCGCGGCGTGGGATAGAGCACGGCCAGCACCACATCACTGCCCCCGGCCATCTTGTCACGCGCGGGCCCGTCTTCCGACACCTCGGTCACCCGCACGCCGCGGCCGCTGGTGCGCAGCCGCGCCGCCAAGTCGGCGGGCAAGGCCTCCACCGTGAAGCCCAGCTTGCCCGCGGCCGGATTGGCGGCGGCGTCGGGTGCGTCGGGGTTGGACGCCAGGCGTGTCATGCTTTCGGCTTCCACGAGGCGCACTTCCAGCCGCTTCTTGGTGCCGAAGCGCATCAGCTCCACGGGAATGCGGTCACCCACGCGCCGCTGGCGCACGATGCGCTGCAGCGAGCTGACGCGCTCCACCGGCTTGCCGTCCACCGTGATGATCACGTCCCCCACCTCGATCCCCGCCTCCTTCGCGGGACCGCCATCGGCCGGGTTGAAGCCCAGCACCTTGACGCCCGCCACACGGGAGAGACCGTTGATGCCGGCATCCTCGGGTTCGACTCGCGTGACCGACACGCCCATGACCGGGAGCCGCACGCGCCCCTCCTTGATCAGCGCGTCGGTCACGTTCTTCACCAGCGTGATCGGGATGGCGAACCCGTACCCCGAGTAGAAACCGGTCTGGCTGGCGATGGCGCTGTTCAGGCCGATGACTTCGCCGCGCATGTTGATGAGCGGGCCGCCCGAGTTACCGGGGTTGATGGCGGCGTCGGTCTGGATGAAGTCGGAGATCGTGAAGTTGCCCGAGTTGGGCAGGTTGATCTCCTGACCGCGTCCCTTGGCGGAGATGATCCCCGCCGTCACGGTGAAATCGAGCCCCAGCGGGTTGCCAACGGCCAGCACCCATTCGCCAATGCGGGTCGTTTCGTCGTTGCCGATGGTCAGCGTGGGCAGCCCGCGCGCGTCGATCTTCACGACCGCCACGTCAGTGGTGCTGTCGGTGCCCACGACCTTGGCCTTGAACACGCGTCCGTCGCTGAGCGTGATCGACACCTGATCGGCGTCGGCCACCACGTGATTGTTGGTCACGATGTAGCCGTCGGCGCTCATGACGAAGCCGGAGCCTTCACCGCGCTGCTGCCGCGGCTGGGGCCCACCGAACTGCTCCAGGAAATCTTCCATCCCCTGCGGCACGCGCCCGCGGGGGGTGGCCCGCGGTCGCACGGACCGCGTGGTATTCACTGCCACGACGCCGGGCGTCACCCGCTCGGCGATATCGGCGAAACTGCCCACGCCGTCGATATTGGCCGGGCCGCGCAGGGCGACGGCCGGGCGATTGCCCGTCGTGCTCTGGGCCCAGCTGATCTTCGTCCAGTCCATCCCTGAGGCGAAGAGCACGCCGCCGGCAAAGCAGCCGGCCGCGGCCGTCGCGAAGCGAAAGCGAGAGAATCGTGCAGCCATGGTTCGTTGGTCGTTTGGTGTTGCGATACGCACGCGCGAAACGCGCACCTGCCATGATAAGACACCGAAGCCCCGCCGGGAGTTTCCGGCGGGGCCTGGCATGAACGGGCGTGCCTACTTCTTGTCGTCGACGATCTCGTAGTCGGCTTCGACCACGTCGTCGGCCTTGCCACCCTGCGGCTCGCCCTGGGCGCCCGGCGCCCCCGCGTCGGCCGGCGCGCCACCGTCCGGCGCCGCCTGCTGCTGGTAGAACGCCTGACCCGCCTCGCTGTACGCCTTGCTCAACTCCTCCTGCGCGGCGCGGATCTCGTTCATGTCATCACCGCGCAGCGCCTTGCGGGCACGCTCGATCGACGCATCGATCCGCTCCTTGAGGGGGGCGGCCACCTTGTCGCCCCACTCCTTGACGTTCTTCTCGACTTCATACGTCTGCGAGTCGAGCCGGTTGCGGGTGTCGATCTCCTCGCGACGCTTCTTGTCCTCGGCCGCGTTCTTCTCGGCGTCCTTCACCATGCGGTCGATCTCGTTGTCCGACAGGCCGCTGGACGCTTCGATGCGGATCTTCTGCTCCTTGCCGCTCGCCTTGTCGCGCGCCGTCACATGCAGGATGCCGTTCGCGTCGATGTCGAAGGTCACCTCGACCTGCGGCATGCCACGCGGGGCGGGCGGGATGCCCGTGAGCTGGAACTTGCCGATCGTGCGGTTGTACACCGCCAGATCGCGCTCACCCTGCAGCACGTGGATCTCGACCGTGGTCTGGTTGTCGTCGGCGGTGGAGAACGTTTCCGCCTTCTTCGTGGGAATGGTGGTGTTGCGCGGGATGAGCACCGTCATCACGCCACCCAGCGTTTCGATACCGAGCGAGAGCGGCGTGACGTCGAGCAGCAGCACGTCCTTCTGCTCGCCGGTGAGCACCGCGCCCTGAATGGCCGCCCCCACCGCCACCACTTCGTCGGGGTTCACGCCCTTGTTCGGCTCCTTGCCGAAGAAGTCCTTCACCACCTGCTGAATCTTCGGGATGCGCGTCGATCCGCCCACGAGGATCACTTCGTCCACCTCGCTGGGCTGCATGCCGGCGTCCTTGAGCGCCTGCTTCATGGGCTCCAGGGTGCGCTGCACGAGATCGTCCACGAGCTGCTCGAACTTGGCCCGCGTGAGCGTGTAGTTGAGGTGCTTCGGTCCCGAGGCGTCGGCGGTGATGAACGGCAGGTTGATATCCGTCGTGCTGGCGCTCGACAGCTCCATCTTGGCCTTCTCACCGGCCTCCTTGAGGCGCTGGATGGCCATGGGGTCCTTCGACAGATCGATCCCCTGGTCGCGCTTGAACTCCGCCACGAGCCAGTCGATGACGCGCTGGTCGAAGTCGTCGCCGCCCAGATGGGTATCGCCGTTGGTGCTCTTCACCTCGAACTGACGCGTGCCGTCCACGTCGTAGAGTTCGAGAATGGAGATGTCGTACGTGCCGCCACCCAGGTCGAACACGGCGACCTTCTCGTCCTTCTTCTTGTTCTTGTCGAGCCCGTAGGCCAGCGCCGCCGCCGTGGGCTCGTTCACGATGCGCAGCACTTCCAGGCCGGCAATCTTGCCGGCGTCCTTGGTGGCCTGACGCTGAGCGTCATTGAAGTAGGCCGGCACGGTGATGACCGCCTTGGTCACCTGATGGCCAAGATAGTCCTCGGCCGTCTGCTTCATCTTCTGCAGCACCATGGCCGAGATCTCGGGCGGCGTGAACCGCTTGCCCTGGACCTCCACGGCGGCCACATCGTTGGGGCCGGCCACGATCTTGTAGGGAACGCGCGACTGCTCCTGCTGCGCCTCGGCCACGCGGCGGCCCATGAAGCGCTTGATGGAGAAGATCGTATTTTGCGGATTGGTGACCGCCTGACGCTTGGCAATCTGCCCGACGAGGCGCTCGCCATCCTTCGTAAAGCCGACCACGGACGGGGTCGTACGCCCGCCCTCGGCATTGGGAATCACGATGGGATCGCCACCTTCCAGCACGGACACCACGGAGTTGGTGGTGCCAAGGTCGATGCCGATAACTTTCTCAGCCATGGGGATCTCTGTGGAGGTCCTGATGTTGAAGAAGAGCAGGCGGGATCGCCGGCGCCTTCTGCCACTCGATAGGGAGAAGGGCAAGGGGCGGGCCGGTTTTGTTCTGCCGAAGCGGCGCAATTCGCCCGCGCAGCCGCGCTTTACCCGCTGCCTGTGCGGCAGTCTGCCAATTTGACCGGTGCAATGCCATGTTCCCCATCGCTGACGACAACCCGACGCTGCGCACGCCGGTGGGTCTTCGGCAACAACGTCGAGGACAGCATGGGGCGCGGGCGCTTCGTAGCGTTCTACCTGCTGACCGGTGTGGCCGCGGCCATGGCGCACCTGGCGGTCGACCCCGGTTCTCCCGTGCCCACGGTGGGGCGTCGGGGGCCATTTCGGGCATCATGGGCGCCTATCTGCTGCTCTATCCCCGGGTTCGTGTACGCACCTTCATTCCCCCGGTCTTCCTGCTGCATTTCCCGGCATGGCTCGTGCTTATCCTGTGGTTCGGCAGCCAGGTGGTGAGCGGACTGCCTGAGCTTTCCCCCCTGCGCCGGGAGATTTCGGGCGGGGTGGCCGTGTGGGCGCACGTGGGCGGTTTCGTGGCGGGGGCGTTGCTGGCCAAGCTGTTCGAGGATCCCCAACTCGTGCGGCGACGCCGGGCGGTTGCCGACGCCAAGGTGGTTTGGTCCTGAACCAATCGGGAGGCGCACCATCCATGAACCATTGTCTCGCCTCTGTAACAAGGGAAATCGGGGCCAGCGGGTGGATGGCGGAGTTCCCTCGGTGACGTTTTCGTTACACAGCCGCAGTCACACCGGGACGCGAAGCCCGCAGCTTCTGCCGAGCCCGTCCCCACTGCGGCGCCGAACACCTCCTCAATCCAACACGCTGCCGTGAAGCTTTTCTCCAAAGACGAAACGTTCTTCGACCACTTCCGCGGCCTTGCCGTGCATATCGGCGAAGCGGCCACGTTGCTGCGCACCCTCTTCGAGAATCCCGCCAACGCGGCGCAGATCTCGGTGCAGATCAAGAAGGTGGAGACCGATGGGGACGCCATCGTGCACCTCATCAACCAGCGCATCGACACGAGCTTCGTCACGCCGCTCGATCGCGAAGACATTCACCTGCTCGCGAAGCGGCTCGACAACGTCATTGACCTCATCAACGGGGCTTCGCGCCGTGTCGTGATGTTCCGGGTGACCACGGCGCGCGACGGCGGGGTGCAGATGGCCGATGTGCTGGTGCGGTGCGGCAAGGAGATCCTGGCCTCGGTCGGGGACATTTCCAAGCGGCAGCGCATGATGGAGCATGGCCGGGCCATCAAGCTGCTGGAGGAAGAGGGCGATGTGCTCTACGCGCAGTCGGTGGGCGCGCTCTTCGAACATGACGAGCCGGCAATCGAAGTGCTGAAGTGGAAGGAGATCTTCGATGCGCTCGAGGAAGCCATCGACGAGTGCGAGGACGTGTCCAACGCCCTCGAGAGCATCGCGCTCAAGAACAGCTGACGCGCCGCTGATCGCTCCGTGGTCACCTTCGTCATCTTCATCGTCGCGGTTGCGTTGGCCTTCGACTTCATCAACGGCTTCCACGACTCCGCCAACTCGATCGCCACCATCGTCGGCACGCGCGTGCTGAGTCCCCTCGCCGCCGTCATCTGGGCGGCGGTGTTCAACTTCTCCGCGCTGTTCTTCGTGGGCACCGCCGTGGCCAAGTCGGTCGCGGCCGGCTTCATCGACCTCAACGTGGTCGATGCCAACGTCATTCTGGGCGGGCTGCTGGGCGCCATTGCGTGGAATCTCATCACGTGGTGGTTCGGCATTCCGTCGAGCTCCTCCCACGCCCTCATCGGCGGCTATGCCGGCGCCGCGGTGGCCAAGGTCGGCTTCTCGGCGCTGCTGTGGGGCAAGAAGTGGATCGAGACGCTCTCGGCCATCGTGCTCTCGCCCATGCTCGGCGCGCTCATGGGCTTCCTGCTCATGGTGCTGGTCTTCAACCTCTTCCGCAACGTGGTCAACACGAAGGCGGAGAGGGTGTTCCGGGTGCTGCAACTCACCAGTTCGGCGCTGCTCTCGCTCGCGCACGGTGGCAACGATGCCCAGAAGACGATGGGCATCATCGTGGGGCTGCTCGTGGCCACGCAGGCCACCTTCGCCAACCAGACCGGGTGGCTGGCGCACTTCCACGTCACGTCGCTCGACGTCATCCCGGTGTGGGTGGAGCTCAGTGCCTACACCATGATCTCGCTGGGTACGCTCTTCGGTGGCTGGCGCATTGTGCACACCATGGGGACCCGCATCACCAAACTGCGCCCCGTGGGCGGCTTCTGTGCCGAAACGGGCGGCGCGATGGTCATTCTCGCCGCCTCCAAACTGGGGATTCCCGTGTCCACGACCCACACGATCACCGGCGCGATCGTGGGGGTGGGGGCCACCAATCGCCTGTCGGCCGTGCGCTGGGGGCTGGCCAGCCGCATTGTGTGGGCGTGGGTCATTACCATCCCCGCGAGTGCGGGCATGGCAGCACTGAGCTACTGGCTGCTCGCGGCCTTCAATCCTCTCTGACGCGGAGACGGCCGGCGGTCCTGTTCGACCGCCGGCCACATGGACCATGTCCTCGGTCACGTCGCTGTCGCTGCCCTATCTGAATCGCGAGCTCTCGTGGCTCGACTTCAATGCGCGGGTGCTGGAAGAAGCCCTCGATGAACGGGTGCCGCTGCTCGAGCGCCTCAAGTTCCTGGCGATCTTTAGCACCAACCTCGACGAATTCTACATGGTGCGGGTCGCCGGGCTGCGCCGAAAGGTGGCCTCGGGGGCCCCGCAATACGCCCCCGATCCGCTGGCACCGGCCGAGCAGCTGGTCGCCATTCGCACGCGCGTGCGCGAACTGCTGGCCCGCCGGCGTCGCGTCCTCAAGCGCGAACTGCTGCCCGGACTCGCGCGCCACGACATCCATCTGGTCAAGATGGAGACGCTCGACGATGCCGAGCGGGCGCGCGTGCACGAGTTCTTCGAGGCCCAGGTGTTCCCGGTGCTCACGCCGCTCGCGGTCGACCCCGGACACCCGTTCCCCTACATCTCCAACCTCTCGCTCTCGCTGGCGGTGGACATTCGCGACCCGGTCACGGGCAAGGCGCACTTCGCGCGCGTGAAGGTGCCGCGCTCGCTGCCGCGGTGGGTGTCGTTCGGGCGCGGACACTGCTATGTGCCGCTCGAGGATGTCATTGGCGCCCACCTCGGAGCACTGTTCCCGGGCATGGAGGTGCAGCGCTGGTTCACCTTCCGCATCACGCGCTACTCCGACCTCGACCTGGGCCAGATGGACCAGCCCGAGGATCTGCTCGAAACCATCGAACAGCAGGTCTTCCAGCGGCGCTTTGGTGAAGTGGTGCGGCTCGAAGTGCAGCACGACATGCCCGAACGCATTCGGGCGCTGCTGCTGGAGGAGCTCAGCGAAAGCGAGACCCAGCTGGTGGCGCCCCTCGGGCCGGACGATGTGCACGACGAGGATGACCTGCTCGAGATGGGTGACCTCTTGCAGCTCGCCCTCACCGACCTTCCCGAACTGCGCGACCCGCCGCACACGCCGCAGGTGCCGCCCGCCTTCCGGGACGGGCGCAACCTGTTCGACGTGATTCGCGAGCGCGATGTGCTCGTGCACCATCCCTTCGAGTCGTTCACCGCATCGGTCGAGACGTTTCTCGAGGCGGCGGCCAACGATCCGCAGGTGCTGGCCATCAAGCTCACGCTGTACCGCACTTCCGGTGACATGGCCATCGTCCGGGCGCTCACCGAGGCGGCCGAAGCGGGCAAGCAGGTGGCGGTCATCATCGAGCTGCAGGCGCGCTTCGACGAGACCAACAACATCACCTTTGCCCGCACCATGGAAAGTGTGGGCATTCATGTGGCATACGGGCTGCCGGGGCTCAAGACCCACGCCAAGACGGTACTCGTCGTGCGCCGAGACGCCGACGGCATTCGTCGCTATGTGCACATCGGCACCGGCAACTACAACAGCAGGACGGCCCGGCTGTACACCGACATGGGGTTGTTCACCTGTCATCCGGAAATCGGCGCCGACCTGTCCGACCTGTTCAATTCGCTGACCGGTGTGTCGCGGCAGAAGCATTATCGGCGGCTCGCGGTGGCCCCGGTCTCGCTGCGTGCGCGCCTCTTGGAACTCATCGAACGGGAAACGGCGCACGCGATCGCCGGGAAGGGCGGGCGCATCATTGCCAAGATGAACGCCCTCGTCGATCCCGAGATCATTGCGGCCCTGTACCGCGCGTCGCAGGCCGGAGTGAAGATCGACCTCATCGTGCGCGGCATCTGTTGCCTCGTGCCGGGCTTGGCGGGCATGAGCGAGCATATCCGGGTGGTGAGCATCATCGGGCGCTTCCTCGAGCACTCACGGCTGGCGTTCTTCGCGAACGCCGGCAACCCGGAGTACTACATCGGCTCGGCCGACTGGATGCCGCGCAACTTCGATCGGCGCGTGGAAGTCATGACGCCCATCGAGGACCAGCTTCTGCACAAGGGGCTGGAGGCGGTGCTGGCCACCTGCCTGAGCGACAACCGGCAGGCCTGGGAATTGGGGGCCGACGGGCAGTACCGCCGGCGGGAGCCACGGGGTGAGGCCGCGCGCGCCACGCACCAGATTTTCATGAAGGAACCGTGGGGTACCGAGGCGGCGCGACCGCCCAAGCGCAAGAAGAAGGGCGAGGCGGACTGAACGCGTCCGCCTCGGGTCGGCTCACTCGCCGTCGCCTTCGTCGTCGGCGCTGATGGGGGTGCCGTCGGGAAGCAGGACGATGATCGGCCGCCCCAGCACCTCCTCCAGCAGCCGGCGCTTCCGGCTCGCGCCCCAGCATTCGAGCCGCACGTTCGTGGCGCCTTCGGCTTCATGCACCGTGACCCGCACGGCGTCGGTCGTCCACTTTACCGCCATGCCGCCCACGGCGCTCACATGCCCGCGATCCATGCCGTCGGCGAACCGCAGCAGCGCCGACAGCTTCACGATGCGCTCACGGGTGGCGCGGTCGAGCTGACCGAAGCCCGCGTGCTTGGCCTTGGGCGGCGCGCCGCGATGATAGCGCGCAATGTGCGCAATCATGATCTGCTCGGCCGGCGTCATGCCCAGCAGATCGGCGTGCGAGATGAGATGGAACGAATGCTTGTGATGCTTTTCGTAGTTGATGTGGTAGCCCACATCGTGCAACAGGGCCGCGTCGGACAGGAGGCGGCGGTCGGCCGCCGTGAGTCCGAGGCGTGCCTCGAGGGCATCGAACAGCTGCAGCGACAGGGCCTGCACCTGCCGGGCGTGCGGCGCCTCGAAGTGACAGCGTTCCGCGAACTCCCGCACCGATCGGTCGCGAGCGACGCCGGGATCGGCCACCCGGGGGGTAACGCGGGCGGCTTCCAGCAGAATGCCTTCGCGAATGCCGAAGGCCGAGGTGAGCAGATCGCGCGGGTCGAAGCGTGCCAGCACTTCGGCCGCCACGGCAAGCCCCGCCACGATGATGTCGGCGCGCGCAGGGTTGAGCCCGGGCACCTGTTGCCGCTCCGGCGCCTCCATGCGCTGCAGCCACTCCAGCACATGCTCGAGTTCGGCCCGCGTGACGCGCGTGCCGTGCGCCGAACGCACGGTGACGTGCTGCCGCGCCAGCACGATGCCCGCGAGATTCGTGAACGTGCCGCCTGACCCGATCACCTGGGCGCCGCGCCAGTCCTTGACCGGCACGGCCTTGCGCAGCCCCTCGCGCACATGCTCGCGCAGCGCCCGCACCCGGCGCGGCCGCACGGCCGGGGTGAGGAACTTCTCGGTGAGCCGCACGGCCCCGAAGGGGAGCGAGGCCACGCGCTCGATGAGACCATCCTTCGCGAGCACGAGTTCGAGGGAACCGCCCCCGATGTCCATGACCACGGTGCGTCCCGCGCCCAGCTCGAAGTGCGCCAGAGCGCTGCGGAAACAGAGCAGCGCTTCCTCTTCGCCGCTGAGGACCCGCACCGGTTGCCCGGTGGCAGCGGTGAGGCGCGCCGTGAACTCGCGCGAATTGCTCGCGTCACGCACCGCGCTGGTGGCCACGATCTCGATACGCGCGGCAGCCAGCTGCCGGGCCAGCGTGACCATGCGCTGCACCGCAGCCACGGCCGAGTCGATCGCGGTGGTCGACAGCGCCCCCGTGCTCTCCAGGCCATCGCCCAAACGGGGCATGGCCTTCATTTCATCGACCACCCGAATGCCGCCCGCCGGCGAGACATCGGCGATGATCTGCCGCACCGAGTTCGACCCGATGTCGATGGCCGCGATGCGAACATCGCCGGTGCTTGCTACTGGAGCCGTCATGTGGCAGCCGGGGGCAGGAGAACAGGTGCGGGTCACGCCGGCCTGTGGTCCGGTTCCCCCGGTCGATCGGCAACCCTCAGCGTACCGTACCGGAAGCCGCCCCCGTCGCGCAAGGGTTGCATCGCAGCGCGGCATCCACCCGCGCCAACACGGCGTCCGCCACGGCGGACGGGAGCGGCACATAGCCCATGCTGCTGGCGCTTGCCGCCCCTTCGAGAAACGCCCAATGCAGAAAATCGGCAAGGGCGGTACGCTTGGCCGCCGAGAGTTGCGACGGTACGATCAATAGCCAAGTGAAGGCCGCCAGCGGATACGCCTGTCTGCCCTCGGCGTCCAGCAGTGACAGGCGAAACCCGCTCACCCCCTCGTCGTCGAACGGGGCGAGACCGTCGAGGGTGTTGGCCGCAGCGGTCGCAATCTCGAAGGGCATGGGCGACACGAACTGCCCCGCGCGATTGCGGACGTGCGCCGCGGGCAAACGGTTCTGTCGCGCATACACGACCTCGAGGTACGCCACCGCTCCGGCCGTGGCCTTCACCTCGGCGGCGACCGCCTCGTTCCCGTCACGCACGATCACCGAGTCCCCGTCTGGCCACGGGGCGTCCGCGCCTTGCACCAACTGCAGGTACCGGGCAAAGATGCGCGCCGTGCCGCTGCCGTCGCTGCGACGCACGGGGCGCACCGCGAGGTGCGGCAGCGTCACGCCGGGGTTGATGGCGCGAAGGCGTGCATCGTCCCAAAACGCAATGCGCCCGCGAAACAGATCGGCGATGACCTCCCCGGACAGGCGCAGCGGACGCGTGGCGCCGGGGACGTTGTACGTAATCGCCACGGCGCCGACCGCCATGGGGATATGCACCACCGAACGGCCGCTGGCCACCATGGCGCTATCGGACACCGGAATGTCGGATGCGCCGAAATCCGCCGACCCGTTGAGCGCCGCGGCGATCCCCTGCGGCGATCCTTCCGACCGGTAGGTGATGCGCACGGGGGCGACCGCCGCATACTCGTTGAACCAGCGCGCATACAGCGGGTACGGCAGCGTGGCGCCGACGCCGGTCAGCCGCAGCCGTTGGGATTCGGCTACGGACACGCCCTCACTGGTTGCCGCCGGGGCGCCGGCGCTGTCCATGGGGGGCTGGCGCACCCCCTCGCCACACGACACCGCAGGCAGTGTGGCAACGGCAAGCACGGCCGAAAGACGTACGCCGTGTCGGCGCCACGCCCTCATAACGCGTTGGCGTAGCCGATGAACTTGAATCGCCCCTCACGCTCGAGGATGGTGCCGAACCAGCGCCCGTCGGGCAGCGTGGTCGACCCCGCACGCAGGCGCAGCGCGCATTGCTGATGCAGCCGGTTCTTCCCCTCAACCGTCGCGGAATCGGGGCAGCGCAGCTGCGCGAGCGAAACCGAGGTGCCGGCCAGTCGCGCCAGCGCCTTGGGCAGACTCTCGTTGCTGCTGGTCATGATCTGTCCCCACAGCAACTGGGGTGGCGCTTCATACGGTGGCTGGCTCATGGCCGATGTGGGGTAGTACAGATACGCAAACTCGGCCCGGTCGAGCGTGAGGGCGTTGAGCGTGGCTGTATCGCTCGTCGAGAGTGCCGTCAGGAAGCGGCGCACCAGCGACTCGCGGTCGGGCGCCGCGTGGCGCAGCGTGTCCACCGAGTCGAGACCCACCCGGAAGCGACGCAGCTGCTCGGCCATGGGCAGGATGGAATCGACCGTGCCGCCGGCGGCGATGACCTCGGCGACGTGAGCCGCCTGGGAATCGGCCGCCGTGCGTGGGGACGGTTCGCCGCATGCCGCCGCGAGGCATGTGGCGACGGCCACGGCGAGCAGGACAGAAGGACGCGAAGGCTGTGGCATGAGAGCAGAACGGTGAAAAACAGGAGAACGGCCAGGGCCGCATCGCGACCCTGGCCGTTTCACGCAGCACACGACATCACCGCGGCGGATCGTTACCGGAAAGGTAGGTGCCGATCGCGCGGCCGGTCAGTTGCGGGCGTAGCTGGTCCAGCCTTCCCACCACTTCGGCCCGCCGGGGGCGGCGGCGCCGCGGTACACGGTGGGGGTGATGAAGGTGCCCACGCGCGCCGCAATGCGCGGGTCGGCCGCGAAGGTGGCCAGGCCACCCGTGGCGATCGGCGAGTTGGCCGCCGGCGACCAGTCGAGGCTGGCGCCGTTGGTCGGGGTGGCGGGCAGTGCCGTGAAGAGGGTCGCCGCCGTCACACCCGTGCCCACCACGATGTTCGCGTTGCGGGCCGTAAGGGCGCTGGCCTGGCCGAAGTTCGTGCCCGCCGCATCGAAGCCGCCGTCGGCGCCACCGTTCTCGGCAAAGTACAGGTTGCGCACGATGAGGGAATCCACCTGGAAACGGTTGTTGGACGTGGAGTCGCGCAGTGAGATGCCGCCGCGCGGCCAGCGGGCGATCACGCCGTTCACGTAGTAGCCACCCGTGCCGCGGCGGAGCACGGCACCCACGCCACCGCTGCCCGGCACCGTTACGCCCGACGCCGGACCGACGAGCGTGAAGTTCGCGAACACGTTCATGTTCCACAGCCCCTCGTCACGCCCGGCACTCTGCGCATTGGCCCCCGACGGCGCCACACAGCCACCGCCGTTGCACCCGTCGACTTCGAAGCCCTGCGGGTCGGCCGACACGGCACCGGCACCGGCACGCGGCGTGAGGTAGGTGGACTGCAGACCGATGAGGAACTGATTGAGGCCGCGATAGCCTTCGGACCCGTCGAAATGATCGTCGCCCGACTCGTACGAGACGAGGTAGCGACCGTTCACCGTGCCGCCGAACCATTCGAAGTGGTCGTCGAGGCCGGCCAGCGCCTGCACGTACTCGACCGTGGTCCCGCTGCCCACCGCAGCGAACGTGAAGGAGTTGAGCTCGGCATCCGCCAGCGTGGCGTACCCGGCAAACTCCACGCGCACGTAGCGCAGCGTGCCGCTGTTGTCACTGTCCACCGTGCCGCCGGTGTACACGATGCCGGCCGGATCGGCGCCCACCACCGAGCCGTTCGAGCCTTCCACGATCACGTTGCCAACGCGGTTGGCGCGGGCATTGCCCACGATGACCAGGCCGCCCCAGTCACCCGGCGAGCGATTGCCGGCGGACCGCTGCGAGGTGAAGACCACGGGCGCCGCGGCCGTGCCGTTGGCCACCAGGCGGGCCCCACGCAGCACGAACAGCGCCGAGCCCAGCGCGGTGGTGTCCCCCACGATGCGCGTACCCGCGTTCACCGTGAGCGTGGCGCCACTGTTCACGTAGACGAAGCCGCGCAACACGTAACTGGTATCGGGGGTGAGCGTGCGGTTGGTGGCGATGGAGCCGCTCAGCACCACCGTGGGGTTGGCGGCAACCGCGTAGGCCACCGTGACGGTGGCCGTGGCATTCGCCGCAACCGTGGCCGGCGAGC
>Ga0315900_10004470_pt1 | contig 19696 bp, 16 predicted proteins | sample LakEriMetagenome_FD_203521 | JGI IMG/M metagenome (GOLD analysis project Ga0315900, IMG submission 203521) | Freshwater fungal communities from buoy surface, Lake Erie, Ohio, United States - Buoy 12 MA114 | ecosystem: Environmental > Aquatic > Freshwater > Lake > Lake biofilm | place: USA: Lake...
CGGCATCGGCCTCCGCGAGCGCCTCCAGCGTCAGCCGGTGGCGTTCCTCTTCCTCCTCGACCCAGGCGGTCAGCGCCTGCTTGACGACCCAGCCGCGCGAACGCTCCAGCCGCTCGGCCAGCGCGTCCACGCGGCTCGCCAGCTCGGTGGGGACATGGGCGGTCAGGACGCGGGTGTCGGGGGAGGGCATAGGTTCGATGCCTAATCGAAGTGAATCATAGTTAATCATATCTCATCCCCCGGGGTTGTCCAGCGTTGCGAGACCGGTAGGAAAGCACGCAGGAGATCGCTCAGGGAAGCGATGAACCTGGCTAAAACCCCTGAAACACGAAATCCATCGCCGCCGTCACCCGCGCGCGTTCGGCGGGCAGCGGCAGCGCTCGGCCTCGTGCGGTAGGATTCCGCCCCCATGCACTGGCTGCTCGCCTACACCAAGCCCCGTCAGGAGGCCCTGGCCGAGGAGCACCTGCGCCGCCAAGGCTACGAAGTGCTCTGCCCGCAGCTACGGGTGCAGAAACTGCGCCGCCGCAAGTGGACCTGGGTCGAGGAGCCGCTCTTCCCCCGCTATCTCTTCGTCGGGGCGACCGACGAGAAGTCCTGGGCGCCGGTGCGCAGCACCGTGGGCGTGGCCTCGCTGGTGCGGTTCGGGGGGGGGGGGGGCAGGTGGCTTACTTAGGTGCCGGCCCGACTCGTCGAGGGTCTGCGCAACGCCGCCTATGAGCCCAGCGTAGCCCGACCCCTTTTCAAGCAGGGCCAGAAGGTGCGGATCGTCGCTGGGGACTTCGCCACGCTGGAGGCCGTGTTCGATATGGCCGAGGGGTAGGAGCGGGCCACCGTGCTGCTGGAACTGCCCGGGCGTCAGACCCGGGTGCGGATGGGCGTCGGGGAAATCGTCAACGTCTACTGACACTTAGCGTCGATTTATGACAGAAGTCATGCAACCGACCGATGTTGTCATTATCCTTGTTCACCTTTGAACGCCACTGGAATGGCCCAAACGGCTCGCTCGGCGCCGCCCCCCCAGACCTCGGCTGCACGGGTGTGGCGGCAGCGTGCCCACAAACCATTGAACAACAAAGCGAAAATACAGGAAGAAGCGCGGTTCAAGATCCTGCGCCTCCTGCACGAGAACCCGGAACTCACCCAACGGGAGTTGGGGGAGCAGGTGGGCATCAGCTTGGGTGCGGTGAACTACTGCCTGCGCGCGCTCATCGAGCGCGGGCTCGTTAAGGCCGGCAACTTCTCTCGGAATCCGAACAAACTCGGCTATGCCTATGTGCTGACGCCGGCGGGGATCGCGGAGAAGACGCTGCTGACGGGTCGGTTTCTTAGTCGCAAGTTGGCGGAGTACGACGCGCTACGAGTTGAGATAGATGTTCTCTCGCGAGAGACATCGGCCAGGGCAAGCGAAGAAACACAAGGGGAAAAAGCATGAGGGTGTTGGTCACCGGTTCGGCAGGATTCATCGGATCAGCGTTGACCCTTCGTCTGCTCGAGCGGGGCGATGAGGTCGTCGGCATCGACAACCACAACGACTACTACGACCCGACGATAAAGGAGGCTCGGCTCGCTCGTTTTGCGTCGAATCGGAACTACCGCCACCATCGGATCGACTTGGCCGATGCCGAAGGGGTACGCCGATGTTTCGCGGAGCACCAGCCGCAGCGGGTGGTCAATCTTGCCGCTCAAGCAGGCGTCAGGTACTCACTCGAGAATCCGCTCGCGTACATCAACAGCAATATCGTCGGCTTCCTCCATATCCTCGAAAACTGCCGGCACTCGTCCGTCGAGCATCTGGTTTATGCGAGCAGTTCGAGCGTCTACGGTGCGAACACCAAGATGCCGTTCTCCATCCACCAGAACGTCGATCACCCGCTCAGTCTCTATGCGGCGAGCAAGAAGTCGAACGAGTTGATGGCGCACACCTATAGCCATCTTTTTGGCTTACCAACGGCGGGGTTGCGGTTCTTCACCGTTTACGGACCGTGGGGGCGTCCAGACATGGCGCTCTTCAAATTTACCAAGGCCATCCTGGCCGGCGAGCCGCTGCAGGTCTTCAACCATGGACACCATCGTCGCGACTTCACCTACATCGATGACATCGTCGAGGGCGTCATCCGGGTGCTCGACCGTCCTGCGCCCCGCAACCCGGATTGGTCAGGCGATCGCCCCGATCCAGGGACCAGTGCGGCGCCATGGCGGGTCTACAACATCGGCAATAGTTCGCCGGTGGAGCTTTTGGATTACATCGCGGCGCTTGAGAAAGCACTCGGGCGTAAAGCGGAGATGGAACTGCTCCCGCTTCAGCCCGGCGACGTCCCCGACACTTACGCCGATGTGGCGGACCTTGTGGACGAGTTCGGATATAAGCCGCAGACCAGCGTAGAGCAGGGCATCCAGCGCTTCGTCGATTGGTATCGCGGCTATTTCAAGGTTTAGAGGGATGACCATGAAGGTTGAAGATCTGAAGTTGGCTATCGTTGGCCTGGGATATGTAGGTCTGCCGTTGGCGGTCGAGTTCGGGCGCATCCGCAAGGTAGTGGGCTTCGATATCAATCCTAGACGGATTGAGCAGCTTCGAGCCGGCGAGGACGTCACGCTGGAGACGAGCGGCGAGGAGCTTGCGGCAGCCAGCAAGTTGACTTTCACGATGGACCTCACCGATCTCCGAGACTGCAATTGTTTCATCGTTACGGTACCGACCCCGATCGATGACCACAAACGCCCGGATCTCACTCCATTGTTGAAGGCGAGCGAGGCGGTCGGCAAGGTACTCAAGCGCGGCGACATCGTCATCTATGAATCTACGGTATACCCGGGCTGCACGGAGGAGGATTGCGTACCAGTGCTCGAGCGGGCGTCCGGCCTGCATTTCAACTCCGATTTCTTCTGCGGATATAGTCCCGAGCGGATCAACCCCGGCGACAAAGAGCACAGGGTAACGACGATCCGCAAGGTTACGGCAGGATCCACCTCGGAAGTGGCCGCCGTGGTGGATGCGCTGTACAACCAGATCGTCACCGCGGGGACCCATCGCGCGGAGAGTATCAAGGTGGCTGAGGCCGCCAAGGTCATCGAGAACACTCAAAGAGACCTAAACATCGCGTTGGTCAACGAACTGGCCTTGATCTTCAACAGACTGGGTATCGATACGGAGGCCGTCTTGCGCGCTGCCGGGAGCAAGTGGAATTTCCTGCCGTTCAGGCCGGGTCTCGTGGGCGGACATTGCATCGGGGTGGATCCCTACTACCTGACGCACAAGGCTCAGGCGATCGGTTATCACCCGGAGGTCATCCTCGCTGGACGGCGGCTGAACGATGGCATGGGTCGATATGTCGTCTCGCAGTTGGTCAAGGCCATGACCCGGAAGCGGATACAGGTGGATGGGGCGCGGATACTGGTGATGGGATTGGCTTTCAAGGAGAACTGCCCGGACATCCGCAATACACGCGTGGTCGATATCATCACCGAACTCCGTGAGTACAACTGCGACGTGGACGTCTACGATCCGTGGGTCAGCCCCGAAGAAGCGGACCAAGAGTACGGACTTAAACCGATTGAGCTTCCGGAGGCTGGGGTTTACGATGCGATGATCATCGCGGTGGCGCACGCTCAGTTCCGTGAGATGGCTTCCGACCATCTCCGCGGACTCTGCCGCCGGCCAAGCGTCATATACGATCTGAAGTATGTCTTGCCGGTGTCAGATTCGGATTTGCGTCTTTGAGGGATGTGATGGCCGCTCAGACGCGACGGTAGACGTATTCGTCGCAGCCGGATCCGAAGAGACCGAGGGTCTCGCGGCCGACGACGAATCGGCGCTCGCAAAGAAAACCCTCACCGGTCATGAACGTGTCGGTCTGTTCAGGAGAGATTGACTCGTATGGCCAACCTCCCATCCAGTCGTGCACGTCGTGGTGGAAGTCCATGCCGCGCTGGCGTGAATACTCGGCCAGATATTGCTGGAAGTCGCGACCCGCGAGGAGACAGTTGGCTCGAAACAACCCAATAAAGACGGACCGCGCGCGCTTCTGGGCCGCCGGACTGGCGTGAGCGTAATGCTTCTTTTCCCACTTCCAGAAACCGCATAGACGGGTCTTGCGATAGAGCGCGAATGCAAATGTTCCGCCCGGAGCTACCGCACTGGCCGCGCAACGCAAGGCACGGTACATGTCTCCCGTGTGGTGTAGTACGCCCCACGAGTAGACCACGTCGAACTGGCCGAGTCCCGATGTCTCAAGGTCGAATACGCTGACCTCAAGCGCCTTCCACTTTCGCTCAGGAGCGAATTTGGTTAGTAGCTTGCGCATGGTTGCAACGGAATCTGGGTCGAGGTCTACACCAACGACTTCGGTGGCGCCGAGTCGCAGCGCCGCAAGGCTATGAAGGCCGGAACCACAGCCTATGTCGAGGAACCGCTTGCCTCGTATCGAGTCTCCGAGCAAGCGCTTGAGCCAAGCCTCGGCGTCGGCGATCTGAGATTCGGTGACGAGTTCGGAGAAACTCGCCCAGTTCTTGCCAAAAGCAAAGTGTGATTCTTTACGAAGCAAGTCGACGTTATCGGCCATGGCTTGACTATCCTTTCCAACCTAATCCTTGCCCGCATGGAAATGCGCAGCAGCACAGCACGCGCAGCACTGATGAATTATGACATGGCAGGTGGTGCCGATAGCGTGTCATCCTTTAAAAGGCGTAATTATTTCGGAAAACAATGCGTCCCAACGTTTAAGGACTGCAGATTCCGAAAAGGCACTCCGCACGAAACTGGCACCTGTATGACCCAATAAATCGCGTCGAACGGAATCGTCGGCTAGCGCGCGTAACTCGCGGGCCATAGCCAACTCGTCGCCGGGTGGTACAAGCACACCGACGCGCCCAGAATCGGTTAGATCGCGCGGCCCGGAATTACAGTCGAACGACACGGTAGGCAAACCCAGAGCCATCGCCTCCAGCATCGCGTTTGGAAAACCCTCGTAAGCGGACGTAAGCGCGAATATCTGGGCGGCCGCCATCACCGGCCAAGGGTCGCTCGCTGCACCGCAAATACGGGCGCGGCCTCCGAGTCCCAGGGCGGAAACTTGGCTTTCAAGATTCGACCGCAGTGGTCCATCACCCCAGATCTCCAAACGCCATTCCGGAGCATCCGCAAATCCGTGGTGGAATGCTCGCAATAGTGAGTCGAAGCCCTTCTCGGGCGACAGGCGGCCGATGCCGATCACCGTACCACCGCGGGCGGGCCGGTGTGATCGGGCCGGAAACGCGGTGAGCGTGTCAGGTAGGGGGTTCGGGATGACCGCGAACTCGCCGCATGCCAACAGCCTTCTACGCAGTCGACGCGCCGCCTGGAACGTCTGAACGCAGACCCGGCTTGCGAACGGATATGCGACAAGTCGCGCAGCGTGGAGTCCCAATTCCAGATCAACGCCGGCGGCCGGGTCAGCCCGCTCGCAGACGATCAGTGGTAGCCCAAGACCACGCGTGGCCGTGGCAGCGAGCACGTTTACGTTCGGCAGGAACGAAACGACCACATCGGGCCGCACTTCGCTCAGCCACCGGCGCAGCGCCCGCAGCTTGCGCAGGGGCGCGATGCCCGAACCGGCGGCGACTTCCGGCAGATCGCCGAGGAACTGCAGCCGCACGGCATCGTGCAGCGGGTAGGCGACGTCGCGCGCACCGAGGAAGGTCGGCACCAGCCAGGGCTCCCTGCCCTGCCGCGCCCACGCGTTGCAAAGCGTCGCAGCAACGCGCTCGGCGCCACCGCGCCCCATTGAACTCAGCAGCACCGCGATGCGGTGCGCGGGGGCACCTGGCAGGTGGTCAGCCATAGGGAGATCGCTCGCGGGTTCCCGATAGCGCCGCCATCAGCGACATCGCAATCAGGATGTAGTACTCGCCGAGCACGTTGTGACTGACGAGCCCCCACAACAGCAGGAACGCGGCCGCCACCCCGCCGGGCGGTGCGGTGAGGTCCCGGCGTACCGCCGCTAACAGCAGCGCGGGCAGCACCAGCCAGCCGACCAGCCCGAAGTCACTGGCCAACATGATGTAGAGATTGTGTGTCGACGTGCGCAGTTCCCAAAGTTCCGTCGACCCCAGTCCGTTGCCGAAGAACGGTGAGGCGACGAACTGCAGCCAGCCGCGCTCGGCGAGGATCGCGCGCTCTGCCTGGCTGAAGTCGGAGCGCCCCGACGGGTCGAGGATCCACAGGATGCGGTCAAGCACCAACGCGGGATCCACGTTGAAGCGGCTCTGCAGTTCCGTGGCGAAAGCCAGCCAGAAGACGTAGCCCGCCACCGCGCCGGTTGCCGCGATGCGCAGGACCTGTACCGGCCGCAGCGTGCGGCCCTCTACCAGCAACGCGCAGAACAACAGCACCAAGCCTACCAGCGCGCTACGCGACAGCGTCAGCACCACGCCCGCTGAGACGACGATGGCGTACGCTACGCGCCAGCGCGGCGGAACGACCCCGAGCGTGAGCGCGAGACCGAGCACCAGCGCCGCACCGGACTGGTTGGGATTCATGAACAGCCCCGCCGCGCGCCCGAGTGTCGCAAACTCGCTCTCCGCGGGGATCAGTGTCAGCGGGTGCGTGATGTCGTAAAAGTTGATCGCGACTGACAGCAGAACGACCCAAACCATCGCGCGCCGCGCCGCCGCGACCGCGCGCGGACTTGCGACGAAGCAAAGGTAGGCGAGGATCGCGACCAGCACGCCGAGCAGCCTCTGCCGCAACACGCTGGAGTCGCCGCCGCCCTGCAAGACGTAGGCCGACAGGCAGAGCGCTAGGTAGGCCGCCATCGCGGCCGGATAAAGCACCGGCACGTCGCGCAGCGTGACCGCGGGCCGCGCCAGCAGCAACAGGGTCATTCCCGCCAGCAACACGATCCAGTGCAGCGGCTGGATCAGGGGCATCACGAAAGTGCCGAGGTAAATCGGAAAATTGCTGAACAGCACGATGACCCAGAATCGCGCAAGCCACTCGCCGTCGCGGGGCACCGCAATCACGTCGCTGCCTCGCCGCGCATCGCGGCCTCCCACTGCCTGGTCACCGCCGTGACACCATAGCGCTTCGCGACCTCCGGGCCGGCCGCGGACAGCTTCGCCGCTAGGTCGTCGTCGTCCAGCAGTCTCGCGATGGCCGATGTCAGGCCGTCGACGTCCTCCATCGCCACTAGCAGGCCGTACGCATCGTCACCGAGCAGCTCGCGCGGGCCGGTCGGACAGTCGGCCGCAACGCTCGGCACGCCGCAGGCGAGCGCCTCGAGCAGTGCGTTGGGGAAGCCCTCGAACCGCGAGGGTAACGCGAAAGCGCGGGCACCGCGCAGAAGCGCCGCCGCGTCGGCGACCAGCCCTAGGAAGCGCACGCGGCCGGCCACCCCGTGCTGCGCGGCGAGCTCGGCCAGCGCCTCGCGTTGCGAGCCGCTGCCTGCGATACGCAGCTCGAGTCCGGGTCGCAGCGGCGCAAGGCGCGCAAAGGCCTTGATGAGCACGTCGAAACCTTTCTGGTGTTCGAGGCGCCCCATCCCCAGCACGTAGGGAGGTGTGGCGGGGCGCTCATCCGCCGGCGCAACCTGCACCGGATTGGGTATCACGATGACCGGCGGCGAGGCGGCAGCGCTACGGAACCAGCGCGCGACGGCCTCGGTCTGTACCACAAGCACGGCGGCGCGGCGGTAGGCCAGCGCCCGCAACGTATCCCAGGCGCGGCCGACCGAGTACCGCGAGGGATCGACACGCTCGGAAACGACGAGCCGATGACGCGCACCGAGCGATGCGACGCAGCACAGCACGTTCATGGTGGTAAGGAACGACAGCACGACGTCGGGTCGTTGGTGCGCGAAGCTGCGCCGAAGGGCGAAGATGCGGCGGAGGTTCATCACGACCCCGCCCAGCGGCCCCGTCGATTCGCGCTCAAGTCCGATGTTGACGCGCGTGACGGCCGGAGGCACGTGGAAGAAGTCGTCGGCCGGTGGGGACAGCGTCACGAGGGAGACGTCGTGTCCCCTGCGCAGTAGCTCCGCGGCAAGCAGGCTCATGACGCGCTCGGCGCCGCCCGCACGCAGGGAACCAATGACGAGCGCGATCCTCACGCCACGTCTGCCTGCGCCTGCGCGGTGGCGCGGGCGTCAGCCGGGTCCGCGCCGGAACACGTACTCATTGCAGACTATCCCGCCGGCGTTCGTCACCAGAGTGGTGAAGCGGAATTGGCTCTCGGCATTGAGCAGGCTGGTCCACAGCGCTGCAACCCCGCTGACTATCGCGGTCTGCAGCACCCCGGTAATCACATTGATCAGGAACGCGGGGAACATCGCAGAGAAGATGAACGCTCCCAGTTCGGGAGCGGTGCCGAAGCCGTAGGCGACTACCAGTTCCTTTAGTGCGCCCGCCACCTTGACGACGAGGGTCAGGACGGCCACCAGCAGCGCGGAGTTTAGAAGATGTTGGCTGGTCACGGTTCACTACACGGCTTGCTTGTCGCCGCGAGTGTTGCAATCCGCAAGTTAGGGACGGCATCCTGATTGTCGGCTAAGCCGCTAACGATTGCGACCGCCGCCACTCTGTCCGCAGCAACACAAAAAGCAGTCCAAGAATCACCCCCAGAACCCCGCCAGCGAGCACCATGACGGTGCGGGTGGGCTGAACTCGCTTGTCGAGGTCTGAGGGGACCGCGGGATCGATGACGTGGAATGCATACTCGTCACGGATGGTGGCCAGCATCCTAGTCTTGACCTGTGCTTCCATCAAACGAGATATAGCCGACCGAAGTTCCACTTGATCTGCTCGTTCGAGCTCGCGCTGAAGCGCGGTCAGCGCACGTGAGGAGTCCTCTATGGCATCACGTCTCATCTCTGCATCGGCCAATGCGACGAGCTGGTTGGCCCATTTGGCCGCCAGCACGGGGTCACGCCAGTCGACTCGAACGGTGACCATGCCGGTCTTGGGGTCCTCGCGTATCTGCAGGACCCGTTGCCGGATTAGCTGAACCGCATCACCCATTGACGGTTGGTTTTCGGGGCCGTCCAGCCATCGACCGGCTGAGGTGTCCCACTTGTCGGGGAATAGTTGCGGCAACAGATTATTGTTGTTGACCAATGCCTCTATAAGCAGGCGCGACCGCAACTTGGCGATGGCTTGGTCCCAATTTCCGGATTTCGGAAGGGAGATTCCGGCTAACGAGGCCAACCCCCCGAACTGTCCAGACAGGCCGCCAAGTCCTGCCATGAAGCCATCATTATTCGCGGACACGATCGACACTTCCGATCGATAGACGGGGCGAGAAAGCAGGGCCCACACGACCGACAGCGACAAAACGACGGCGACAATTGCCGAGAACGGCAGAAGGTTGTCTCGGGCACCAAAATACAATTCACGTAAATTCATGCGGGGCTCTCATCTCACAGCGCAATCGAATGGGCGGACGCTCGATCGCTACCACCGGTGACGTCGGACTGCTAATTTGGCCGGGTCGGTGTCGGCAAGACTACCTGAGAGACCAAATATGGTGATCCCAGATACCTCACGTCTTTCCTCGCTAGACGTTATAGTGTATCAAAAGCTTGGGGACTTAAAACTTGGGGACTTAAGTGACACAGTCCTCGCATGATACGGCATCGTGGCGTGTGATAACTGAGCACAATGCGGACGATTTGGATTTCCCCGACCTGACTCCCCGGCGCCCAGGGTATCCGGTACGCCGGGCCCGGAAAGCAGGAGCCAAGCCTTTGGAGCATGTCCTCCGAGCGACGACCTCGCGCGCTGACCGCCGGCGCGACGTGACGGCCGGTTACATGGGCTTGGTCGAAAAACAGCGTTGCAGGTTTTCGATCGATAACGTGCGGCATCAAGGAAGTCATGTAGGTCAGTCTTGCGCTCGATCGGGTCATCGGATCTTGAGAGGGAAAACTCAGTGATGAGAGCGGCGCTGATCGTAGATTCAAACGAGGTCCATCAGTGGCAGAAGGATGCCCTTGATGCGGCGCGTGATTTGCTCGAGATTGTGCTAGTGCTGTCGTGCTCGAATACTCGAAACAAGAGGAGCATTGCAAAAAACTTTTGTTACTACGCTCTCGGAATTGTGACCCTCAAAAATCGGATGACTCGCCGGTCGGGGCTTGGCATCGATGCGGCGAAGTCGGTTGAGTTCGAGTCGATGTACGATGGGAATTGGCAGGAGATACCCGACAGCGTTGCCGCCGAGTTGCGGAATTCAAGGGTTGATATCGTAATAAAGTTCGGCATGTCCTTGCTCCGGATCGACGACCGCTTGGGAGGCCTGAAGATACTGTCGTACCACCATGGTGACCCCCGGTACTTCAGGGGGCGACCGGCGGGTTTTTACGAGCTGCTGCAAGGGTGGAATGCGGTCGGCACGGTGGTGCAAGAGCTTTCGAACGAGCTTGATGCGGGAAAGGTGTGGGCGATCTGTCATTCTCGAATCTGGCATCATTCCTACAAGAAAACGGCGGAGGGTTTTTACGGCAATTCGCGGTTTCTTCTGAGAAAAGCGATCATTAACCTCTCGAGCAACGCACATGTCGACATCGGTCCCAAGGGTAGAATCTACAAGCTTCCGAGCAATTCGTTGGTATGCCGGTTCATTTTCGTCCTTGGGGTCCGGAAGTTTAAGCGCCTGATCTATGGCGCATTTTTTGAAAAAAGATGGAACGTGGCAGTTGCTGAAAGCGTTGATGTGCTTGGAAATGTCAAGCTTAATCTCAACGAGTCTAGAGTATTAGAAAAGGGCAGTGGACACGGCTTTTATGCTGATCCGTTCTTCAGTGCTGATGGAAGAACGATAAGGCTGGAAGCTCTCTGTTCGAAGAGTGGACTCGGTGAAATTGTCGAGGTTGGCGTTGACGGCCAATCGGACAAGAGGACGCTGTTGAAAGGGGTCCATTATTCCTATCCGTTTTCCTTTTCCGTCGACGATCGGGAGTATCTGCTTCCCGAGGTCTCCGCTCATTCGTCCCAATATGTCATTCCGGCTCCATTCGATGCGGGCGAGAAAATCTTTCTCAAGGGCGTCGAAGGCTTCCGGATAGTCGATTGCACGGTCTTTATTGAAAAGGGGGTCGTGTATTTGTTTTTCGGGATGAGCTCCAGTGCTGCTGATCGTCTGTACTTGTTCTACTCCGGAGGACTAAAGGAGGAATTCGTCCCTCATCCTCTTAGTCCTGTGGTTATCGACCCGGCCAGGGCGCGGATGGCAGGCAGGATTGTGGAGATAAACGGTCGGCGTTACCGGTTCGGTCAGGATAATTCGTATCAATACGGCGACGGAATCACCGTATGCGAGATCACTGATATTTCCGCGTCGGATTATCAAGAGAAGGTGGTGGGAAGACTCAGAGTCGAAGGTGCGAGCGGGCCGCACACACTCGATCGGAACGATCAGAGGTCGGTGTTCGATTTCTATCAGGACAAGTTCTCGTTTTTCGCTTGGTACCGGCGTGTCGTGCCTTATCTTCGCCATAGACTCGAGAGGTGGCGGGTCGGCTCTGCAAGCTAGTGTCCTTAGCGCTGTTCGGTCGGCGTTTGGATTGCATCGACTGCATCGCTGCGTTCACCGGATTCGGGGGCGCGTGACGAGGGGGACGAGCCGCGGGTCGCAGACCGCGCGATGATGGACTGGGTGTGTCGGTAGAGTGCATGGCCGCAACTGACAAGGCCCATGCGCAGTCCGAAATCGCCCGTTGCTCCGCTTGCGGCTAGACATTCCGGAGCTGGCGTGGGCGGGCGGTCCTGCGCCAGCGCCGGTGCGCCTCTCGCAAGCAGGCGATTCGCTCGATCGAGACCTGACGGCATGCAAGACAAGCAGGTAAGGCTACAGGGTCCGCCGGCAGGTCGGCGCCGCGCTGTAGTGGAAGCGGTTTCCCCGGAAGGCCGTTATAATATTCGCGCGGGTCCGGGCTTGTCGCTGCGGGGTCGAGCAGTAGCGGGTAGGTGGCAATCTGTTTGCCGCTATGTGGTCGGCGATGAAAATCCTACATGTGATCACGGGTTTGAAAGTCGGCGGCGCGGAGATGATGCTGCAGCGCCTCATACAGGCTGCCAGCGATCATTCCCACGTTGTGGTCTGCTTGACCGCCGAAGGTGTCGTCGGGGCGGATCTGATCCGACGGGGTGTCGCCGTAAATGCGCTCAACATCGGAGGCCTGTGGTCCTTGGTGACCGGCTGCGGCAAACTTTCACGACTCATGACGGTGGAACGTCCCGACATCGTCCATTGCTGGATGTACCACTCCAATTTGATAGGCGGAATCGTTGCGCGGGCGTCCGGTGTCACTAAGGTGGTCTGGGGGGTGCGGGCAACCGACCTGCCACGTACGGGCAGCATCAAGACCCGCTTGGTGAGGTCGATATGCGCGCTGCTCTCGGCCGCGGTGCCTTCGCGTGTCATCTATGCGGCGGACGTCTCTCGCAGGCTACATGAGGCGCTGGGTTATTCGAAGCGAAAGTCCTTGGTGATCCCCAACGGGTTCGACATCGATTCGCTCAAGTCTGCGTGGGGGGGGCGGGCGTCGATGCGGGCCCGGCTTGGTATCCAAGACGGTGAACCGGTGATCGGATGTGTCGGGCGGTTTCACGATGACAAGGGTCCAGACGTGTTTTTGAGAGCAGCGTCGCTCGTTCGCGGAGTCGATCGCAGCGTGCGGTTTATGATGGTCGGCCGAGAGATTAGCGAAACCAACCCTGTTTTGATGAGTTGGATCGCAGATCTGGGTTTGACCGGCTCGGTGTTGCTGCTCGGGGAGCGACCTGACGTCCCGTCCTGCCTTGCCGCGATGGATGTGTTCTGTCTCCCCTCCCGGACGGAGGGCTTTCCCAATGTTGTAGGCGAGGCGATGGGTGCTGGCTTATGCTGCGTCGTCACGGATGTCGGAGACGCCGGGCATTTGCTGGGCGGAGCCGGCCTCGTTGTGCCCCCGGATAACCCATCCGCGCTCAGTGCCGGTTTGCTGGGTTTCGTTAGCATGAGCGCCGCGGAGCGCGCGGCTATCGGCCGCAGCGCGCAGGACAGGATTGAGATGCAATTCTCCCTCAAGACCGTCGCGGCAACATACTCTAACTTCTATCAGTCGCTTTAGGGCTGGAATCACCGACGGATCATCGATTTATGTGCGGATTGACGGGGTTTCTTGGTGGCCCGATCGCGCGCGTTCGCGGCGAGTCGGAAGCATTGTTGTCGCGTATGGCGGGGGCGATAATCCATCGTGGTCCCGACGCCGGCGGCGTCTGGTCCGACCCCGGATGCGAGATCGGCCTTGCGCATCGTCGGTTGTCGATCGTGGACCTTAGTTCTGCCGGCGCGCAGCCAATGGTCTCTCCCAGCGGCCGATATGTCATTGCATTCAACGGCGAGATCTACAACCATCTCCGCATCCGCGAAGACCTTGAAAGGGATGGACTGGTAACTGCGCCGTGGCGCGGTTCTTCGGACACCGAAACCTTTTTGTCTGGTCTTGAGGCGTGGGGTCTGGTCGCCGCGCTGCGTCGATCAATCGGGATGTTCGCCATGGCGGTGTGGGACCGTCAGGACAGGGCGCTCCATATGGCGCGTGACCGGATCGGGGAGAAGCCCCTCTATTACGGTTGGATCGGGAGTGGGCAGGGCGCGGCCTTCGTGTTCGGTTCAGAGTTGGCCGCGCTGCGTTGTCACCCGTATTTCGACGCGGATATCGACCGTGGCGCTCTGGCTTCTTACCTGCGCCACAACTACATCGGCGGGGAAGCCTCGATATACAACGGCATAAGGAAGCTCCCGCCCGGGGGGATGTTATCGGTATCGCTCGCACGTCCCGATTCCGGCGTGCACCGTTGGTGGTCGGGTGTCGATGCGGTCATGCATGGTGCGGGCGAGCGTTTCGCCGGAACGGCCAACGAAGCGGTTGATTCATTGGAATCGTTGCTCCGGGATGCGGTCGGTCAGCAGATGGTCGCTGATGTGCCGCTGGGTGCATTCCTGTCCGGCGGGATAGACTCCTCTACGGTGGTTGCTTTGATGCAGTCGCAGTCATCTCGGCCAGTTCGTACCTTTAGTATCGGCTTCAGCGAGCCGGGCTACAACGAAGCGGAACATGCCAAGGCTGTAGCTCAGCACCTGGGGACAGACCATACTGAGCTCTATGTGACACATGAACAGGCGCGCGCGGTGATCCCCAAGTTGCCGTCGCTCTACTCTGAGCCGTTCGCCGATTCGTCGCAGATCCCCACGTTTCTGGTCAGCGAATTGGCCCGTCGGCATGTGACGGTCTCGCTGTCGGGTGACGCCGGTGACGAGCTTTTCTGTGGCTACAATCGCTACGGGGTGACGTCTTCGGTATGGAACAAGGTCGCAATCCTGCCCCGGCGTGTCCGACTGGCAATCGCGCGCGCCTTGTTGGGAGTCGAGCCCGCCCGTTGGGATTCGGTCGGTCGGCTGCTGTCTGTTCCACGCTTCGGGGATAAGTTGCATAAAAGCGCGTCCCTGCTCGGCAGCCCATCCATATCCGAGCTGTACCGGTCGATGGTGTCCCATTGGGAAGACCCCGAAAGTGTTGTCTTGGGTGCGACCGAGCCACCGTCCTTGTTGATCGATCTCTCTTCGTCGCTGGGTGGGCTCGTCGATATCGAGCGCATGATGGCGCTCGACCTTCTCACGTACCTGCCGGATGATATCCTCGTCAAAGTCGACCGCGCGGCGATGGGTGTGAGCCTCGAGACGCGAGTGCCGTTTTTGGATCACCGCGTGGTTGAGTTCGCGTGGTCGCTGCCTTTCAATTACAAGCTTCGTGACGGAGTGACCAAATGGGTGCTGCGGGAGGTGCTTTATCGGCATGTGCCTCGAGCATTGATGGAGCGCCCCAAAATGGGGTTCGGGGTCCCGATCGACTCATGGCTGAGGGGTCCATTGCGTGATTGGGCTGAGTCGCTCATCTCCCCCGAGCGGCTCGCACGAGAAGGCTTTTTCAACCCGACCCCCATCCGTTCGAAGTGGCAAGAGCATCTCAGCGGCCGAAGAAACTGGCAGTACCTTTTGTGGGATGTGCTTATGTTTCAGGCGTGGCTGGAAAACACGGGTCGATGAATCGTCGTCTGCTGTTCGTCGTCAATGTCGACTGGTTCTTCCGTTCGCATCGCCTGCCTATAGCGTTGAAAGCCAAGGAACATGGCTATGAGGTTCATCTGGCGACGGAATTCACCGCTTACGCTGAGGAGTTTTCGCAGTTGGGGTTCCGTCTGCATCCGCTCCCGTCGATGCGAGGCGCGGCCGGGTTGCTCCGCTCGCTCCTGTCCTTGTTGACGCTGATCAAGCTGTTCCGTCGTGTCGAGCCCGATCTTGTTCACTTGGTTACTATTAGGCCAGTCGTATTGGGCGGGATTGCTGCGAGGATTGCGCGCGTCCCCGCAGTTCTTTCGGCGATATCTGGCCTCGGGTATGTGTTTGTCGACACGGGCTTCAGAGCGTGGATCCGGAGGACGGTGGTCAGCCGGCTTTACTCGTTAGCGCTCGGACATAGGAATCTCAAGGTCGTCTTTCAAAATCGGGACGATCGTGATGAGATCTCGGATATCGCCGGGGTGGATGCCCGTCACATCGAGATCATCCGTGGATCGGGTGTCGATTTGACAACGTTCTGTCCGTCCGAGCTGCCCGGTGGGAAGCCTTTGGTGATGTTTGCCGCACGAATGCTGCGGGACAAGGGGGTCCTCGACTTCGTGTCGGCAGCGCGGATGCTGCAGAATTCCGGTTTTGCGCTTTGCGGTGGCGTCAGGTTCGCGCTGGTCGGCGACATCGATCCAGGCAACCCTGCGTCGCTCTCTAGAGAGGAGCTGGCCGCCATCGCATCGGACGCCGGAGTGGAGGTTTGGGGTGCGCGGCCGGATATGCATCGCGTTCTGCCTCTGGCCTGGGTGGTCGTACTGCCATCGTACCGCGAGGGTCTTCCGCGGGTGCTAATCGAGGCGGCCGCTTGCGGCCGCGCTGTGGTGACGACCGATGTCCCCGGGTGCAGGGACGCGATTGAGCCGGGGGTTACAGGCCTTCTGGTCCCCCCGAGAAGTCCGCAGGAGTTGGCCGAGGCGTTGAAGAGATTATTGAACGATCCTGCGCGCTGTTCTGCGATGGGAAGTGCTGGGAGGGCATTGGCGGAGACTTCTTTCGACATCCGCGGCATCGTGGAAAGACATATGTCTATCTACGCCGAGTTGCTCGGCGGGGGGGGGGCGTGAGGATTGCGGTGACAGGCGCGAACGGGTTCGTAGGTGCTCGTGTCGTTGGGTCTTTGGTTCAACAAGGGCATCAAGTCGTCGCATGTATCCGTTCGGAGAGCCGGGCAAGTTGCCTCTCCGGTGCTGCGCGATTCGCCGTGGGTGACATCTGCTCGTCGACGAGTTGGGAAGGCGCGCTTGAGGGGGTGTCGACAATCATCCATTCCGCTGCCATCACCAGCGTCGCTGACGGATCGGCCAATTCGATGGCGGCGCTCAAGGAAGTGAATGTCCGCGGCACTCTCCACCTAGCGTCTCGCGCTGCGGCGATGGGGGTCAAGAGGCTGGTTTTTCTAAGTTCGATAAAGGTCAACGGAGAGATTTCACCGCCTGGGCAACCATTCCGCGTCGAAGATGCGTCGCGGCCGGAAGGCGGTTATGCGCAATCAAAGGCCGCGGCTGAAGGCGGGCTCGCGGAGATTGCAGCCAAATCGGGTCTGGAGGTGGTGATTGTGCGCCCCCCCCTGGTATATGGCCCTGGCGTGAAGGGCAACTTCGCCGCCTTGGCCTCTCTAGTTCGTCTTGGACTCCCTTTGCCATTGGCGTCGGCAACCGAAAACCGGCGGAGTATGATCGCGTTGGATAATTTGGCGTCGGTGTTGGCTCTGTGCGCCACGCATCCGGCTGCTGCCGGTCGAATCTTCCTCGTGAAAGACGGCGACGATCTCTCGACTGTTGAAGTGCTTTCGCGCATTGCGCGAGGGGTGGGTGTACCGCTTCGCCTCTTCAGAGTTCCGCCGCGCGTCCTGCGTCGAGGGGCCGCGTTGGTCGGTCTTGAGCGCTTGATTGGTCGGCTGTTTGATGATCTGCAGTGCGATGATTTTTTGATCCGTACACTCTTGGGTTGGCGGCCGGTCGTTGCTGCAGACATCGCCATTCCAGACGCGTGCTTGAGGCGTTCCGCCGTTTGAGTCTTGGAATCTCGGTGAGGCTTTCGTGAGAGATAATGTGATTCGTCTGCTCGATCTCGTCTTGTCTGCGGTGGGCCTTCTGGTCGGCGCGCCGCTCCTTCTTCTGGTTTGTGCGATTGCGTATTTCGATACCGGATCTCCCTTGTTCGTTCAGATGCGGGTGGGTAAGGCGGGGCGGCTTTTTGCACTGGTCAAGTTCCGGACTATGCGCGTCGGTACCCAGTCGATGCCAACTCATTTGGTAGAGAGGTCTTCAATCACCCGTTTCGGCGGATTTCTACGTGGCGTCAAACTCGACGAGTTGCCCCAATTGTGGAATGTGCTGAAGGGCGAGATGAGTTTGGTCGGCCCACGCCCCTGCTTGCCGACGCAGGTCGACCTGATACGCGAACGGGAGATGTTGGGGGTTTTCGTCTGCCGACCGGGAATCACGGGGCTCGCTCAGTTGCAGGGCGTTGACATGTCGGTGCCACGGAAATTGGCCGAGTTGGACGCGAAGATGATGCGGGAACTCACCGTGCCTAAATACTTCTCATACTTGATTAGGACTGCGATTGGCCAAGGCTCCGGCGATCCGGCAGCGTGACTCTGAGGGGGCAACTGTGGCCGCAAGACGCAGGTTGGTGCCTTCGGAGACATGGTTGTCGCCCGTTGGGGTACAATTAATCGCGACAAGTAGTCACTTCTAATACTCCCCATGCTCCAGAAAATCGGCGATTCCCTGAAGGGCCGGAAGATCCTGCCCTGGCTCATCCTGGTCCCCCTCGCGCTAATCTTCGCGGTCTGGGGCGCCACGGGCATGGTCAGCATGGACTTCCTCGGTGCCCAGACCTGGGCGGCCAAGGTCAACGGGGAGCGCGTCGAGCTCGCCGAGGCCAATGACGCCTGGCGCAACGAGCAGTCGCGCTGGCAGCAGCAGTTCGGCACGGACATCCCCGAGACCGAGCGGGCGAACCTGCAGGACGGGGTTCTGGAGCGCCTCATCCGAGCCCGTCTGATCGGCGAGCGTAGCCGCGATGCCGGCTACCGCGTCAGCGCGGAGCGGGTCCGGCAGGAGATCGAGGGCGAGCCGGCCTTCCAGGTCGACGGCAAGTACAGCGAGACGCTGGCGCTGGCGCGCCTCGCGCAGGTCGGCATCAGCGCCGACCAGTTCCGCAACGATATCCGCACGGGCCTGCAGAACGCGGAGCTCGAGCGCGGGCTCGGCCTCTCGGAGTTCATGACCGCCACCGAGATCGGCCGTCGGCTCGCGATCGAGGACGAGCAGCGTGAGGTGCGCGTGGCGGTGCTGCCGCTCGAGCGCTTCCGCGGCGCGACGCCCGACGAGGCGGCGCTGGCGGCGTGGTACGCCAAGAACGGCAAGCAGTTCGAGACGCCGGAGTCGGTCGCGCTCGACTATGCGGAAGGCTCGCTCGCGCAGCTCGAGGCCGCGGTGACGGTCACCGAGGACGACCTGCAGGGCTTCTACGCCAGCAACAAGGATCGCTTCATCGCGCCGGAGCGCCGTCAGGCGCGGCACATCCTGCTCAAGACCGAGCAGGAGGCGAACGCGGTGCTCGCGCGCCTGAAGGCAGGCGAGGACTTCGCGGCGCTCGCCAAGTCGCTCTCGCAGGACACGGGTTCGAAGGACTCAGGGGGCGATCTCGGTCTCTCCGAACGCGGCGCCTTCGTGAAGCCTTTTGCGGACGCGGTCTTCACCATGGCGCAGGGTGAGACCCGCGGCCCCATCAAGACCGACTTCGGCTTCCATGTGATCCGTCTCGACGGCATCGCCGCGGGCGGCACCCGCGCCTTCGCCGATGTTCGCGGTGAGATCGAGCAGGAACTGCGTCGCGAGCGGTCGGCCGACCGCTTCGGCGAGATCCAGGAGCAGGCGCAGCGGCGCGCCGAGCAGCCGGGTGCCGACCTCGCGGCCATCGCCAAGGATCTCGGTCTCGCCGTGGGCGAGGTGAAGGATTTCCGTCGCGGCACCGGCGGCGAGCCGCTCGGGGTCGACCCGGCGCTCGAGGCCGCGGTGTTCAGCGACAAGGTCCTCGGCCAGCGCCGCATCAGCGACCCGGTGGGCCTCGGTGACGAGCGCTTCGTCATCGTCAAGGTCCGCACGCACACCAAGGCGGCCATCCCGCCGCTCGCCAGCGTGCGCGACAAGGTCGTAGCGGCGGTGCAGCGCGACAGCGCCTCCGCGGCCGCCCGTGCGGCGGCCGAGGCCGCAGCGGCCCGTGTGGACGGCGCAGCGGCCTTCGATGTCGTCGCCCGCAGCCTCGGGGTGGGGGCCGAGCCGGCCCGGTTCGTGGACCGCCGTGACCCGGCCATCCCGGCCGCGGTGCGGGAGGCCCTGTTCGCGATGCCGCGGCCTGTGGGCGGCCGCCCGATCACCCGCGCCGTACCCCTGCCGGACGGCGGCTACGCCCTTGTGAGCCTCTCCCAGACCCGCTCCGTGCCTTCTGCGGGCGATGCCGCGGCGCGCAGCATCCGGGCGCAGCAGCTGGTCAACCAGCAGGCGCAGGGCACCATCGGTGCCTACATCGAGGAGATGC
>Ga0315900_10004472_pt1 | contig 19694 bp, 11 predicted proteins | sample LakEriMetagenome_FD_203521 | JGI IMG/M metagenome (GOLD analysis project Ga0315900, IMG submission 203521) | Freshwater fungal communities from buoy surface, Lake Erie, Ohio, United States - Buoy 12 MA114 | ecosystem: Environmental > Aquatic > Freshwater > Lake > Lake biofilm | place: USA: Lake...
TCCAGCCTTCCCGAAGCAAGTTCGGCACAGGCGTTCGGATTATTGGATAGCCTCTGGCTTTTGTTCCTACTCCTACCTTGGCCGGAGGCCATATAATAGCCGGAACGCGGCAGAGCCCCGCTCCATTTTTTGTTTTTATCGGGCGAGGCTCCAGCCTTCCCGAAGCAAGTTCGGCACAGGCGTTCGGATTATTGGATAGCCTCTGGCTTTTGTTCCTACTCCTACCTTGGCCGGAGGCCTTATAATAGCCGGAACGGGGCAGAGCCCCGCTCCATTTTTTGTTTTATCGGGCGAGGCTCCAGCCTCGTTCGGAATATTGGATAGCCTCTGGCTTTTGTTCCTACTCCTACATTGGCCGGAGGCCACATAATAGCCGGAACGGGGCAGAGCCCCGCTCCATTTTTTGTTTTATCGGGCGAGGCTCCGGCCTTCCCGAGGCTAGCTCGGGACAGGCTCCGAAGCAAGTTCGGTACAGGCGTTCGGATTATTGGATTGCCTCAGGCTTTTGTTCCTACATTGGCCGGAGGCCTTATAATAGCAGGAACGGGGCAGAGCCCCGCTCCATTCAGAATTGAGTACTAAGTTGAACATCTTCAATTTTTTACAAATCTCACTACACACTGAATACTAATTACTTTGCACTAAAATTGCGCCAGGGGGTGACGCGGAAATCCTTTGACCGAAGGGAGAAGATTGCAGCAAAACACCCGGTGCCGCCGAAGGCGGCAGGCGCCCTGAAAAAAAACCTGAATGAAAATCCGGAATCAAAAGGCCAGCAGTGCTGCAATTTTTTCCCTTACTTTTTCTGCATTGGGCAGCATGGTGGCTTCCAGGGTGCTGTTGAGCGGAATGGCAGGCAGGTTTTCGGCGCCCATGCTCATCACTGGGGCATCGAGCCAGCGGAAGCATTTCTCCTGAATAAGTCCTGCTAGTGAACGGGCAAAGCTGTTGTCGATGGACTCTTCCGTCAGCACCAGGCAGCGGCCGGTTTTCTTCACGGATTCCATAATGAGATCTTCGTCGAGAGGGTGAAGGGTGCGAAGGTCCAGTACTTCCACCTGTTCTTCCATGCCGGTACTGGCATTGAGTGCCCAGTGAACGCCCATGCCGTAGGAAACAACCGTGCAGGAATTTTCATGCGATGCTTCCTGAACGCAAAGACCCTTGCCGAAGGGCAGCATGTAATCCCGGGCTGGTTCGATGTTTTTGGCCCTGTCGGTACCGGGTACTTTGGACCAGTACAGGCCCTTATGTTCAAAAATCACCACCGGATTGGGGTCGTGGAAGGCAGCTTTCAGCAGTCCCTTGAGGTCGGCGCCGTTGCTTGGATAGGCTATTTTTATTCCGCGGATGTTGCATAGCACCGACTCCACACTGGAAGAATGGTAAGGTCCGCCGCTGCCGTAGGCGCCGATGGGTACACGAAGCACCATGCTCACCGGCCACTTGCCGTTGCTGAGGTAGCAGGAGCGGCTCACTTCGGTAAAAAGCTGATTGAGGCCCGGCCAGATGTAATCAGCAAACTGTACTTCCACAAAGGGACGCAATCCAAGAGCGGACATGCCCACGGTAGAACCCACAATGAAGGCCTCCTGAATGGCGGTGTTGAAAACGCGGTTGTCGCCGAATTTCTGCGCCAGGGTAGCCGCTTCGCGGAAAACTCCGCCCAGCCGTTTTCCTACATCCTGGCCATAAAGCAGGCTTTCCGGGTGCTCCTGCATGATTTCTTCGATGGCATGCAGGGCCTGATCTACCATCACTTCGCGGCTACCGTTTTCAGGTTCGCGGCTTCCGCTTTCTTCCAGCACCGGAGTGGGGGCGAAGGCATGTGTGAAGAGGTCCTGTGGTTCTGGTTCCGGGTAGCTGAGGGCCTTTTCAAAATCGGCCTTCACCTTTTTTTCAGACTCCTTTTCAATTTTTTTCAGTTCGGATTCTGATGCCCCATTGTCCAGAAGGTATTTTCTGAAGAAGGGCAGAGGGTCCATTTTCTGGTCTTCCTGCAGGTCGTCGCGGTACCATTCCATGCGCACACCGGAGGTGTGGTGGTTGAGCAGGGGCACGGTGGCCCGGACCAGAAAGGGCCTTCTTTCCCTGCGGATGGTATTGATTACCTTTTCCAGGGTTTTGCGGCATTCCGCAAAATTGCTGCCGTCTATGCTGATGGCTTCGATGCCTTTGAAACCTGCGGCATATTCTTCGGCGTTCTGGGAGCGGATTTCATCGGCGGAAGCGGAGATGTCCCATTCGTTGTCCTGCACCAGGTAGAGGATGGGGAGCTGGTGCAGTGCCGCCATCTGAAAGGCCTCGGCCACCTCGCCTTCGGTAACGGAGGCGTCGCCAAAGGAGCAGAGGACCATGGGAGCCTCGCCGGGCTTTGGTTTGTCGAGTCCTTCTTTTTCGCGGTAGCGCATGGCCATGGCTGCTCCTGTGGCGGGTATGCCCTGCATACCGGTGGCCGATGACTGGTGCGGAATTTTGGGCATGTCGTCCCGCTTCAGACTCGGATGTCCGTAGTAGGTGCGTCCTCCGGAAAAGGGATCGTCCTTCCGGGCCAGCAGCTGCAGCATGAGTTCCCATGGTTCCATTCCGATGCCGAGCAGCATGGACTCATCCCGGTAATAGGGATAAATAAAATCCTGCGGTTTCAGCAGCAATCCGGCTGCCAGCTGAATGGCCTCATGACCTTTCGAAGTGGAGTGCACATATTTGGAAACCAGCTTGAAATTGGCTTCATACAATGCGGCCATGGCTCTGGCGGTTGTCATCAGCCGCCATGCCTTCATTTCCAGAGTGTCAATGGCTGATTTTGCCGCCGCCTTTTTTTCCTTTACCATCGTTTATTTGGTGTATTCTGATTTTCGCAATCCTCCAAGAAGACATTGCTTAAGTTCCTTTCTTATCTTTTGAGTTTCCAGACCGGGGTGTTTTCCCAGCCAGGAGTACAGCCAGTGCAGGGTGGAGAGAATGGAAAACAACCCGAGCTCGGTGTTGATGTCTTCCATTTCATCCTGTTTTTTTCCTTCTGTGATCAGGCTGCGGAATCGCTGTTCGTAATCGTTCCTCAACCCTGTATAGGCACTTAGTTTTGGTTCTTCCAGGTGAACCCAGTCGCCTGTAACCAGCGCAATCCGGTCGGGCCAGCGCAGGGTGAGGTCGATGTGGAGGTCAACCAGGAATTCCAGTTTCTCCAGCGGACCGGCATTCAGTTTTTCGGCCCTGTCCATTCCTCCGGTGAATTCTGAAGCCACAGAAAAGAGCAATTCTTCCAGCAATTCCTGTTTGGAACTGATGTGGTTGTACAGGCTGGCGGCTTCCATGCCGGTGGCCGTGGCAATCATGCGCATGGTGGTGGCAGCATAGCCGGTTTTCCGGAACAACTTTGCTGCCTTTTCCAGGATTTCTTCCCTCCGGCTGATGGAATTGCTTTTTCTGCTTGGCATGATGCAGGCCACAGACAAGGCCGCCTGCAAAAAAACAGAATTATCCTGTCTTTTTCTCCTGCCGGATGAATGGCTTTTTCGGGACTGAGTAAAGCATGATAAAATCTGTATGTTTGTTGTCCGATTGTTTTTATGAAGCAGCTTCTACTATTTATTTCCTTGGTTGCAATCTGGTTTATCTCTACCGGATGCGGAACCATTTTTGGAGGTTCATCTTACTACGCGAGTATTGTAGTGAACAATAGGCCGAATGCTGAGATTGAATATCAGGGCCGTGTAATCGGGAAAGGTAAGGCAATGGTAAAAGTAAGGCGTGTAAAAGCAGACAGGTTTTCGTTTACCATCAGGGAGGAAGGATATGAGCCATATCCGGTATCCTTTCATGGAAGGGATTTTCGTTTCGGGCCATTACTGGGGGATTTATTTCTACCGTTTTTATTAGGTATTCCTGGCCTGCTGATTGATGCCATTTCAGGCGCGTTTTACAAGCCTGATTCGGATGATTTCCGCATCCAGAAGATGGGGACCAGGAATTTTCTTTACATGGTTAATATACCAGACAGCTGGTCAAGGAAAAAGGAGAAGGACAAGCCAGCTCAAAAGCAGTCTGTTTTTGCAACAATTCGCTTATTTGATGGAAAAACCATATACGGAAAGGTACTGGAGAATAATCCTGGAAAAAATCTGAGTATTGAATTACCGGATAATAGTATCCGGGTAATTCCAGCAGAGCAAATTATTGAAATTTCTGAAGAAAACCGTTGATCACCAGATCAGCGCATCGAGCAAGATTTCCACCGGATGCAGCGCCTTTCGGCCTGTACCGTCTTTGATCTGATGCCGGCAGCTGGTACCCGGTGCAGCTATCAGGGTTTCTGCTTTCTCTTTCCGAACAGCAGGGAATAAAACCAGTTCGCCGATTTTCATCGAGAGTTCGTAGTGCTCGGCCTCATAGCCAAAGGAACCTGCCATGCCGCAGCAACCGGATGGTATCAGCATCACACTGAAATTCTCCGGAATGCTCAAGGCCTTTTTGCTGTGCACCAGTTTCCCCAGGGCTTTCTGGTGGCAATGCCCATGCAGGCGGATTTCTTTTTTTTCTGAGCTGAATGCAGTTCGTTTAATGCGCCCGGCCTCGAATTCCCTCACAATAAACTCTTCCATCAGCAGGCAATACTCCGCTAGCGACTTTGCTTTTTCTTTCCATTCTCCGCGGAGCAGGTCGGGATATTCATCCTGAAAACCCAGTATGCCGGATGGTTCCAGGCCCAGCAGGGGTTTTTCCTGATGAACCTGATAGTAAAGCAATTCCACATTCTTCCGGGCAACGCGACCAGCCTCCTTCAGCATGCCTTTGGATAAAAAGGCACGACCTGATTCGCTGTGCTTTGGAATATCAACGGCATAACCCAGTCTTTGCAGAAGCTGAATGGCTTTTTTTCCGATTTCCACATCCTGGTAATTGCTGAACTCATCGGCAAAAAACCAGACTTCCGAAACCGGAACGGCCGGGTTGGCTTTTCTTCCCTCTTTCCGGAACCATGACCGAAGCGTCTGCGGCTGCAGTTCAGGGAGGTTTCTTTCCGTTGCAAATCCGGCTGCTTTCCGGAACAGTTTACCGGCCCAGGACTGTCCTGTCAGAAGGTTGTACATGCCCGGTGCCAGCATACCCAGTTTTGCGCCGGTCGAAAAATGCCCGATGATGCGGCTGCGAAGCGGAATTCCGTGCATGTTCTGGTAATGCTGAAGAAATTCTGCTTTGAGTTTTCCCACATCCACATTCGATGGACATTCTGATTTGCAGCCCTTGCAGGAAAGGCATAAATCCATCACTTCCTTTATTTCATGACGGGCCAGGGCTTCCGGACCTCCTGCTGTCATGAGTTCCCGCAGTGTGTTGGCTCTTGCTCTTGTGCTGTCTTTCTCATGGGCCGTGGCCATGAAACTGGGACACATCGTGCCGCCCGCAGTGGCAGGTTTCCGGCAGTCGCCCGAACCATTGCACTGCTCAGCATGCTGCTGCATGCTGATGGCGCCAAAATCAAAATAGGTGTTCACCATCGGATCTGTTTTATCGCCCTGGTAGCGAAGGGCCGAATCCATGGGTGGTGTATCCACAATTTTTCCCGGATTGAATATGCCCGCCGGATCGAAGAGCTGTTTGATCTGCCGGAACAAGCGATGGTTTTTTTCGCCAACCATCATGGGAATAAATTCACCCCGAAGCCGGCCGTCGCCATGCTCTCCGCTGAGTGAGCCTTCGTACTTTTTTACCAGCCTTGCAATGTCGGTGGCGATTTCCCTGAATTGCCGGTGGCCTTCTTTTTTCTTCAGGTCGATGATGGGGCGCAGGTGTAATTCACCTGAACCGGCATGGGCATAGTGAACGGAGTACATGCCGCGTTTTCCCAGAATTTCATTGAATTCCCGGATGTAGGCCGGCAGATCACGCACATCAACTGCCGTATCTTCAATTACGGCAACGGGTTTTGCATCTCCCGGCATATTGCTCAGCAGGCCCAGTCCAGCCTTCCGCAGGTTCCAGATTTTTTTACAGTCTTCGCCCAGCACAAGCGGACTTGCATAGCTCAGGTTTTCCTCCTTAAGCCGCCGGCGCATTTTATCGGCAGTTTCTTCAACCAGATGCTGATTTTCGCGGGCTATTTCAACCACCAGAATGGCGGCCGGTTCACCCTGTACAAAAAAGCGGTTAGCCTCCTGTTCCCTGTTGTTTTTCGTGCAATCCAGCACATAGTGGTCCATGAGCTCGGAAGCGGAAATGTCAAACTCCAGAGCAACCAGGTTGGCTCGCAAGGATTCCTCAATGGTATTACAGTGAATACACAGTAATCCGCTTACCGGTGGAGGCAGGGGCGAGAGTGCGATTTTCAGTTCTGAAAAAAAAGCCAGTGTTCCTTCTGAACCTGCCAGCAGGCTGCAGAGATTAAAAGGCGGGCCCTCAGGTTCAAATGGCTTTTGATACAGAAGCATGTCTGCCGCATAGCCGGTATTTCTCCGGGTGATGGAATTCTTTGGAAAGTGCTTCCGGATTTCTTCCGCTACTCCCTGCTCTGAGAGCATTTCCTCCATCTTTTTCTCCAGACTGGCTGCAAGCGGATTTGGGTTACTTCCCGGAATGGAAGGCCCGAAGCGGGCGATGCTGCCGTCGTTGAGGATTACCTCGGTTTCCAGCAGGTGTTCGCGCACTGAACCGTAAACAACGGAATTGGAGCCGCAGGAGTTATTTCCTGCCATCCCTCCGATGGTAGCACGGTTTGCGGTAGAAGTTTCCGGTCCGAAAAAAAGTCCGTATGGCCTGAGAAAGCGGTTCAGTTCATCACGGATTACACCCGGCTGAACGCGCACCCATTTTTCTTCGGTGTTCAATTCCGTGATGCCTGTCATAAAACGGGAAACATCCACCACCAGGCCATTTCCTACTACTTGCCCGGCAAGCGAAGTTCCTGCTGCCCGCGGAATCAGAGGCAGCCTGAAACTGCCGGCAATCTTTACCAGTTCGGATAGTTCCTGCTTGTCTTTCGGGAAAACTACACCTGCCGGGATTTCCCTGTAAGCGGATGCATCGGTGGCGAACAGAATTTTACTCAGATTGTCATCCTGAAATCTGTCCCCGAAAAGGGCAGAAAGTGTTTCCCTCAAAGTATGATCCGGCATGCTTAAATAGTGCAAAAGTAAGACTGAGAGGAGTGGAAGGAAAATGACTGTCGATAAAAAAAGAAAGCCCCCGTTTCCGGAGGCTTTCGTAAAGATTACCTGCTTACAAATCAGTCTTTCATGAATTTGTGTACAACGCTGTATCCTCCGAGATTTACTTCCACCAGATAGGCACCTTTGGCGAAGGCTTCAACAGAAACCGGAAGCTCCTGTTTGCCTGCTGCAAGGGTCATATTCTGAGTGAAAACCTCTTTGCCTGCCAGATCGGTAATGCGGATTGAAGCATTGCCTGATTTTGTACTTGTCAGGATCAGGTTGAGGTTGACTCTTGCCGGATTTGGGCTCAGCACAAAATCAACTGCTTTTGATTTGGTTCCGAATTCAATCTTACCAGTAGAAGTCACAGTAAAGGTTAATTCATTTCCGTATGCTACACCGGCACTGTTTTCAGCATAAGCACGAACAAAATACGTGTTGCCAACGCTAAGGCCAGTGATGTTGCTGGTAAATACGCCTGCACCTGTGCCATCTACCGTTTTGGTAGTGAGGGCGGTAGTTGGTCCCGGAGAGGTACTCCAGCAAACTCCGCGGGCAGTAATGGAGCCATTTCCATCGGAGGTGATGTTACCACCGGAGGACGCTGTTGCTTCCGTCAATGCTACTGGAGCTGTGGTGGTAAGGGTGGCAAGCGAAACCGGTGCGGTCATGGTGAATGTCACCTCATCGCCGTAAGCGACTCCAACGCTGTTTTGTGCATAGGCACGGATGTAGTAGGTAGCATTTGGAGTAAGACCAGTCATGGTGCTTGTAAAGCTGCCGGTACCGGTGCCATCAAAGGTTTTTGTTGAAAGGTTGATGGTAGGACCGCTTGTGGTGCTCCAGCAAATTCCGCGGGCAGTGATGGCGGCACCTCCGTCTGCTGTAATGTTACCTCCTGAAGTTGCCGAGGTAGCAGAAACTGAAGCTCCTGCAGTGGTGGTCAGAGTGGCAAGTACATTGTTGGATGCCGTGGTAAAGAAAGATTCGTTTCCGTAAGAAGTACCGATGCTGTTGGTAGCATAGGCCCGGATGTAATACATGGTATTGGCTGCAAGTCCGGTAACATTGGAAGTAAAATCACCGAGGCCGTTTCCATCTGAAGTTTTGGTAGTGAGGGCAATGGTTGGGTTCGGTGTTGTGCTCCAGCATACGCCTCTTTCTGTAACAGGTGCTCCTCCGTCTGCGATGACGGTGCTGTTAGCGGAAGCAGAGTTCTGAGTGATTGCTGAAACAGCCGATGTGGAGCAAATTGGTGCGGTTGTGGTATTGGCAGGCACATTTCCGAAGTTCGGATAAATGGCAAAGGCACGCATGAGGTTTCCGCCAAATTGGATCAGGTCAACCCATTCTCCGCTTGAAGGTGCTGAATTCCATTTTACAAAAAATGTATTTGGCTTGAAATTGAAATTAATGCTTCCAAGCGCGCAGATGGAATCGCCGAGTTCATTGACAGCAACCAGAAACTCACCCGCAGGCAGTGGAAGTGGGGAATCGAGCGGAAGGGTAACCGCCGCTCCATTCTGAAAATCATCCTGGGTGGCTGTGTAGGTAAGGGTTGTTGTAGCGATCGGGGTTGTTGAAGGAACACCATTGTTTACGGAGTAGATCGACACTGAAGTTGACTCATCCGGGTAAGGGGCTCCCAGAAAATAGGTAACGGAAGTAAGGGTGTCAGCTGCCGGAAGGCTGAACTTTGCACCCAGGGATTTTTCATCAGAAGAAGGCGCACCTATACCGATGATGGAAGCAAGACCCGGATCGAAATAAACATAATCCTGAGCGATGGTGCTGTCGGTCAAAGCAAAAAAGGCAAATGCAGTATCGTTGGCAGCTGTTTCATCACCCGGATAATTGGTTGTTCCCTGAGCCAGATACAAGGCATCGGTTTCAAGAAAACCAGGAACAATCTCGGCAGTTTCAAAAAACTGGCTCTGGCCTCCTGAAACGGTAACGGTATTAACCTGAAGATTTTGTACGGTTGTGTTTGTTTCTGCATTAATCACATCCACGGAAGGAGAGAAATTTGCCAGTGTACCTACACCATTTGAACGGACTTTACCTGCCAATTTAGAGGCAGATGTCCATTTTTTTGGCCATGCGGTGAGTCCGTTGGTTGTTGCCAGGCTGTCAAAAATGGCGTCAAAAACCGGGAGTCGGATGTCATAACCGACCACTCCACCGCCCTGATTAAGGCAAACCAGTGTTTTTCCTGGAAAGTCGCTCAGATTGGCAAGGAAAATTCCGCCTGCACTTCCGCCCGCACCGGCAGGTGCATCAAGGTCTACATCGCGCTTGATTCCTGTAGGAATTCCCTCAGCATTCAACTGAACTACAACTGCAGCACTTTCAGGTTGTCCCTGATCAAAGGCCCAGAATCTGGAATCCGGCCCATTTGCCTCATAAGCCATCCCGTACATACCTGTAAGGCCATGAGTAGCTGCAGGAATGTTATTGATGGATGCCATGCTTGTTACGTTCGCTGCAGGCTTCCGAACCTGAAAAATAGCAGATTCAAAATTTCCGACGAAAAACGAACCTGCTCCGTTGTTTCCTTCCGGATTGAAGGTAATCCAGCGAACATTGCCGACTGCAGTAGGAACGGTATGCTGACGAACTTTTGTGAATGTTACAGGGTCAATCACCTGTACATTACGGGTATTGTTTCCTGCCCAGATGTAAGTTCCGTCGAAGGTCATGCCACGCACGGCCCCGATTCCGGGTATGGTGAGGATGTCTTCAAAGGTGCCGGTTGAGTCAAAAATGGCAAGTGTATCAGCCCCGTTCCATTTGGAACAAAAGAAGCGCCCTTTGGCGTAAACAACGCCTGCCCATCCGAAGATGCTGGTCTGATCCGTTGGATCGAATGATATGTTGACATCCCAGAGAGCCTGTACGTTGTTTCCGGGCTGGGTCAGGCTGAGGCTTGAAAACTGATTGCTTTGTGCGATTTTGACTTCCCGGGCATTTGATTTTCTGATCCGGCTTTTCAGGGCAGCATTCTGCCCAAGGGTTTCAGAAGCCATCCCAATCAATAAGATTCCCGCTGACAGGATGGAGAAAAGTTTTCTCATTGGTGTGAATTGATTTGATTTTCGAAAATTATTTAGCCCCAAAACAACCATTTTTTTTCTAAAGGCAGATGGCTTCGGCCAGGATTTTCGATAAAAGCCATAATTATTTTTCCGGTTTCATTTATCGCATATAGTTTTGAAAATTATGATCAGGGAGATTTTTAAATGCCCCTCTTTTCATTCTGCATTCGCATTCATATTTTTTGTGGTATGCAGTGTTGGTGCTCAGAATACCAACTTACCGGAGAATGAAAAGACAGTAGCCTTCAGACGGATTCAGCAATCAGCCGCTGCCATAGCCGGACAAAACTTTCATGCCCGGTTTTACCGATGTGAATGGAAGATTAATCCTGCTGTCAGTTATATAAGGGGCAGGGTTCGTTGCAGTTTTAAAATCATTTCTGATACGGCTTCTGTTCTGAGTTTTGATTTTTCTTCTCAGATGACGGTTGATTCCGTCCGTTTCCGGGGAAACAAAATTCCTTCGGCATTTTCTGGCACCAATATCCTTCGGATTCAGCTGCCGGTTACCTTGGCGGCTTCAGAGGAAGATTCCCTCAGTATTTACTACAAGGGAAGTCCGGCGAATTCCGGATTCGGGTCGTTTAACCGTCAGTTTCATGCAGGTCAGCCCATTATCTGGACAATGAGCTGCCCCTATGCAGCATCCGACTGGTGGCCTTGTGTTCAAAATCACCGGCAAAAGGCAGATTCGATTGAGCAGATTATAACCGTACCAGCCAATTGCAGGGCTGCCGGCAATGGTAAACTGATGCAGGTTGCTGAATCAGACTCGGGCAGAACCTTTTACTGGAAGCACCGGCATCCGATAGCGGCTTATCTGGTTGCCACAGCGGTAACCAACTACGAGGCTTTCAGCAACCGGGTACAGCTCCCTTCCATGGCTCCAGGTGATTCCATGGAAGTGCTTAACTTCGTTTATCCGGAGGCTCTCAATTCGGCCAGATTCAATCTTCCTAAAATCATTCCTGTTCTGCGCTATTACGATTCTCTGGTAGCGCCTTATCCCTTCCGGCATGAAAAATACGGTCATGCCCAGTTTGGCTGGGGTGGTGGCATGGAGCATCAGACCATGAGTTTTATGACTAATTTTTCGGTCAGTCTTCAGGCGCATGAGCTTGCTCATCAGTGGTTTGGTAATCATATAACCTGCCGGAGCTGGCGGGATGTCTGGCTTAATGAAGGCTGGGCTACCTATATGGCAGCATTGGCAGAACAGAAAATGGGCACAGCCAGTTTTTCTGCATGGCTTAATACCACGCAGGGCGCAGTGAGGGCTTCAGCCGGCGGATCCGTTTGGGTAGATGATACCAGCGACATCAACCGGATTTTTGATTACCGCCTTACCTACCGCAAAGGAGCCCTGCTTCTGCATATGCTTCGCTGGGAGCTGGGGGATTCGGCTTTTTGGGCAGGAGTCCGGTCTTATCAGGCAGATCCTCAGCTTGTTTACGGTTACGCTACGACCAGGCAGTTTCTTCACCATCTGGAACAGGCATCAGGTAAAAACCTTGCTGTCTGGGAGCAGGAGTGGTTTTATGGTCAGGGATATCCAAACCTTCAATTCAAATTAACGGCGGAGGGGAGCGGCTTATACAGGCTTCGTATCGGGCAGAATGGATCTCATAGTTCTGTGCCATTTTTTCATTTGAAAATTCCGGTAAGGATATCCGGTGGCGGCCAGGACAGTACTTTGATTTTCTTTCCGGATTCTTCCGGTCAGGAATATTTGTTCAGCCTTCCGTTTGAACCTGCTTCACTTGTTTTTGATCCCCAGAAGTGGTTGCTGGCAAAATCTACCGTTCAGGTGCTTACCAGAACAGAAAACCGCCGCAATGTTCCGCCTCCCATTAAAATTCAGCCCAATCCATTCTCCGACAGCCTATACTTGCTGGCCGAAGGTGGACCCTTTGTACTCCGCTTTTTCGATGAGCAAGGAAGAGAGGTTTTGCGTCAGGCAGTTTCAGAATCCGGACAGCAAAGAATAGCAACAAGGTCGCTTTTGCCGGGAAAATATATCCTTCTCTGGGAGCAGGGACGGAATTCGGGCGCAGAAAAAATCATCAAGCGAATGGAATAAAAAAAGCCCTTTGCAGGGCTTTTCGGTTTGAAAACAAAATTATGCTTAAGGGCAGTTATAGCTGTATAAAGTCGTGTTCGAAGTAGCGGATCCGCCGTTGTCTGAACTCACCCGAAATCTGACAGGATTCCCTTTTGCATCCACCGTTGCTGAAAATGTCTTTGAACTATTCGATGTTTGGCCCATGAATGTGGATGAAATCGCAGCGCTTGCGGGTATTTTATCAGAAAATGGTTTACCGAATAATGTGACGCCCGGTGCTGAGAAAAAATTAAAGGATGGGTTGCTGCTTACAAGAGGTGAATCATTGTTGTAAAGGTAAGTGGTAATTTCTGTCTGGAAAGGCTGTCCGTCAGAGGTAACTTCCAGATTTATTCTGCTCAGTCTGCCGTTGGTATATTCATACACAGTGCTTCGAACATCTCTTTTTCCTATGCTGTCATTTGGGAAAGTGCTCCAGTAATGCCCGGTATAGGTGAGCATTTGCCCGGATTGATTATAGGTGATAACAACACTGTCTTGTCGCATTGCCGGAATAGTTCCATTGATGATATCTTTACGACTGGCCCTGTTCAGAGTAACATATCCATTTGAATTCAGGAATAAGGAACCTGTTCCTGACTCGACGCCTTTTGCATCGTAATTTTTTAACAGGCAGGTATTTCCATTGTATGTGAAGGTTCTGTATTCTACTAATGAATCTGTTACGATATTGTATCGGCTGATTTTAGAAAGACGGCCGCTGGCATCGTGTTCGAAAGTTTGAGTTCGTTTGTTGGAAAGAGAATCCCGCATTTCTGTAAGCGTGCATGTTTTGATTTCGGGTTCCGGAACTGCTTGCTTATCTGAATCCTTTTTACAGGCAGTAATCAGTAACGGTGTGGCCAATAGCCAGAGGATTTTTTTCATGTTTGGTAATATTTGATTTTTACAAAGCTAGTTACAACGCATTTTGCTTTGCGCCATATGGGTAAAATATTATTCAGTATTATCAAATGCCCTTGCCTGAAAAGCGCCTATCTTTGCATCTCTTTTTTTAATCCGGTTCTGAAAAAAATCAGGTTGCTTTTTGCCCTGTTAAGAAATATGGGCATTCGCTACATTCTGTTTCGCATGGGACATGAGTTTCTGCGAAGAACTGGCATGCTGATCTTTTTTTTTCCGGTAAAGCCTGAAAAGGTTAAAGCACCATCTTTGAAAAAAGCCCTTAGTTCTCTTCAAAAATGGCCATGGGAGAGCAGGGATTCGATTCAAATTCCCGTGAGGACTGTCTTGGATGTTTCAGGGGATGATGCGGAAGAGATAATGCAATTCAGGCTTCGGCTGTTTTCTTCGACCTTGCATCAGTATTCCGGGAGAGACGACTGGCACCGGCATCCGGAAACCGGATACCTGTACGATAGCAAGCTGCACTGGACAAAGATCCCTGACTTAAGCCCCGAAGCCGGTGATATAAAGTTTGTGTGGGAAAGGGCCAGATTCGTTCACATACAGGCTATCATGCGGTATGATCTCCACAGTGGGTTGGATCATTCAGCATGGGTTTTTGAGGAAATAGATTCCTTTATCCGGGAAAACCCGATTAACTGCGGACCGCATTACCGCTGCAGTCAGGAAATCAGTTTGCGCGTGATGAACTGGCTTGGTGCCATTTCTTTTTACAGAAACAGTCCGGTTCTGAATGAGGAACGCTGGCTGGTGATATGGCAATATCTTTACTGGCAGGTACATCATGTTCGCCAGAACATACATTTTTCCAGAATTTCTGTCCGTAATAACCATGCTATTACTGAAACGCTGATGCTCTATATATTCGGAACGATTTTTCCGGATGCCCCCCAGGCCTCAGAATGGAAGAATTCCGGAAAAAAATGGTTCGAAGAGGAAATTGCCTACCAGATTTATCCGGATGGTTCTTACCTGCAGTTCTCTATGAATTATCACCGCGTGGTGGTGCAGCTGCTTACGCTGGGAATTCGCTTTGCGGAAAAAGCCGGAGAGCGTTTTTCCCGGGTTGTCTATGACCGCGCAGGAGCTTCATTAAATTTTCTTCGGTTTTTTCAGGATGAACACAGCGGCTGGCTTCCCAATTACGGTGCCAATGACGGAGCCTTGTTTTTTCGCTTTTCATCCGCTCATCTCCGTGATTACCGCCCTCAGCTTGAGGCGCTGGAACTTGCACTCGGAAAAAAAGGCAAAGCCGAATATGAAGACGGAATGTGGTTTGGAAAAAGTGGTGTAATTTCGGAAAACACGATGTCCGAACCATTAAAAGTTCAGCTCTTTCCTTCAGGCGGTTATGCCGGAATCAGGCAATCAGATTCCCTTCTGTTTTTTCGCTGCGGAAGCCATCGGGACCGCCCTTCTCAGGCGGACAACCTGCATATGGATCTTTGGTACGGCGGAAAAAACATCCTTCGTGATTCGGGCTCCTACAAATACAATGGTTCCGCAGAAGATGTGCGTTTCTTTTTCGGTACAGAAAGCCATAATGCAGTCATGTTGGACGGTGCCGACCAGATGCTTAAGGGCCCGCGCTTCGTCTGGCTTCACTGGTCGCAGGCCCTTTCTTTGGAAAGTCGTGAGGAGGAAGATGCTTTTGTTCTTAGCGGGGAAATTTCAGCATTCGGTCAGCTCGCTGATGATATCACGCAAAAACGAACCATCCGTGTGAACAAAAACCAGCCTGAATGGGAAGTAAAGGATACTTTCTCCGGTGATTCAGGTAGGGTAAAAACGCTGTTGTGGCATCCCGGGCCAGACTTTCATACCGATTTTTTACTGGAGGTTCGTGATGGAAACGGCCATGTTCTCGAGCCCGAAATAAGGCAGGGTTGGTATTCCGCTTTGTATGGCCAGAAAGAGCCGGCCGATTACTGGGCCTTTACATCTTCAACATCTTTATTTTCTTCCAGAATTATTCGCAGACCACAGCCATGAGAATTCTGCTGATTCATCAGTATTACCTCGAAAAAGAGGACAGCGGAGGCTCCCGTTTTAACGAAATGACCCGCATGTGGGCAGAGCAGGGGCATCAGATAACCGTAGTTGCCGGTATGATGCATGCCAATGCCTCAAGAAAATACCCCCGTTACCGCGGTAAATTCTTTTTTGAAGAGGACTTTGCGCCCGGAATCCGGATACATCGTTGCCATGTTTCCGAAACATATAACCTTAATTTTGCCGGCCGCCTTTGGGGGTATTTTTCTTTTGTATTCTCAAGCCTTTGGACTTGTCTATTCAGGGTAAAGGGAAATTTTGATCTGGTGCTGGTAACATCTCCACCGCTTTTTGTCGGAATTACTGGTCTGATTGTGAGTAAAATCAGAAGAATTCCACTGGTCTTTGAAGTACGGGATCTCTGGCCTGAATCGGCCATAGATACTGGAGTTCTTACCAATCCGGTTCTGATCAGGCTTGCCTATTGGTTTGAAAAAACAATGTATCAGAATGCATCCCTGATTAATGTGCTCACTCCGGCATTTGAACAAACCCTGAAAGAAAAGAAAGGGGTACCTGCTTCCCGTATTTCCATGATTCCGAATGCAGCTGATTTTGAATTGTCTGAACACCTGCTTGGAAAAGTTGATGTAGCGGCATTTCGTAAGGCCCTCGGCTGGGAAAATCACTTTGTTGTCGTTTATGTAGGTGCCCATGGCGTGGCCAACCACCTCGAACAAATCCTTGAAACGGCAGATAAACTCAGAGAAACCAATGCCCTTTTTGTTTTGATCGGGGACGGAATGCGCAAGCCCGCCCTGAAGGCAATGGCGGAAGATGCAGCTTTGACCAATGTAAAATTCATTGACCCGGTAAATAAGGAAAAAGTATACGAGTACATCATCGCTGCAGATGCCGGTTGCTCGGTTCTGAAAAAAGCAGATACTTTCAAAACCATTTATTCCAACAAAACTTTTGATTATATGGGCTGTCAGACCCCGATTCTGATGGTTATTGATGGCATTTCAAGGCAGCTTGTGGAAGAAGCCGAAGCCGGCCTGTTCGCCGAACCCGAAAATCCGGAGGACTTTGCTGCCAAAATCAAATGGATGATGGAAAATCCTGAGAAGACCAGGGCGATGGGTATGAATGGCTTCCACTATGCAAAAGAGCATTTGCACCGGAGTTCGCTTGCCTCAAAATATATAACAAGGCTTAAGGAAGTGGTTTAAAAGAAAATACCCCGACAGAGTCAGGGCATTTTCCGATCATTAACTAAACCTTTTTCAATAATGCTAACTTCGAATTTTTGAGGTTCTCCGCTGCATTATCCAAAAACCACGGTACAAATGTGGGATATATTCTGAATTGATTTTGGTTTCATTTTTGGCTAATCCTAACATGAGTAAAAAGCATCCCTAATCAGGAAATGAAAAGGTAATTTTTATGCGCTTCTTGAATAAGTACCTTACCGCCATTGGAATAAGCCACCAGTGTGCAGAACCAATATTTTTATTCCACTTGAAAATTGACCTTTGTTAGCCAAATCTGACACGGCAAATAAGGTCTTTCCACTGTAGACATGTTCAGCCGGAATGCCGTGGTCACGCAAAAGAACATTTAAAAATGACTCCAGTTCCGGATGATTTCCGGCATAGGAGCCAAAATGGTAATTACCATGCCAATGCAGTGCTGCCCTCGCCTGCGTGCCTGCTTTAAGAAGAAGCTCGGATGTCGTTTTTATCAGGCCATTGTTCGAATTCAAAACATCAATACCATGAACATTTATGTGGTCGGGCAGACCTGCCAGCATGCCTGCAAGAGTACCGCCGGATGCTACAGGTAAAATGATATCGGTGAAATCAAATTGGCTATCCAAATAGGCAGCCCAGCGAACTGTATGTTCCACTGTTTCAGGTGAGGAAGCACCAAGTGGAACTTCCAGGTAATCTTCAAACGCACATTGATCGGGAAGAAAATCCCGAAGGTTGGCTTCACCTGAAGTGATGAGCCTGAACCGGCTCCGGCTGATGCCGGAGAGTGTTGCCCCGGCTTTTCTCAGTTGCCGGATCGGAGGGTAATCCTGCCATTCTATTTCCTCACCCCGGACGAAAAAAAATGTTTTTAGCTTTTTTTCTGCTGCAAATGCCGCAATGGCCTGCAGATGATTTGACCAGGGTCCGCCTATGGAAATGAAACCGGCAACTTTCGGATTTTCTGCCAGTGTTGCAAAGTGCCGGAGCTTATACCACTTGTTTCCCTGAATCCAGGGATGGAATAGGTCTCCGCGAAGGACCCTGACTTCAATTCCGGCTTTGCTGAATACGGGGCTTGCCCAGTCCTGAATAACATGCTCCGGGTTGGTAAATAAATCGGTCATTCCCTGATTTGGTTTTGCGGCTTTTTAAAAAATCCGGCTAATTGCAGCGCAAATTACTTTACTAAACTATCTTGATGGATAATGAATTATTGGCGCTTCTGGCACTGAAGCGCATTCCGGGTTTGGGAAATTACCTCCTGCGGCAAATGATTGCGTACCATGGTTCCGCAGCTTCCATCCTTAATTCCAGAAAATCTGCACTTACTTCTGTTCCCGGCATTGGTGAAATTCTGGCTGATTCTCTCGCCCAGAACAGGGGATCGGCCAAAGAATTGGCCCAAAAGGAACTTCATCATGCGCAAAAATCAGGATATCAGCTGATTCACTGCCTTCAGAAAGAATATCCTTCCCGCCTTAAAAAAATCCCTGACGCACCGCCGGTTCTCTATATCAAAGGACAATTCAATTTTGAAAATCCCCGAGTGCTGGCTGTGGTTGGTACCCGCCAGGCTACGGCCTATGGCAGGGATGCCATTGAATTTTTTTTGAATGAATTGCGTGATTACAAGCCCGTGATTGTGAGCGGACTTGCCTATGGCATTGACATTCATGCTCATAAAACCGCCATAAAATTAGGGTTGGAGACCTGGGCCGTCATGGGTACCGGAATGCACATGGTTTATCCTTCGGCGCATAAGGCAGTGGCCAAAAGCATGCAGGAAAATGGAGGATTGATTACCGAAGTGCCGGATGATGCCGCTCCAGAACCAGGCAGGTTTCCGGAACGAAACCGCATCATTGCAGGTCTTTCTGATGCTGTATGGGTGGTGGAAGCCATGGAAAAAGGCGGTGCGCTGATAACCGCCCGCCTTGCTTCTGATTATTTCCGCGATGTATTTGCCCTGCCCGGAAACTATGCCCAGCCGGCTTCTTCCGGATGCAATAAACTTATTTCCGGAAATCAGGCTGCCCTCGTCAGCTCCGGGAAGGAAATCGCTGCAGCACTTGGCTGGGAGGCAGAAAGCCGGAAAACCGATTCAGAGATAATTTTGCCCGATGGATTAGGTGAAGAAGGTGCGTTGGTTTGGTCCATCCTCCGGGAACAGGAAATTCACCTGGATGAGCTTTCCTGGAGAACCGGAATCGGGGTGAATAAACTGGCATCAGTGTTGCTGGATATGGAGTTTTCCGGACTTGTGAAAAGTCTTCCGGGAAAGAAATATGCCCGCCGGATCTAAATTGTCTTTTCCAAATTGATTTCAGGGTTGGAATGCGTTTTTTTGTTGTGAAGCCTGCTGCTACCTGGTATGTTTGTCTTTTCCTGTTAGCAGGTGGCTGAAAATTATTATCAGATTCTGGGGGTAGGCGTTCGTGCCAGTCAGGCTGAAATCAAGGCTGCATACAAGAAACTGGCGCTGCAGTACCATCCCGACAGGCATCAGGGCTCGGTGGCTTATGAGGAAAAATTCAAGAAGATTCTGGAGGCCTATCAGACTTTGTCTGATTCCCAAAAAAAGGACCGATATGATATGAGTCTCTTTTATCAGGCAATGCGATCATCGGCGAAATCCGGGGATGCCGGGCCCGATCCAGCTTACAGAAACGTTCCCCGAACACCAAGAGCGCGTGATGACGAGGAGTACCGCCGGCGCAAAGCTGAGCGTGAGGCCTATCGGGAATTTGCCGGCCCCCCGCCTGACCGAAGGATTACACCTCATACCGTTGCCATTGCACTCCTTGTTCTGAGTTGTTTTATCATGCTTTCCTGGTGGCTTGGCTATGCCATGAATCATCATATGGCGAGGAAGCACATGGCAGAAGGAGATTTTGTAACTGCCCTGGAGTTTGACGATGAGTATGCCGAGGCTTACCATGCCCGTTTTATGGCAATGGAACGCATGAATGCAAAACCTGCATTTTTGCTGGGGGATCTGAACCGTGCCATTCGCTTTGCTGACGAGCCGAATCCGATTTGGCTGATGGAAAGGGCAACCCTTTATCTTGCATTGGACAGTGCCTTGCTTTGCGAGCGCGATCTTCTTGCAGCCAGAAAAGCAGGACCTTTGGCTGATACGGTTTGCCTTGTCCTCGGAGATTTTTATGGTAAA
>Ga0315900_10004473_pt1 | contig 19692 bp, 17 predicted proteins | sample LakEriMetagenome_FD_203521 | JGI IMG/M metagenome (GOLD analysis project Ga0315900, IMG submission 203521) | Freshwater fungal communities from buoy surface, Lake Erie, Ohio, United States - Buoy 12 MA114 | ecosystem: Environmental > Aquatic > Freshwater > Lake > Lake biofilm | place: USA: Lake...
TGAAATAATGGACGCAGTTCATCTTGGTGGCGTCGGGGGCACTTACGGTGGGAGTCCGGTGGCCGCAGTGGCAGCCATCGAAGCAGTTAAACAATTATCGTCCCCTTCGTTTTTGTCACAGTCAACGCGTTTTGGAGAAAAAATAGAAGCTCTAATGGCTCCCTGGGTGTCGAAATATCCTTGTGTTGGCGATGTTAGAGGCATGGGGGCAATGCGTCTGGTGGAATTTGTGAAAGATAAGAAAACGAAAGAGCCAGATCCTGGCATCGCGCTGGAAATAATAAAGGAGGCCGTTTCAAATGGTATCATTTTGATTAGGGCGGGACTCTACAGTAATTGTATCCGTTTGCTTCCTCCTATTGTCATGACCGATGATCAATTGGAAGAAGGTCTGTCCGTTCTTGAAAATGCGATAGCCAATAAATCATTTGCCGCTGTTTAATTTTCTGTCATGAATCCATACCTATTTCATAATGCTAAAATCTTTCTCCTCGACGGGAAAAATAATCATTGTGAGGCCATGGTGGTGGAAAATGACCGCTTTAAGGCGTTTGGTACCTATCAGGAGCTGCTTTTATCCTTTCAGGAAGCCATAAAAGTGGATCTTGACGGGCGTTTTGTTTTTCCTGGCTTCAATGATGCTCATATTCACCTTTGGAAAGTGGGTAGTCTTTTGGGGCATACCCTCGACTTAAGGGGAGTGCATTCAAAAGAAGAAATGCTGGTTTTATTACATGATTTTGCCGTAAATGCTACCTCAAAAGATTGGCTTCTTGCACGTGGATTTAATGAGGCGTTATGGGAAAATGGGACATTGCCCACTTGTAAGGACCTGGATCTTCTTTTTCCAGACAGACCTTGTCAGGTTATGCGTACCTGCGCTCATATTGTTGTGGTTAATTCTTTTGCTTTACGTTTAGCTGGCATTGATGAAAATACAGTAGATCCAGCGGGAGGTCACATCGGTCGTTTTGAAAATGGGAAACCAAATGGTATTCTTTATGAAGCGGCTATAAAACAAATGACCCCTTTTATTCCTGAAATTACTACGGCCGAGTATAAGAAAATGATCCTTGAGGCGCAGGAAAAATGCCTGGAAATGGGCATTACCTCTATCACAGATCCTGAAATTTATACCCCACAACGAGTAGCTTATGAGGCATTGGAAAAAGAGGGTTTACTTAAGTTAAGAGTCAATCTTTTTTTGGTTCACCTGCCTGATATTAAACCTTCCAATCCGTATTTGTCAAAAGATAGTTGCACTGGAAGGTTGCAAATGGATACCTTGAAATTTTTCGCCGATGGTGGTTTAAGTGGTCAGACTGCCGCTGTATTCAGACCATATAAAGCATCTGATAATTTTGGAGTATTAAGGATGTCAACCGATTATTTTTACAATCTGGCTGCAAAAGGACAGATAAATGGTTGGAAAATAGCCACGCATGCCATTGGAGATGCAGCCATAGATCAGGTTTTATCGGTTTATGAAAAATTAAAAACAGAGGTAAATCATTCGTTGGTTCATCGAATTGAACATCTCGGTTTACCTCATGCCAGGCATATCAGTCTAATGAACCGACTTGGCATTATATGCGCCAGTCAGCCCGCTTTTGTGAGAGAATTAGGTCCCAATTTCAGGCAATATCTCGATACTGAATATCAACAAATCATTTATCCATATCACACCCTGCTAAAGGAAGGCGTTACGCTTGCTTTTTCCTCTGACGCTCCAGTGGTTAGAGATTTCAAACCCTTGTCAGGAATAAGAGATGCGGTTCAACGAGTTGATGAACAAGGATATACACATAATCCACAGGAGAAAATAATTATGGAGCAGGCCTTCATAGCTTATACCTATGGTGGTGCCTTAGCAGATGGGGCAGGGGACATAAAAGGGAAAATGGCCCCGCATTTTTTAGCTGATTTTATCGTTTTAAATAAGAATCCTTTCCAATCTTCCTGGGAGGATTGGGATCAAATAAAAATAGAAAAAGTTTATATAGGTGGAAAATTAATACTTTAAATACATTAAAAATGAGATGGATAAGCATTATAACGATTTTATTTTTCTCGTTAGGTTGTAATTCCGACCAAATGATTAATGCAGATCATGGTTACAGGCAACCCGCAGAATATGAGCCGACTAAAGCCGTATGGATGCAATGGCCAAGGAATACCCATAAGCTGGATGCTCCCATAGAAGAGGTACTTTTTCAAATGTTCAAAGAAATTGCACCTTATGCCCATTTGAATTTATTGATATCAGATACGGCACTCAAAAGGGAAATATTAATGAAAGGTAAAAAGTATAGTATAGATTCTTCCAGGGTTTCTTTCCTTTTATTCCCATATAATGAATTCTGGACCAGAGACATGGGGCCAAGATTCCTGACAAATAAACAGAGGAAAAAAGCTATGGCAGATTTTAGTTTCAATACCTGGAGTTATGCCGATGAAAACGATCCATTGGCTATTTTGGATGAGAAATTAGATGAAAAGATAGCGGCTTCCTTGAAAATGCCCATATATTCTTCCCCGTTGATTGCCGAGGGAGGCGACAATGAAATCAATAGTAAAGGGGTGCTCATGTTAACCGAAAGTGTACAGTTTCTGAGAAATCCGCAGCTTACTAAAAAACAAATTGAAGAAGAATACAGGAAAACCTTAGGCGCGACTTCCTTTATTTGGTTTAAAAAAGGACTGAGAGACGACGATTTTACCTTACATGGTCCATTGGTCACTAAACAGGGAGATTCCCTTTTCACTTGCCTGACAACCAATGGCCATGTCGATGAATATGCCCGTTTTGTAAATGATTCCACTATTTTAATGGCCTTTGGCGATGTTCTCAGTGAAAATCTCATAGAAAAAGAGACGGCCACACGGTTAGCTGAAAATCTTACCATTTTAAAAAGAAGTAGAAACGCCGATGGAAAACCATTTTACATTATTTTTCTGCCCTTAGTGCCCCTTCAAATTTCAGAAATGAAAAAGGGAGATGGTACTTATGATATATTACAATCCATGACTTTCAAAAATGATATTAAATATGGATTTAGGGACAAGCCTGAAAAAATGATTGCCGCTGCAAGTTATCTGAATTTTGTGATTGTTAACAAATTGGTCCTTGTACCTTTTTATGGCCTTGAAACAGATGAAAAGGCAATGGTTGCCTTCAAAAAAGCATTTCCCGATAAGAAAATAGTCCCCATTAACCCTTTAGCCTTACATTGGGGCGGTGGTGGCATGCATTGTATTACTCAAAATGAACCCTTCTAAAAATGAATAACACAGAGATTAAACTCGCATTGATTCAGTCTGCCTGTGGTGCAGATGTTCAGGAAAATGAAAACAGAACGCTAAAGCAAATCGAAGAGGCTGCCGGATTAGGGGCAAATATTGTTTGCTTACAGGAATTATTTAACGCCATTTATTTTTGCCAATATGTAGATGTAAAAAGCTACGGGTACGCACAAAAATTTCCCAATGCCTCTACAGATAAGCTTCAGGAGGTGGCCAAGCGATTAGGAATTGTTCTGGTTGTTCCCTTTTTTGAGGAAGCCTTACCTGGCGTGTATTTCAATACTGCGGTTGTTTACGACAAGGATGGAACTTATTTAGGGAAATATAGGAAAAACCATATCCCGGAAGGTCCTCAATATCTCGAAAAATATTATTTCACTCCTGGCGATTTGGGTTATCCCATTTTCAAGACCCATTTTGGAATCATTGGCATAGGCATTTGCTGGGATCAATGGTTCCCCGAGGTGGCAAGAATCCTAGCCTTGCAAGGTGCGGAAATATTATTATATCCTACAGCTATTGGATCAGAACCCGACCGTCCCGAATTTGATTCTTCGGAGCCCTGGCGAACCATTATCCGCTCCCATGCCATTGCCAATAATGTATTTGTTGGCGCCGTTAACAGGGTGGGTGTGGAAACGGAAATGTCCTTTTATGGAAAAAGTTTTATCGCCAATCCTTATGGTGATATAATAGCCGGTGCAGGTAATCAGGATGAAATCATCATGGCTACTTGTGATTTATCAGAAATAAGAGCCTCCAGAGAGTTACTTCAATTTTTTAGGGACAGGAGGGTAGATACCTATCAGCCCTTATTGAAAAGAATCTGACAGGTTTAACTTTGGTTGGTAAATATTCTGTATAAAAAAAATTAAAGGAAATATCCTTTGAAATATATTTTTGTGGTATTTTGGTACAAAGTATTCAATAATAATATAAATAAGAGGATAATATGTTAAAAAATCTAATTTGGTTCATTTTTTTTGGGTGCTCCCAGTTGGCAATAGCTAATAATTGTATCCCAAATCCTATATTATTCTTTCATTTGTCAACCTTGAATGGGCTGCTTTCAAATGATGTGCGAACCATTACCCAAGACAGTGAGGGCTACTGGTGGATTGGCACAGATAATGGGCTGCAACGTTACGATGGTCAAAATTTTATAAACTTCAGACACGAGGAGGGAAATCCTGCCTCCCTTCCCAGTGATCGTATTTTTTCTGTTTTTTCAGATACAAGAGGTCGGGTATGGGTTGCGACGGTCAAAGGATTATGTCGGTATCTCCCGGAAAAGGGCACATTTCTAGGATATGAATTAAAAGCCAATAAAAATCTACTTGACTTTCCAGTAAGAATTTTCGAAGATTTCTCTGGTCATTTATGGTTGAGCCACTTCAATGCAAACAGGTTATATCGGCTGAGATCAAACGGCACTGTTTGGGAAACGGTAAATTTACCCGAAGGGGTAACTACTTTTGGCGCAGTGGGACAGAACAAACAAACAGGTGAAATAATCAGTACTTTCAGGAATGCAAACGGTACAATTTTTACTGGTATAATTAAAGATAATAGGAATCATTTTGGTTTGCTGCCAGTCAATTTACATCCCAGATTAACAGCCATGCAAGATTTTGTAGTAGATGATAACAATAATCTCTTTGGAACACAAGTAATGGCAAATGAGCATAGAGATGATATTATCCGCGTAAACTTAACAGATCGTTCCAGTTATATTTACCCTGCATATAATGCAAAAACACCTTTACACCTGGGAAAAGATGGTCGTGTCTGGTTTTTTTCTATGCTCAGAGGTGTTTATGGTTTTTTAAAAGGAAATTCGGTTACTAATTATTGCTGGCCAGAAAGAAGTCTGGATCCAAAACCCATCACAGCCAGTATTGAAAATACTTTTGAGGATAAAGAGGGAAATATTTGGCTACTAACTAATAATGGGCTTTATGTTTTTAATCCTTACCAGCCGGGAATTACAAAGATAAAGGAACTGGAGGGGAAAACCGGTAATGTGAAGATATCTGAAGTACTTTCACTGTACCAGTCCAGCAATCAACAGATCTGGATTGGTACCTACTTTAAAGGAACATATTTGTTGGACAGGAATCTTCGGTTAAAGGAACGATTTTATTTAAATCTGCCGGAAAGTTATAGGGAACCTTCCAGAACAAGTCTGATTAATTTTAATTCTCTTTGGGTTTTTCATGAAGATAAATCAGGAAATATATGGGCTGGCGGACAATTAGGGGTATTGTTGAAATTTTCTCCAGATGGTAAACTAATGTGGAAACAACCAGGTCAATATTTTAATTACCAAACCATCCGTTCAATGGCAGAAGACAAAAATGGAAATCTATGGATGGGTACTCATGGTGGATTATTGTTTAAATTTAATCCGATTGATTTAATTTCTGAATTAGTATTAGATCGAAGCAGTAAGGAAATGGGGAAACATAGGTTATTTCAGATTATACCCGAAAATGAGGAAAGATTTTGGCTGGTATATGCAGATAAACTGATTTGCTGGGATGCAAAATCTAATAGACCCGTAAGACCAGTAACACAGCCAATCAAAAATAATTCAGTAGAATTAAAGGATGAAATAATTAAAGGGGCAATTTCCTGGAACAAGGATACTCTTTTTGTTTATGGCTTTTATCCCTATTGGTTTGACAAAAATACCCAAACCTACACTAAAATTGAGGGATTTTCAAAACTACCGAGAGATGAGATTATGTTTGCCTTTAAACATAAGGATGATTTGTGGCTGGATCAGAAAGGTTTGTTGGTGAATTGGAAAGTGAAGAATCAACAGGTAATTACTTATGATGCATTTGATGGTTGGGCCTCGGACCCGCTGGAATTGAATAATACAGCAACTCAACTTTCCGATGGTCGGATTATTGCCAGTTTATACAGGGAGGGACTTGGTGTTTTTAATCCGGGGGAAATGGAAAATAAGAACAGAATTCCACCATCCATTTTAATAAATTCAATTCAAACAAAAAACCGCAATATATTATTACCGTCAAATAAGGAAAAGGTTTATCAATTGAAATTGCCTTATGATGAAAACGACTTGACCATTCATTATGCTTGTCCCACCTGGTTACAAAGGCATCATTTACAATTTAGTTATACGTTCCGCATGAAGGAGAATAACTGGATTAATAACGGGAATAAGCGATCTATAAATCTGGCTGGACTGTCACCAGGTCAATATCATTTGTATATTAAAGCAACCAATAAACTTGGACTATCTACAGAGAAGCCAGCAGTCATTTCCATAAAAATTTTACCTCCCTGGTATATGAGTTTGCCCGCATGGCTGGTGTATTTTTTTATCTCTATTTATCTGGGCTATCAGCTATATCAATTTTTATTGGGTAGAAAATTAGTACTGGCTGAAATAGCAAAAATAAAGGAAATGGATGCTTTTAAATCTTCCTTTTATACCAATATAACCCATGAATTCAGGACACCATTAACAATCATTCAGGGCATGGCCGGTCAGATTAAATCGGAACCTGATAAATATCTTCATACTGGTGTAGAAATGATTCTTCGCAATGGGGAAAGACTACTTCAACTGATAAATCAGATACTGGATCTGTCAAAACTGGATGCAGGACAATTAAAATTTTCACCCCAGACAGGAAATATCATTTCCTTTCTCCATTATTTTCTGGAAAATTATCATTGGATGGCCCAATCAAAAGGTATTGATTTTTCATTTTCTTCTGATACTGATGCATTGATTATGGATTTTGATGCGGAAATGATTCAACAATCACTTGGTAACCTTATTTCTAATGCGCTGAAATATTCAAACAAAGGAGGCAGGGTTGTAGTAAACCTTAAAATAAAAGAATCTGAAATAATGTCTTTTGTAGATATTAGTGTAACCGACGAGGGTAATGGAATTCAGAAGAAAAACATGGAAAGAATTTTTGATCGTTTTTTTCAAGAGGAATATAAGGGTAGTGGAGTAGGATCAGGTATTGGATTATCCCTTTCCAGGGAACTGGCACGGATTATGGGTGGAGATATCTCTGTAGAAAGTGAGGTGGGTAGGGGTTCAGTTTTCACTCTTTCCCTACCTGTTTCCAGAGCAAATAATGCGCCTCTTTATGCTGACGAGGAGGAATTAAAAGTGGAAGAATCTGAAAAAAATCTATTGTTACTAATTGAAGATAATCATGAGGTATTATTTTATTTAAAATCTTGTTTGGAACCAGCATATAGGATTCTATCGGCAAATGATGGCCTGGAAGGTCTGAAAAAAGCGACTAATTTTATCCCTGACTTGATTATCAGTGATATTATGATGCCGAAAATGGACGGACTGACCTTTGGCAAAAAGTTAAGAGAGGATATTCAAACCAGTCATATACCCCTCATTTATCTGACGGCTCAATCGGGCAATGTGAAGCGTATGGATGGATTTGAGGCAGGAGCCGATGAATATCTCACTAAACCTTTTCATAAAGAAGAGTTGTTACTTAGGGTTAAACAATTGTTGGAACAACGGAAACGGCTGCAACACCATTATCTTTTACAATCCCTGAAAGAGAAAGATTTTGTTACATCACCTCATCCAGCTTCCTTACAGGATACTAAATTTCTGGAGGAGCTCAGGGATTCTGTGGAGAAAAAGATATCAGATCCCTTGTTTAATGCCAGCGATCTTGAACAGATGATGAAGATGAGTCACTCCCGCTTCTATAGAAAGATGATGGCAGTTGTAGGTATTTCAGGAAATACATACATCAGAAAAATAAGAATCCAAAAAGCGAAAGAACTGCTTACTCAATCACTACTAAGTATTTCAGAGATTGCTTTTCAGACGGGATTCAACGACCCCTCCTATTTTTCCAAGGTTTTTAGGGAAGAAACAGGAGAAAATCCAGCCGATTGGAGAAAGGAAATGGGATAAAAGATGGTTTGGGAGAAAAATGAACAAAAATTACAAGAAAATGAACTAAAAGTACTATTAGTACAAATGTAATTTTAAGATTTTTGAGAAGTCGTTTATACAAATTCGTTTTTTTTCATGGTTATATGCCTTTACTAAAAAGGCAGGTTTTATTTGTATTTCCTGTTATAAGCATGGGACTCAAGTGGCGAAGCTTTAGATTACCTCCAACAAAATGTCCGTCCATAGTATTAAAAGGTGGCATGCCATATATGTGGCATCCAGATGTGAACGAATGGTTGCTACTCAACTGATGGAGCTGGGTATTGAGTCAATGGTACCTATAACCAAGGAACTTCGTCAATGGAGTGATCGCAGAAAATGGGTTGAAAAAGTTCTATTTCCAAACTATGTTTTCCTTTGTGTTGATATCCATGTTAGGCAAACGGTGAAAGGATTAAGGCATGTGGTAGGCTATGTAAAATCTGGTGGTGAGGAGGCTGTATTGAGTGAAAAAGAAGTAAATCTCATAAAAAACATAGGGAAACTGACGAATCCGGTTACAATTCATCACGAAAAGTTGGGAGTTGGGGATGAGGTAGAAATTGTAGAAGGACCATTGAGAAGTTTGAGAGGTCATATAATCTCTAACAACGATAAGATACATCTTTTGATATCCATTCCTAGTCTTGGTTGTTTCTCAGAAATCATTATCGGAAAAAATGAAGTGAAGAGGTGTATATAATCACATAAATTACAAGGACCTATTAGTATATGGACTCTGTTTATTTCAAATAAACAAATTAAAAAGTAATGAGATAGAGTCTTATAAACTTTATTGATTAATGAAACGGCTTTAGTTAAAGGAGCTACTTTTTTGATTTTATTTTACAATTTATAAAATTCACCTAAAGACCTTGATTCAACATTTGTGTTTGGATAAAATATTTACCTGGAAATAGAACTATGTAATCACTTGGATGAATGAGTGAATCTTTATATATATACCTGTAATGACCATTGATGTTATTCGCATTTTCTAAAATAAAAAAATATTAGATGTAAGTAGCTAAAATGAGGAGGGATATCCAAAAGCTTTTAAGTGATAATATTTGGTTCAGCATGTAATAAGCTGAATGAAATATTAAAATGTATCAGGGTAAATGGGAATTAAGAAATTTGGTGCTCTATATTGGAGTTGATTAACTCCACGTCTAAAATGGATGCAAGACATAGAATTATTAAGAAAGTAGGGTTAAACAAAGAAGGTTCTGCTTTTTGAAACTGCTTTCCTCAAATAGAAAGATCCGTCCGTAATGCTCTACTTGGAGTGCTGGAAATGGATAATTATGTTTATTCAACCGATATATCAAATTAATCTTGGTTTCGGATTAATAAATGTAAATAGATGCCACCTAAAGTACAAGGTTTGTAAGAATTTATTTCAAACTTGAAGTAACGAAACATTCCTTTTGTCGCCAAGTATATAAAGAATTTAAGGCTCAAAATTTATAGGTATTAAACCAAGATGGTTTTCTATGTTTATTAACAATTTTAAATATAAATTATCATGAGAAACATTAGATTTTATTTCTGGTACTTTTTAATGGTTTTTACTATTGTTTTTGTATCTACATCTTGTAAAAAAGATGAATCTTTCTGCATTACAGATTATCAAACCACAATTAATGCAAAATCCGGAGAGGTAAACTTTAAATTACCAAATGGTACTACCTACAAAGGGCAAGGTGCACTTCCTAGTGTTATTACTATTGGTGAGTATAGTGGTCAATGGCAATCTATTGTTACGAAGCAAACCCCATCTGGTGTTGGACTTGAAGTGGAACTTGTCCATTTATTTGATGATGGCAAAGGAAATGCTTTTTGGACAAATGATAAAGCAGTTTTTATGCCACTTGACAATACTGGTGCCCGTTTCAAGCTAGTCAATATTTTTAAAATTGTTGGTGGAACAGGGGGATTTGAGTGCGCAAAGGGACAATTTGTAAATAATGGTAATGTTGATTTTATTGCGGGTACTGTAACAGGAGTTATGACAGGTAATATTTGCGGAGGTTGTGAAAAATAATTTTAATTCTAAATGCTTTTTTAGTCATTAAACTTAAAATCCCATGGTGGAATATGTGGTCTATACATTTCCTGATGGGTATTTTTTACACAAAAAAATATTTAAAGCGATGAGAACAATTATTATTATTTTTCTATTGATGAAGATTTTTTTTTCGAGATCTATTGGTCAACCCTATCAGAAAACACCTTTAGTAAATCCTTTTGGGTTGCCAGCAGCAAGTAGTCATAATCGTTTTGCCTTTGGCGATTTAGACAATGATGGTGATCTGGATATTATAGGATTGGATGCCTATGGACCAAATTCACCATTCCTTTATTTTCAAAATACGGGTACTTCTAAGAAAGCGTCTTATTTATCACCTGTAAGCAATCCGTTTGGTTTACCAGCACTTAATTTGCTTAATTTAAATGAAGGTATTTATTTCATTAGAATGCAGATTGCGCAAACCAGTATTTTTCGATCATTTGTGGTTCAATGATTACAAATATGAATATTTGTTTTAAGCACGTTAAGTTCGAATCATGAAATTTAAATTATTTTTTATTTCCGGGCAATCCTAAACCTGCCCTATGGTATCTTTCTGATGTTTTCACCTGGTCATGACCTGATATTACATTTTGCAGATCCTTAGTAAATGACGGTCGGCTTCGATTTCATTGAAGTCACCTTTGGTTCCATATTGGCAGCAGTCGGAGCGGTAGCACTAGTCAAAGCGCTGGGCACAAGCAACCTCGATGGGAACGTGCTAATGTTCATCGGGTTAACTAGGAGCGTATTTTACGCTTTTATCCGGATTGGTGCCGTAAACAAAGGTACATTGGGATCTTCCTCTAGTGGGACGCTTGTTGCGGTAATTTTACTTGGGGTATGGGCACTAATCCTTTGGGTAAGTAGATCTAACTCTTCATAAAAATGAATATTAGGCAAAAAAGTTAAAAACTAATTTGAGACTAAGGGTCTAAAGTAACCCCTATTAAACTTTTTTTAAATAGTTAAAAATACATATATGTGAAAGTTTTTAATCTTTTCTTGTGTTATTCATCAGTGATTTTATTTTCGAACAAGTCGCCTCACAAAGCTATAAAGTTTTCGCAGTTTTAACTTACCATAAACTTAAACAAGGGAAGACTTTGGGTTATGCAAAAGCACTTCAAAGAAAATGGAAAGTTAATCTCCATGCCGGTCGAAAGGAAGCTGGTTTGATTTCTGACTGGGGCATGTACACTTATTATCCTTATGGTTTTGTTCGCCCATTGAAATCTGATCATGACTATTTTACCGCCTACTTTGGGTTTGATTTGGAGAAAATGAATGAGTTTCCTCAAATCCTGGTTGACCAGGTCTTAGCAAAGGAACCAGGTTCATTTAATTTTGAAAAATCTGATGATATTGTTCGGGGTTAAATTTTTAAACTTGAATGTGATGTTGGCAATGCAAACGAGCATAAGTTTTCCCTGGCGGAGTTTATTAGGGTAAAACCTGAGCATTATTTTGAATATCTGGAAATGGAAAAAAGATGGCACAGTTTCATGAGGAACGGTTCAAAATGGGAATTATAACTCGATGGACATTCTTGCAGCGGATTGCAACCACCTTGAATAATGGATTTCTTTACTTTGCCAACATCAACGAATTTAAATCCCTATGCAGATTGCAACTTGATCAAGTTAGTTATTCTGATAAACTGCCAAAGAAGATTTTAAATATGAGTTTACTGAAAGTCTGGAAAAAAATGGCATCACTCAGGAAAATAGACCAAGCTGTTTGAGGTAAAAGATAAACTTTAGAAAGCTGGTTGTTGATAAACAAATTCTTAACTTACAAAATCTGTACACTATGAAAAAGAGACATTTTCTGTTTTTATTCTTCCTCTCAATTTGCTTCGTAAAGGTTAAAGCTCAGGAATACTCTAATCACGAAATTCAAATAAAGGTATGTCTTGAAAACGAAACTAGAGCATGGATTAAAAGGGATTTAAATTCAGGAATAAATTCCTGGGCGCAATTTCCTTTTACTGGTATTGCGTGGAACAATCGCGATGGCTCATTTTTCAATAAAAAGGGGTGGGATAATATCTATAGCAATATGAAAGAAAGTATTCAAAACGACCCTAAGGAAAGGTCAGATGTTTTTGAGAATAGAAATTACAATATCAAGTTACTCAATTATGAATGGGCTTGGGTATCCTATGATCAGGAAATCAAACGCAATGAAAATTGGAAAGTAAATACCTCTGAAATGCGTTTGATGACTAAAATTGGCAATGAGTGGAAAATTGTATCACAAATTTCATTGTGGGATTACAGTAAATTATTTAACAACGGATACCAACTCACAAATCAATTGGGAAAGATTGTTCAGCATAGTACCGCTTTGGGCAGTGTTGATTGGCTCATAGAGACTAACTTATTTGGAAATATAATAATCCTTTTTCCAATTGGATTACCGGACAACTTGAAAAAATCTAATTTGGAGATTGAATTTGATGGGGAGTTTTTATATGGAAAACACCAACTGTATAAACCGGGGTCAGGTGGAAAACCTACGCCAGATAATTCAGTTAATTATGTCCGAATCGACAAGGTAAAATGATAAATGAATTTTTTTTAAAATATAAATTAAACTTAATAATATGAAATATATCTGTATAATTTTTCTTGCATGGGCACCTATTTTCCATTCTTTACAACTGGTGGAATCTGGAAAGCTAGAGAAATCTAATAATTTTCACACCACCTCGATAGAGGGGGCGTGGGAACTTTACGCTACTGAATCTGAAGGTGTCACTACGATTCATAAGAAGCCAAAACAGATTAAAATCTATTCAGTTGGCCATGCTTGCTTAATGCATTACGATGAAGATGGAAAGTTTGAATTTGCTTCGGCAGGAACCTACGAAACCGATGGAAATATCATCAGAGAAAAGGCTACACATCATACCCAAAATTATTGGCTTGGGGTTACTCTGGAAGCTGAATGGTCATTCTCCACCAATGGGGATACTCTTTTTGTTGCTGGACCTAAGAAGGTTGTTTTGGGTGATGGAAGGGATATAACAAAAGACATCAGGCAACGGAAGGAAATTAAAGTCCGGGTAAAAATTTAATTAATTTAACTTTCCAAAAAACTATTAAAATGAAGAGGAACTATTATTATCTATTTCAAGCACTTATTGATTTGCCATTTGGTGTATTATTATTTATCGCGCCTTCAGTTGTTTTTAAAATACAATTTACTGATTTGTTTGTGATGAACGAATACATAGATACCATTTCTCGTGCTTATGGTTCCGTATTAATTGCCGTTGGGACAGCAAATCTTCTACATTCGGTTCACAGAACTACTAAGGATGGTTTTTATCTTGTACTCATGGGTCTTGTTGGAGGAACAATCTATGTATTTGTTCACGCCCGTGCCATGATGCTAGGTATAATGCATCCGGCCTCTTCAGGTACCTTGGTTTTAGTAGCTATTTTGGCAATTTGGTCTCTTTTTATCTTACTGAGGAAAAGGAGCGAAAATGCCTGACTTTTTTGAAAAAATTACATTATCTAAAAACAAAATTTTTCAATCATGAACAAATTAATTGTATTGACCCTATTTGTCAGCTTATCTCTGACGAAAACAATTTCACAGTCTGACCAAAACCGCATTTTTATGGCAGTTGCTTATCATAAAATCAACCCTGGGCAGAACTTAGAAATGAATAGCCAAAATCAGGAGGTTTGGAAAATAGTTCATACGGCAAGAAAAAATGCGGGGCTTATCTCAGGATGGTATTTTTTTACACCATTTCAAAGTGTTAAAAGCCCTGGTGTGGATTTTGATTATATAACTATCAACACGGGATCTGCTATTGATAACCTCAATGCCTATCCTCCTACTTTGATAGAAGAATTGCTTAAAAAATATCCACAACACGGCAATCTATTGGAGGAAACTGGAAAACTCAGTACTACTCTAAGAATAGAATTTTATTCGGTGGAAGCTCATGCAGGAAAATGGGGTATGCAAAATCAGATTTATCTCTTTGAGCACTTCAAATCAAATGCACCAAATTCTTTTGAATATGCTTCTTTTGAACAAAAGGGTAAAAAGGCCCACGAGGAACGCATTAAAAATGGATTTATAAATTATTGGAGTTTTTCCAAAAAGATAGTTCCGACAAGTATTGGCGGCTTTGAATTTTTTTCAACTATAAGCGCTTTTCCTTCCATGGAAAAAATGATCTCAGGTGGGTACACAGATGAAATAGCTAAGATTGCATTGGGTATGGGTCTTGCCGATGCCTATTTTAAGGCACACTCTCTAAGGATTGGTGAGATGAACTGGTTAGCTACCTTAACTTCAAAGGTTGAGTGAGGGAAATGAACTAAAAGTTGCCATAGTTGATTTGAGTGGATTACCCTCTGGAATCTATTTATTTACTGTACTTGATTCAGAGGGCATGAACCAAGGATCTCAAAAAGTTATTTTGCGATAATTAAAAAATAATATTTGTGAGGATTTGTAAAATGCTCACAGTCCTTTAAAAAAAATCCCCGATGCAAACGTGTCGGGGATTTTCGTTTATCCTCAAAATTATTATGTCAAGGGGGCAAAAAAACAAAATAATATTACAGATTTTACTCCTTTCATTAGCTACTCTGGACCTATTTGTATCAATTAAATTGGCATTATAGCGATTTGAAATTAAAGCCAATGGCTTGTTCATAACAAATCAATGGTTCTGTTTAGGCTGAAAATATATGAATTAACAATAAATGAACAAAAATTACAAGAAAATGAACTAAAAGTACTAACACGTTATGATGAGAAAATATCAATTTTGTTTAAGATTAAAACTGGAGTAATTATTACATTCAATTAAAGTTTATAAATCCAAAAAAAGTAAATCGAGAGTAATAGGTAACCGGAATCACCATTGGGTGTTCCGGTCTTTTACTCTCTTTTTTATTTTTTTTCGAAAAATATGAACTTTACGGTTTCAATCCTTTTTATTGTTTATACTAAATCATTCGATTTAAATTTATATAGAAAAATTACGTTTTATACTCTCGATTCAAGTTTCTAATTTAATTATTTCCAACCCATTTAATCATTACTTTATGTTATTATTCTTAATTTCCATTCACTTATTTTTAAGTTTTGATAGGTTTTTACCTGTCGATAATTTTTTAAATCCATGTAAATCTGCTACGGTTAAAGATATTGATGGTAATGTTTATCATACTATGCCCATTGGAACCCAATGTTGGCTTACAGAAAATCTGAAGGTATCGAAATACAGAGATGGATTCTCCATTCCTGTGGATTATCCGGAGGTTCAATAAGGAATGAGAGCGATCAATTGTGGGGAAACAAATTGATAGGTAGTAGGTCTGTTTATAAAAATGATACCAGTTTTCTTCAAGACTATGGATACCTTTATAATTGGTACGCTGTGGCAGATCCAATAGGCATTTGCCCAACGGGCTGGCATATTCCCTCAGTGAATGAAAAGAATATTATGACTTCATTTTTACCAAATCAGAGTCAATTCTCAGCCTTCCAGGGTGGCTTCAGAAGTAGTGATGGTTTTTATAATTTGATAAAAAACTTTGGTTTTTTTTGGACCTCAACTGAAAGTAATTATAACAAGGCCTGGTTATTTTACCTAACTACCAATAGCAATATGATTTCAACGGATCAACTAAGTAAAACAATAGGTGCCTCAGTCCGGTGTATTCAAGATTAAAACTTCTCCCGCTCGAAACCCTGCGAAACACTACGTCTGAACGCTGCGTTCACCGCGTTAAAAACATCCCCGCTCGAACTCCTACGCTCGAAACCTCACCCGCTCGAACCCACTCGCTCCAATAACAAAAAAAACAATCACTTACAATTATAAAATATGCTATATTCGCAAGTATTACTTCCAGTTTATAAAGTTGTCTTCATATAGAATTAAGTATTCTCCAAAGGTGTCATTATATGAAAGTAATCATTTCTTGCTTTTTACTACTTAATATTTTAACAAATATTCAAGGACAAAATACTCGCACTTCTAACCCAAAATTAGGGAGGGAAAAAATGGATTCGCTAAAGGAAATCCTTCAAAGAAATCCAACCGACTTTATCGAAGAATCCATTAAGGTCGAAAAACAATGGTTAAAGGAAAACAAGGAGGATTTACTGATTGAACTATACCATTTACAGGTAGATTATTTGGATAGAACAGATAATTATGATTTGACCATCCTTACCTTACATAAATTTAGACAACTCGTTGGGGATAAGGATGAAATGGAAATTGCTTACATTTATTTGCAACTGGCAAGTACATTTTGTTTTATGGGGAATATTGACTCCCTCAACTACTGGCAAAGTCAGGCAGAAAAATTTAGGTCATCCACTTCGTCCTTATATGGAAATTATTTACTTGTAGATGGACTGAAAAATTCTTATCTGGGTAAATATTCCATGGCTATAAAATCATTATGGCAAGCTATTTCTTTTTTTGAAAAAATTGGGAATAAAAAAGGATTGGCTGTTGCTTATAATAATTTGGCTGCCAACTATGGTCGACTTGGAGATTTGGAAAATCAAAAATTGAATCTTTTAAAAGCCATAGATATAAATAAATCATTGGGTTATACCTATCAGATGGTTATGAATTACAATAACTTAGGAAGTAATTATAAGCAATCTAATCAAATTGAAAAGGCTTTGAAGTATTATGATTTGGCCTATCAGGAGTTAAAAAAGCTTGATAATCCGTTTTTACTAGCTCAAAATCTTACGAATCGAGCCAATATTTTTGAGAAACAAGGTAATCTTAAAGCTGCTGAAAAGTTTTTTGCTGAATGTGAAAAAGTTTGTGAGGAGAACAACATCCAATATGGTGTCATGTTGACAAACCTCAATATGGGAAATCTTTTTCGATTGCAAAAGAAATATGTTGATGCATCCCTTCGATTGAATAAAAGCCTGGCTTTAACCAAATCATTGAATTCAGTTCGAGAAGAAGCGTTGGTTTACGAACGATTATCTTGGCTATCAAGAGATATAGCAGATTTTAAAGCAGCCTACGATTTCCAAACAAAATTTCATCTTCTGAATGATTCCTTAATTAATGAATCTGTTAAAAAGGAAGCCTTTGCGTTAAAAGAGAAGTATGAATCAGAGAAAAAAGAGAAGGAAATCCTAAAACTTTCCAAAAAACAATTGAATTACCAATATTTTATTTCAATATTGTTTGGTTTTGTGCTTTTATTGTTAATCGTAATACAATGGTGGAGAAATAAACATAAATTAGTGTTATTGGAAAAACAAAAACAAGAATTAAACAAGAAATTACTAAAGGATGTAATTGAAAATAAGGAAAAAGAATTAACTTCTCAGGTTACGCTATTGGCGCAAATGCAGCAACAAGTGGATGAATTGATTCAAAAAACATCAAAAATCCTAAATGATAATTCAACGGAACAAGTCAAACTAAAAAAAATTGAAACTTTGTTGAAAGCAGATCCTATTCATACGCTTAAAAATGATTTTGATGTTCGATTGACGTCAAATAATGAAGATTTTTTTAGTTTGCTGTTACATAAATATCCCGATTTAAGTCCGGCTGAATTAAAATTATGTGCCTATTTACGACTAAATCCATCTACAAAAGATCTGGCATTAATCACCAATAGAAGCATGCGAACCATTGAATCAACCAGAACCAACATACGCAAAAAAATGAATCTTACCTCTCAGGAAAATCTGGTTACTCATCTTTTGTCCTTTTCAAACGAATAGCAAATTATTTAAATAATTGATTTGTTTACTTTGTACCTTATTGAATTTGAGGCACTTTTTAAGGTGCTATTTGTAACATACCGTATTTTTCCCGTAGTTGATATAACCTTTTTGTTTAAAGTATATTCTATTTTCGCCGATTCATAATTCATTGAATCAGTAGTTAATGGAAAAGAATTTTAGAAAATCCCCCTTCATCAGGCAATTTTTCAGCGTTTGTGTATTCATCGCATTATTTGTCACCTCAGGGTTTGCACAACACCTGACAATATCCACAGGAGGACAAACAGGAACCTCTGGAACCAACTGGAGCATTACGGGAAATACCCTCAATGTGGGGGCATCCGGGTCTGCCACTATTCATCCCAGCGTAATTACCAACCATCTGTCCAATGTGGGTGATTTAACCGTGAATTTGCCATGGCAAGATGCCACTTCACGCAACATGAATATCAATGCCAGTATTTCATATACAGGTGGAGCTAATCGCACGTTGACGCTCAATTGTGCCAATGATATGGTGTTTGCCAATGCCACGGGGATTACCTCATCTTCCGCAAGATTAAATGTTGTATTAAGAACTGCATTGGGTTCAGGCAATGCCGATCACGGATATATCCAGATGAATGGTGTGACTATTCAAACCAATGGAGGGCATTTTTGGGCAGGCGGTGGACCTACTGCAGCGACCTGGAACGGCTTGACGGTTGGTAATACCTCCGCCAATACCTGGTCAGATGACATTCCTGGTCTCTCCGTTATAGGTTCATCCATTACAACCAATGGGGGAAATCTTTATTTTGCCGGGCTATCATGGAATTCTTCAGACGATGATGGCCTAAATTGGGGCATAGGTATTGAAAGATCAACAATATCATCTGCGGCTGGTTCCATAGAGATGAATGGCCAAGTGAATGGTAAATTCACGTATGGTTCTGGAACGTATTTGAATGGAAACACTGGCGCAGTATCCATTGGAACTACTTCGGGGGCTATCACCATAAATGGTTATGGATATGACGCTGCCTCCGTTGGTAATAACTGGAGGCATGGCATTTTATCTCTTGGTACTGTAGCCATTAGAACTGTTTCGGGGAATATTTCCTTGCGGGGGGAAGCTAATTTCTCTTCTGCCATCAACGATAAGGAAGGAATTATCTTTGGATCAGGTACCAGTGTGTGCTCTCAAACGGGTAATATTACTTTGAGAGGAAGCAATACCAGGGAAGCCGATGGTCAATATTCTAATGCTATTCGTTTAGCAGTCATAGATTCAGCGAATGCCATACGTATCGGATTTGATGGAACCAATGCCTATTCTGGAAACATACTGATTGAAGGGAATTCTATCTATCAACGAAATAACAATACAGGAGCCGGTTCAATATCCATACAGACCACGGGTAACCTGACGATACAACCCACTGGCAATGCCTTTACTTTTATGAGGGCTGGGAATGCAGGTATCTTAACTTTTGATGATGACTGGAATTTTGGCACTACTTTAGGTAGTTTTACTTACGGTAAATCAACCAATACCGCTAATTTGACCCTGTCAAGTCCGAGGACGACAGCTGGAGCCATG
>Ga0315900_10004478_pt1 | contig 19681 bp, 39 predicted proteins | sample LakEriMetagenome_FD_203521 | JGI IMG/M metagenome (GOLD analysis project Ga0315900, IMG submission 203521) | Freshwater fungal communities from buoy surface, Lake Erie, Ohio, United States - Buoy 12 MA114 | ecosystem: Environmental > Aquatic > Freshwater > Lake > Lake biofilm | place: USA: Lake...
AGCTCATCAACAAAGTATCCTACAAATAACCTTGTTAAGACAAGTTTGGATAGCTTTGCGGATGATGTGGATTATGCGATAATGACAAATCAAAGAATACTATTTAATTTTTAATATATGAGTTTACCTTCAGGAAGTTTAGTTAGAGTGGCGAATCAGCCATCAGGTGGCTTTGCGGTGCTTACAGGCACTACCATTGGCACATTAGGAAGTAATGTAAATGGCACTACTATTGAGACAGCAGGCACATACGGAACAAGGGTTATAAGTCTTACGGCCACTACAAATGATACAGTTACTGTAAACGTGTTTCTTTACATCTTAAGAGGTGGTTCTACGGTGGTCCCAATAGGACTTGTGAACATTCCTGTTTCAAGTGGTAACACATTTGCAGCGAGGTTTTCGGTGGATTTCTTGAATGGTACAAACATTCCCGGACTTCCATTGGATAACACAGGAAGGCAGTATATACCTCTCTTGGCAGGGGATGTGCTTAGAGCAACAACATTAGCGAACTTAACAGCATCCACTTCCTGCTTTATTCAGGCTTCAGGATTAGATTACTTAGCTCCTTAATGAACGCAAACGGACTATATAATGGATTGGATGCAGGTGCTGCTATGGGTGTCTATAATGGCACTAATCGTGGTGTTGGCAATGGTGCTGTCTCAAATGAAACAAATCAATTAAACATCCCATTGCTTGATAGATTCTCAGGAGCAGCAGCAGCTTATTCATTAAGAAAGTTATCTGCAAACTATAGTGGCCCTGCAATAAGAGTTAGAAGGTCAAGTGATAATGCAGAACAAGATATACGTTTTAACAATGATGGCAAATTAAATGAATCAAGTCTTATTGCGTTTTCTTTAGGAGGGGATGTATTTGTTACAATATGGTATGACCAGTCTGGTAATACTGGTAGAAATGCAATTCAATCAACTATTGCCAATCAGCCAAGAATAATAAGTTCTGGAGTTTTGGAAAAAGACGGTAATAATATTGCTTTATTTTTTGATGGAACTAATGACAATTTATCTTTAAACTCAGAAATAACTTATACATCTAACGACCAATTTATTTCATTAGTAGCCAGCACTACATCTGCAGTAAATGAAAATACTGCAGGTATGGTTATTGTTTCTGGAAGTTCAGGTGGTGTTGGTAATTGTTTTATAATTTTTGGTATTTCAACAGTTAGTATTAATAATGAAAGAGTTAGCTGGTTAATACCTACCCCTTATGGATATGCAGAAACAACAACTAATTTCAGCGGTAGAAATTTACATATTTTACAATGGTATAGTAATATAGTTGAATATAAAAGGAATTTAAACTTGTTCTCTTTGTCAACTGTAAGCGGTGGTGGATTTTTGCAATCTACAAGAGTTCCTAATTTATTTAGAGCAATAGGGTATAATGCCAACAGCAATACTGGTTATTTCAATGGGAAAATACAAGAAGTTGTAATTTGGGGTACAAATCAAAACGGGAATACATCAAGTATACAATCAAATATAAACTCTTACTATAAGATATATTAACTATGACATACAATTTTGACTTTAACATTGAAAAGGATGGCAGCCCTTACCTAACAAGCGATAAGGCAGCTAAATACATCAGCGATATTCTATACAATAGAGTGTCTTCTGACAAACCTCTTTTAGAATCAAGAGTGGCTGAAGAACTTGCCTCTACATCAGAAACAACTCTGTCTGAAGATGAAAGAGTGTACATCCTTAACATCCTTCTTTCTTTAGGAATAGACAACTATGCTAAGGGTAAGCTGGTTCATCCGCTTGTACAGGATGTGGTGGATGGTGTTCCTGTAAGAGTTACAAGATGGCAGTTAAGAGCGCAGTTAGCTATTCTGAACTTAGAAGCTAACGTAACAGCAGCTTTAAACGCTCTTCCTGACAGCACACAAGCAGAACAGGAATTTAAGATTAAGGCTCAGTATGCTTGGGATTATTCTAATAACATTGAAAGAAATAGTCCAACAGTGGGCATGATACAAGCTGTATTAAGCCTAACTAATCAAGAAGTGGATGATATATTTGTAAACGCTTATCAAATAGATATTTAATGCCTTTAGATTTTCCATCCAGTCCAACGCTTAATCAGATATACACTTCTTCAGGAACATCTTGGAAATGGAATGGTTATGCGTGGGATGCTTTCAATCCTTACAATACGATAAGGAGATTTGCTACAAGTGGCTCATTCCTTTATTGTGGGATAGCTTTAACAGGTAGCAGTGAGGCATCAGCTGTATGGACTATTACAAGGCTTACAATAGCAGCAGATGGAAGTGTCAGTGCAACAGCAACAGCACAGCCTGCTGGGGGTGTGGCATGGAATGATTACTTAACAGCAACTTATAGTTAGATATGGTACGCTGGGCAATTCAAAATGGAGATAACAATGCCTTGAGTACTTGGAATGACTCAGGAACATTAGGCTTACCTACATCTGCGGATGATGTATTCACTAATGGATTCACAGTTAATATGGTGGCTAATGCTACGTATATTAGCATGAATAATAGTGCAAGGGCAAGAACTATTGCTACACCATTGATGACTGCTAACAATGCTCCAAGTCCGTTTGTAGCTGCTGCTAGTAGTGTAGCTACTATAGGACAAGAACCTTTTCAGGCTTTTAATAGAAATACTACAAGCACAAACTTTTGGTCTGCTGCTGCTGGAGTTACTGCAGCTTGGTTATCTATGGATTTTGGAAGTGGCAATTCTGTTGTTATAGACGCATATACTGTTTTTGGGGGCGACCAACAGCAATTTAACCCTCGTAACTGGACATTAGAAAGCAGCAATGACAACATAAATTGGACTGTTCGTCATACAGTAACTCTCCCAGCTGCAATAGCTGGGAATAGTTCATATTCAAGTGGCTCTATAGGCAATATAACAGGTGCAAGATATTATAGAATAAATGTAACGCTAATTGGTGGTGGAGATAGGGTGCGTATAGCAGAACTCGAACTCTACCAACCAGGCACAGCAGCACTTGCATCAGGAGGTTCTTTCAACTTCAACACAGCAGGTGTGACTGTAACTTGTACATCCACTTCAGCATCTCTATCAGCAGGTGCTACAAACCTTATACAAGTCACTGCTACAACAGGCACTGTAACGCTTAATTTGGGGAGTAGTGTGACGGGGTTAGGTACAGGTGGAACTCAAATATTCAATCATACAGGAGCTTGTAATTTTAACTTATCTGGAGTTAATTTTACTGGTGGTGTGACTACAGGTGCTTTTTGTATAAATAAATCTTCTACAGGTGTTATTACAATAACTGGAAATTTATTTGGCGGTTTCGCTGGTTCAAATGCTCTTGCATTATCATCATCAAATGGAAATACGGTTGTAAATGGGAATGTTATAGGAACTGGTAATGGTATAGGCATATCCCAAACAGCAGGAAACGTAACAGTAACAGGAAATGTTGTTGGTGGTACAAATTCATCAGTTCATGGTATCAATCTCACAGGAGCAGCTTCACAATTCACCATCAATGGTAATGTAACAGGCGGTAGTGGTACTACTGCTCATGGTATTAACTTCGGTGGTACGCTGGGAACTGTTAATGGTAATGTTACAGGAGGTGGTGGTAGTGAGGCTCATGGAGTTGCTACATCTACAGGAGGGGTAAATGTAACAGGAAATGTAATAGGTAATATTGGCAATGGATTACGTATAGGTGCAAGTAGTACAGTAGTTGGTAATGTGTTTGCTGGCGGTTCTACTCCTGGAATAACTAATGGATTAAGTAATAACTCATTAACAGTTACAGTAACAGGAGATGTATATGCTTCTACAACACAAAATGGAATAGTATTAACAGGAACAGGAACACAAGTGGTGAACCTTACAGGCAATATGTACAACACACTTGGAAGAATGGCTATATGGTGTCCTAACATATTCATCTCTAATACAGCAACAACTCTTTGGAGAATGGATACAGGAGGTGGCAATTACAAGTTCCTTTATTCAGCAGATAGCACACCTAACCTTCCTGCTCAAACAGATGTAAGGTTTGGAACAACATTTGGTCCTGCTCTATCTTTAACAGGAACAATGGTAACGGTAAGTGCTGCTAACACAAGAAAGGATGTGCCTACAGACAACACAGTGGGAACAGGAGAGCTTACAAGTGCTGACATAATAAGTGGTATTAACGCAAGCTCTGACCCTCTTGCTGTAAGGCTCAAGAACACGCTGACAGATGTAACAGCAGGAAACATTATTTCACAATACAATAACTCGTAATGGCAGATGTTCGTGCTACGAAGAATGGAAACTGGTCGGATGTAACTGTATGGAATACAGGTGCTCTACCTACTGCTGCTGATGATGTGTATAGCAATACATTTACAGTGAATGTAGATGTTAGTTTTACTGTATTAACGCTTAGAAGTACAGCAGGAACTGGTATTACAGCAGGTGGTAGTTTTAACTTCAATACAGCAGGGGTTACAGGAACTGTCACTTCATCATCTCCATTAGTACCAGGTGCTACAAATCTTATTCAGGTAACAGCAACAACAGGAACTGTTACGATTAGTTTGGGTGGGAATGTTGAGCCAAGAAGTTTTAATGGAGATACTTTAATAAATTATTCAGGGAATTGTAACTTAAATTTATCAGGAACAAATTTTAATGGAAGGTTATCAGGGAATACTTCATCTACCACTTGTATATTAAAATCGTCTTCTGGTTTAATAACAATAACAGGTAATTTGAATGGTGGAAACTCAAATCAAGCAATAAATCAAGCTCTATTATCATCAAATGGAAATACAATAGTAATAGGAAATATTGTTGGAGGTTTAAATACAGGTGGCTCTAATAGAGGAGTAAACCAATCAGCAGGAACACTTACTATTACAGGTAATGTAACAGGTGGTCAGTCAACAGCGACTAATCAAGGTGTTTTATTTTCAGGAACATCTTTAACAGTTAATGGTACTTTATTAGGTGGAACAACATCTGTTGGTATAGAAACTTCAGCTCCTATAAATAATGTAACGGGGAACCTAACAGCAGGAACTCTTGCTGGGATAGCATCATCTTCAGCTAATATTGTAAATGTGACAGGTACTGCAACAGCATCCTCATCATCAGAAGCAATAAGAATGACAAACGCAAACGGTCAGGTGTATCTAAATGGCAACATGGTGAACAATAACGGTAAGATGGCAATCTTTGCTCCTATCGTTTGGCTGGATAAGAACAACACTACATCAGCTGCATTCTTTACAAGTGGTGGTGTGGCAAGAACACTCTATTCAGCAGATACAGTGCCTAACCAACCTGCACAAAACAATGTAAGATTTAACACTGTATATGGTCCTGGGAATAGTCTGACAGGTACTTGTGTTATGCCTGTAGCAGCAAACGTAAGAAATGGTGTTACATACGATAATGGAACTGTAGGAACAGCCCTATTCACCACATCACAATTCGTTACAGAACTATCCTCAAGCACTACACCTGTAGCTGTAAGGATGCAAAACCTTTGCACTCCTATGATTCTTGGGGAGCTTATGGAGGCATTTAAAAAATGAGAGGGTTTATATTACTGATAGTAGCCTTAATTCTATCAGCAATAGTGCTACCAATAGGATTTAGTTTTCAGATAATCACCGCACTTTTTAAGGGGATAGATAAGTATTTGTTCCGCATGGCAAAGAGTATCGACCAGTTCGGTAATGTAGTATGCGAGCATCTTTTCAATGTAACATTAATTAAAAAGAACGGTTACAAGTTCGGGAATGAAGATGTAACGATTAGTCACGTGTTAGGCAAAAACGAACAAACAAATACCCTTAGTTTTCTAGGAAGGAAACTCGCTTGGTTGCTAAATACAATAGACAAAGACCACAATAAAAGGGCCATAGAATCTTGTAATACTATAAAATAGGCAAAGTGTTGATGAATATCATTTAGGAGATATACAGATTTATATTTACTTTGTAGAAAATAATACATGAGATGACGTACAAGATTGAACTCATTAGCCTGTGGATAGGAAGCATATTAGCTGCAATCAGCAGCCACAGCATACCGGTAATCCTTAGCTGTCTTGCTTCAATAAGTGTAATCATAGCCCACTGGGATAAAGTATCTGAGTTTATTAAGAATATATTTAAAAAGAAGTAATATGCCGGAATGGTTAAAACGATTAACGAAAACAGACATCCGTAACAGCATTGCAATAATAGTTGTCGTAGGATGTTTTATTCTTATGTATCTGCTTCAAGTAAGACCAATACCTGAGCAGAATCACGATTTAGTATTAACAACAGGAGGCTTCATCTTTGGAGGTGCTTTAGCAGGTGTGATAGGATATTATTTTGGGGCCACTAAAGCAGATAAAAAAAATGACTCCGAAGGATAAAGAGATGCACTTTTGGGCAGGGGTATGGGTTAGCTTCTTTGCCCTTATTCTGTTTAAGGCAGTAGATGTTCAGTACTGTTGGCTTTGGGTATTAAGTGCCGTTTTGGCTGCTGCATTAGGTAAGGAATTTAAGGATGTGTTAGACTATGGTAAGTTCGATTGGAGAGATGCAGCGTATACAATCATCGGAGGACTAAGCGGAGTAGTATTATCTTTCTTTTAATATGAAATATTTATATTTATCGGTACTATACTTTTTAGTATCATGCAGTACACCAAAGAGGTTGCACCGGATTATGGACAATCTTCCAGAATCTGCTGCAAAGGAATGCGCTGAAAGGTTTCCAATTAAGGAAACTATTGATACTATTTTAACTGTTGATTATAATCTTCTCAGCGCTTACGAAAACGAATACACAAGGCTTAGTCTAAAAATTGACAGCTTATTAAACGAAGGATGTGATACTGTTGTTATTGATAGTATTAAGACTGTAATCAAGCAGCTTCCTGCAAAGACGAACACAAAGATTATAGTAAAGACCCAGGAGAATACAGCAAAGACTCAAGTAATCCTTGATAGTTGCCAAAAATTGTCAAGTTTACTGAGCGCGAAACTTAATAAAGAGATTGAGAATGTCGCTAAACTGAATAATAAATGCGACAAATATAAAGGCCAAAGGGATTGGTTATTTTGGATAGTAATACTGCTTTTGATTTGGATTTTCCGCAAACAGATAGCTTTACTTTTTAAATTATTCTAATATGTATAAATTAGCTCCAATTGAAGAAAGTTACGATATGTTCGTGGCTTTAGCTTTTTGCTATCTGCCTATTGTCGCGTTTTTAATTCTTGCCTATATAGCGTCTAAATCAGGAAGCTGGGTGAAAGAGCCATTAAATTACAGGGGTGGGTTTAGATACGTTAAATCAGATGTAAACATTCCATATGTTAAGACGGGATGGTTCCAGTTCGCAATCGTTTGGTTTGTATTTGGTAGTATATTTTTCTGGGCACTATTATGGCCTGAGCATCACGACGTTTGGTTTATCATAACAGATAAATAGATAAAAATGATTAGTTTGTTAGCACCTATAGCAGCGGCCCTTGTAGCAGCTGCTATTGAGTTTGGTAGAATCTTGTTGTCATTTGGTGCTACTAATGTAAACAAACTATGGACTTACACTATAGGGGTTATATTATTTGGTGTTTGTTTAGCTGTATCTTTAGATTATTACGATGAAGTATGGCCTCATCATGTAGTTATTTATGCCTTGTATTACGCCTGTTGCAGGGGTATGTTTTACGACATAACCCTTAATATTCTCAGGTTTTTACCTGTAGATTATAAATCTAAGACAACTAATAGTAAAATAGATAAATTTTTATATAAATATAGCTTTTGGATGACAAAAGTCGTATATTTAATAATTGCTTTAATAACCGGCTACACATGGCAACAGCTACTATTACATTCGATTTAGATGATTTTGATGACAGGATGGATTTGGCTCGTTATCAAGCGTCGCTAGATATGGCTTGTATGCTACATGAGGTGCTTCTAAATGGTAGAAAGAACTTTCCAGATAGCGATACCATAGATAAAGTTTGGGAGTATCTTTGGGGGCAAGCTAGAGACTACAATATTAACCTTGACAAGATAATCGAATGATAAACCAATTTTCCGACATAGTAACCGAGTATTGTAAGCATCACAAAAACCTGAAAGACTATACCTTAGCAAGAAAGATATACGAGGAAAACAAGGATAAGTTTAAGTCTGTAGAGCAGGTTAGAAATATGGTAAGATACCGTAGAGGTCATTCAGGCGAACAAAACAGAGAAAGACTTACTATAAAAGGATTTGAAACCCCTAAAACATACGATACTAGGAATAGTCCCAAGTTTGAAGTTATTGAAACGGGCGCTAAAATACTAATCATAGATATTGAAACAGCGCCTATCCGCGGATGGGTATGGGGGATATGGAATCAGAATGTATCCATTGACCAAATACAAAGCGATTGGTTTGTGCTTACATGGGCCGCTAAATGGCTGTTTGAGGATAAGGTATACTCAGGATGTCTTACACCAAAAGAGGCCGTAGAACAAGACGACAAGCGCATTATGGAAGGTATATGGGAGTTGCTAAATGAGGCAGATATAGTAATAGCCCATAATGGAGATAAGTTCGATATACCTAAGCTGAATACAAGGTTTCTGTTAAATGGGATGAATCCTCCGCTACCGTACCAATCCATAGATACCCTTAAACATATTAAGAGGAACTTCTCATTTACGTCAAATAAGCTAGAGTTTGTGAACCGTATGTTAGGGCTGCCTAGAAAGACGCAGCACGAGGGATTTTCGCTATGGACAAAATGCTATATTGGTGATAGTGAATCCCTAAAAAAGATGCTCGACTACAACATCAATGACGTAAAGATTCTTGAGGAGACGTACCTTATGCTTCGCCCTTGGATTAAACCTCATCCGAACACATCGCTGTTTATACTTGATGAGAATACGCACAGGTGTCCGACTTGCGGAAGTGATAAGCTAGAAGAGCAGGGCAAAAAATACTATACGACAGTAAATGCTTATATGCAGTTCAGGTGTTGTAATTGTGGGGCTACTGGAAGGAAGCGAGCATCTGACCTTACTATAAAACAAAGGAGACCCATTCTTTCAAGTAATCCAAGATAGTTATGACAGAAGAAAAAGAATTGCAAGAGTTTTATTCTGAGACAGATAATGAGCTGCTGCAAATTATTGAAACGCAGTGTATGTTGTTAGCTACAATTGCCGAAATTTGTGAGCCGGAGTTTAGGACTTATGACGACGAGTTAGTGGAGATGAATGTGGTAAAGGGGAATGCGTACAAGGTTATACTTGCTGCACAAAAAAAGTTGCTTAAATATATAAAAGGTTATAATATTGTAACTAACGATACTACCGATAAAGATGGACATCAGCAAACTTAGAGAGAAGATTCCGTTAAAGGTTTATGACGACCTTGAGGCTTGCGTAAAAAGATACGGAGGCCCTAAAAATAATGTTATGCTTGCCCAGTTCCTTTGTCAAGTGGCGCATGAGTCTGCTAACTTTACAGCCATCAGAGAGAATCTAAACTACAGCGTCAGTGGGCTGTTAAAAGTATTCAAGAAGTATTTTAAGGATGTACCTACGGCTAATCAGTATGCTCGCAAACCGGAGCAGATAGCCAACAGGGTTTACGCTAATAGGATGGGGAATGGTAATGAGCAGAGTGGGGATGGTTGGAAGTATAGAGGTAGAGGTTATTTACAGCTTACAGGGAGGACTAACTACGCTATATTTGGTACGTATGTAGGAGAGGACTTACTTAACAATCCAGACCTGGTAGCTACCAAATATCCAATGCATAGCGCCTTTTGGTTTTTTGAAAGGAATAACCTTTGGAAGATGACAGATAGCAGAAACTACTACGATACACTTGTAGAAATCACAAAGCGAATCAACGGGGGAACAAATGGATTATCTGACCGCGCAGCTAAGTTCCGTACTTTCAGCAAGTTTTTAGGGATATAAAATAAAACCCCAACATAGAAATGTCGGGGGTAAAACCTATGATTGCTTGCCATGAACACTTATTCTCCTGCGTACAGGAATATCTCTAAAATATCATTTTCTTTTTTACCTAATGGATAATACTTTGAGCAAATCGAAGATATAAATTTTACATTATCATCTGGTACTACATTCTTTTCTTTTATCATATCGAGCAGAACCTTTAGCCAGAATGAGGACTTGTTATCCAGGTCGAAGGTATGTCTTGCAGAGTGGTAAACTATCTCTATCTTAATGGGGAGCTTAGTTGGATTTACCTGTTTAAGAGGCTCTTTAATCTCACTAAGAAGATATAGTTTACACATCTCTACAACTTTCTTCCTTACCATCCAGTGTACACCACCATAGAACAGATTACTTGTAAGGTAATGCTTACGTTTACCCATCGTCATACTGGTAGGAACGTCGCTACATTTGATGTACAGTAATGCTTCAGTCATTAGCCGTATGTTTTATCGTAGTACTTGCCAGCATCCTTATTGTAATCCATATAGTAATCCATACCTTCATAGAAGGCTTCTATTATTTGCTGCTTCTCCATTTTTTTAGCTAAGTCTGTTATCTCTTTACATAGACTATGCTGCTCTTGAGTTAATCTTATTTTTCCATTAATCATAAGATTTTCAATAAATTCAACAGCTGTTTGTTGTGTCATAATTTATTTTTTATCCGTGAATAAGTTCTGTTATAGGTATAAGCACCATCTTAGATTTGTCCAGGTCTCCACCTTTAGTCACCTTACCTTCCTGATAGAACTTCCTTGCAATCTCTTTTAGTCGAGTAGTTTCAACAAAAATGGCTATTTTATTGGGAATAACAAACACCCAATGCCTTGCTGATGTAGTGGCTATGCCTGATGGCTTACCCCATGATTCATACTCAACAGCTATGTTTCCTGTCTTATCTGCTAAGAAATCTGTCTTTACTTCGATTGTGGATAGTTGCAGCATATCGTGTACCATAACTTCTCCTTCTTGTCCAGTTGACAGGTCAAGGTCAAAGTCACTTCTATATTTCATATTTTGCTAGAGTTTTGTAGTATATGTACTCAGCGTCAAACTTATCTCTTTTTATAATTGCATTTCGTATCTTTTCTGCAAGTAATGGAGATGTCCTAGCGTCGTACATCATGCCGGTTATATGGTTACAGAAATCTCTTATGTACCAGTTTGTTTGTGTATCGTTATTTACAATAACAGGCTTGTCTATTATAATAGTTACGCTGTATATATCTTGCATAACCTGTATTACATAAACAGATAACACATTATCAGGTATTGATTTAGTTTCCATCTGGAATTATATTCTTTCTTATGTAGTTAGACATCGTAACGTCATTGTCCTTGCATAAAGATACAATACTTTGATATTCGTCGTATGAAAGTCTTACCGATACTATAACTACAGACTTTTGCTTACCTGAGCCTAGTCTGTTTCTTGGGTCTTTCCTTGTTTTCTTTGTCATGATTAATAGTTTAAATTTTCCATTTCCTTTTTAGAATAAGACAGCGCACTACGTATAGCATCCATAGCGTAGTGAGATTCCTTAATCATAATCTCAAGAGCTTTAGGGAATACTATTACAAGCCCTACGCCATCACGCACCATAGCATCGTACTTCTTTGCCGGCATTGAATCGTGGTCTATCTTACGCATCTCAGATGCTGTAGCCTTGTCAACTAAGAAGTCGAAAGATGCTTTTAGTCTACCCACCCATGCGTTATGGGATGTAAGCGTCTGTAATCTTTGGATGAGGGATTGAGGGTTTGAGAAGTCTACTTGTTCCAGCATCATCTTGCGGTACACCTCGTATTCCGCAATACATTCTTGTAGCTTTTTATTATAAGCTTCATTTTCAAATTTGTACATATTTACCTGTTTTATCTACCGTTATCTAATTTAGAGCAGTCGTAACCGTCTTTATATCCTGTGTTGTAAGCTTCTTGCAAAGATAGTGTAATGTACGACAATAATTCATCAAAAAGAACTTTTGTTGTATCTGCTCTTTCTTTTGTTTGAGCAATACTCATTTCGATTACATCTTTTAGTTTTTGTTCTGTGTTCATTTTAGTATTTGTTTAATAAGTGAATAATAGAGGAGTGGCATTTGTAGCCAAACCATTCCTTTAGTTCTGTTTTTGTTATGGTGTCATCTGTCGAAAATACTCTTCTGCACATATCCCTTCTTGCTGCGACATATTTCATAGACCCTTTCTTGCCATCTTTATAGCAGCTAAGAGGGCTGTCAGCTTTCAGCTCCTTTATGGTTATGCCATGTTCCCTGCATATCTCATCAGCAACAGCATCTATAACTGTTTGGTTCTCTTTTAAGTTAACAATAGGCTTAGCTTCCAGGTACACTTTCTTTAGAATGTATATGGGTTCTACTTTATCCTGGAACTTTTCTAGCATACTGATTACCTTATTCTCATCAAACGGCCTCCAGTCCCACTCGTGGAAATAAGCCTTCAACTCTTTTACAAATTCATTCTTCGTCATAACTCATCCATTGTTTTAATTAAAAATAATCGTTATAGTAGCGTTTTTACTATTATCTGTGACTTTGAAATTCCTTTTTCTAACTTCATTCTTTTATACATATCTGTTAAAGATGTTGCATAAACCAAAAAATCGGTATAGTTTTTAGTTGTAAAGTCTCCCATAACTGGGTCAAAATGCGACTGAATACCGTCAACATAAGATATTAAAATCGAAATTTTAGTTTTTTCTTTCTTCTTCATTTATTAATTTTTAAAAATAAATTATACATATCCTTGTCGGTAAATCCTACATATTTTGCGGCATTTATTGGAGTGTCTTCTTGTCGCATCCACTTGGCAAACTCAATAGCCGTATGCATCATTATGCTTACATGTTCAGAATGCTCTACCCAAGCTCCGGTTCTATTGTTTTCAAACATTACTTCGCTATTTCCGCAAGTGTATCTTGTAATTTTTGTTCTTTTCATTGCTTTATTATTTTATTTTAAGATTCATAAGTAGGCAGGAAGTCTCTGTCAAATGGAAGCCTTCCATCCTCTAAAAACTCTACTCCTCCCTGCATCCTGAGTAGTACCGGCTCTGCCTTTGGTGTTGGCTGTCCACCTGTGTCTTTGTTCCGTACCTTATCAACGCTTATCTGCGTGTACATCCACTCGTTAGGGTCTTTAATCTTGCGGTGGAATACGACAAAGTTGTGGCACTTATTATACAAGGCAACACCACCCTCTACCATCGTAGCATGAGGCATCTTCTGATTGCCATCATTATCTAACAGCCTCTGCGCCTCCGTATTGGTATGGGCACTTAGGAATAGCGTAATCTTTGTTCTGTTAGTAAATGACAGCATATCACTATATGCTTCGTAGTCATACTGGTATTTGCTTTTGGATGCTGTTACATTAGACTTCAGTGAGTTGTAAGGGTCAATAAAGATACCCTTTAAAGACTTGTGTCTAGACAGCGATTCAGCAAAGCCAAGCAGCTCCATATAGTCGTAGGTCTTATCGTTAGAGATAAAGTAGAAGTGGTCATTGATGAAACGCATAGCGTATTTGAGCCAATGCTCAGGCACTTCCTTTATCTTTCTGCCGGTAAGGTATTCTATCAAGCGCATCTTGACATTTGCCGGGTTATTCTCTCCCGTATATATCATCCAGTTCCAGTCGTAATTAACAGCAGATACAAGGATAAGCCAAAGTATAACAGTCGTCTTACCTACATTAGAGTGGGCTACAAAGCCGTAAAACTCCCCTTCCTTGAGCACTAAGTACTCGTCTAGCTTATGGTATCCGAATCCCTTTCCTGTCTCTATAAGTCCCTGGCGGAACTTACGGATATACAGCTCATCGTCATCAGAGCTGCTAAGGAAACTAAGCTCATCCTCAACAGACTTGATAATATCCAAAGCTTCCGAGAATGCTTGCTCTGTTTGATGAATGGGTGCTAGCATGCCATAAGTGATACCATCTCCTATAGTGCCTTTAGCTGATGCAGCGTCTTTAATATCCCTCTTGCATATCTCGTGGTATAGGATGCTCTCAGCTACTTCTCTTTCTACCTTTCCGGCAGCAATGTAACCGCCAAGAAGTACAGAAGCTTTTAATAATACATTATGCTTTTCTCCATCAGGAGCAAGACGAACCATCTTAGCAGCTACATCTATCTTTTTATAATCTGTAGTTCCGGAGCCATTGATTGACAGCTCTCCAGTAGATGTAACCTCCTGGTCATCTTCAACATCATAAAATACGCTGCTGTGTTTGTTGTAGTATAGCTCAGGGTCGTATGATACGAACAGAATCCTAGACTCATTACGAGCAGTTGTATCAAGAATCTTGTAGCGTTTGATGATTGAGTTATAGTGTCTTCTGTGGCTCTTTCCATCTCCTATTTTAATCAGTCCATGACACCCTTTACCAGATGGTGATTTCCATATAGCATGGACAAATTGGTCTCTCTTCATGGAATCTATTACGTCATCAATATTATCTACATCGTCAATATCTATCGGGACTAGATGGCTGTGTTTTGATAGGCATTCATCTTTTCGGTAGGTAGGCTGTCCTTTATCATTCTCTACCTCTATAGTAAACTCTCCGGCATAAAGGATACATGGCAACTCAGCTTTTAGGCTGCTTACTTCATCTTCGTCATGTGAGTTCCTGATGCGCTCTATCTTATCCTTCCACCTTCCGTCCCTAATATACTCAAGAACCTTGTCCACCGGCTGTAGTACGGGCCTTGTGGTGTCGGTTATTGTTTTGAATAGTGTTACGTTTGGCATCGTGATAGTGAATGGTTTTTTTGGAAAAATTCATGCTGATAGAAATGCCCCCCGATTACGAGGGGCAGCTATCTTACGTTTCAGTAGAACAGATTAGAACGGAAGCCCATCATCCTCTGTGTACACGTTCCCTTTAGCCTTAGCTGGCTGAGGAGTCGCTTGTGCAGGAGCAGAGCTTTTTGCTGTTGGTTCCCATGTATCGAACTGGGCGTATAGTTTGTCGCCTGATTTAGAAGTTTTGATTTCTACATTAACAAAACCATCTTTGTTTTTCTTAGAATTTAATTCTTCAATAAATTCTGCTGCTTTGAAAGATACTTTTACTCCGTACTTTCCTTGCTTTGGGAACATTCCTTTTACGAAATCTGCCATTGTTTTTTATTTTAAAGATTGATAATACTCCACTAGTTTACCGTACACATCTATCGACTTCCTGTCTGGAGTTTTGCGATACAGGAAGTTGTGTATTTTTCTTATTGCATGAAGAACGGATGTTCTGTTCTTCTGCCCGTTTAGAAGCTTAACGATGCTGTCAATGTTTACCCCAGAGATTGATGTCATCATGTACCAGCACCAATGTCTTGGGCTTACGTTCTTACCGTTGCGTATGTCGTTGTCAAGGGTTTCGTAGCCTATGTTGAATATTGCACAGCAGGCATCTCGCCATTTGTTATATTCAGCGGCTATATAATCCTCGTCTGTTTGTTTACGGTATACAATAAATCCCTTTGATGTTAGTTGGGCTGTCCATTTTATACCTGTTCTTTCGGATAACTCTTTGAGAGTAGATTCGATAAGCACTCCTATGGGTGTCATACAATAATTGAATTTACCTGAGATAATAGTCCGTCGTCAAACGACAGCTCTAAGGTACATCTTTTCCCACGAATTTCACAATATACTTTTTCAAGACTAGGAAACATAACATGATTATGCTTTATGTCGCATACCAAAGCGGTACTAGAAACTCCTGTAAGTACTGCATCTTCCATTACAGACATCTTGATGCGCTCTATTATAAGTCTCCCTGCTGTGTCAATGTAGTATATGTCTCCGTCGCCAGAAAGTTCGTCTGTAAAGAAGTCTATCATCTTGTCGCTTCTGACGTCTTCTTTTTTCAGTAGCCTTAGTACTTTATTTGGAAGCCACATGATAGGAACCATTACCAGGTCATCTATTCTGTTCATTAGTATTTGTTTTTAATGTAAGTAATCAAGTTGCCGATAGATACTATAGCAAAGGACAGCACGTATAATGACAGCGCAAATATTCCTACCTTATATATGGATGCTATTTTAATTATCTCCATCATTTGTTTTTTAAGTAGTTTATTAATCGCGATGTCTCTTCTGTTATGTTTACTAGTATGAATAGTACTACAAAGAACAGTATCATTGAGCTACCTATGAAGCTATTGATAGACATCTTTATCCCGAACAGATAGTATGCCTTTGCTTTAAGCAACCACATCGTCTGTCTTTTTAGCCCATGAAGGGAGGTCAAGTACTGCGATGTCTGAGCCGCCATAGAACTCGTATCCCATATCGAACTGGTCCATGCTTAGGCAATACGAGAAATCAGTCATAGCTTTCTCGAACAGCTTATACCCTTCTTTCATATAGCTATCGGATGCTACGAATGCTCTGCTAAGGTATGGTGCTGTTGTTTCTACTACGATATAAATCATCTTCTTGCCATTGTAATACTGATACATTGCCGCCTGAAGATGATACTTTAGATTATAGAAATCGCGCCTGATGTCATCTGGGTCAGATGAAGAGGTAGTCTTAATCTCGAAGTTGTACTCATCGTTCATGCCATCTATGTATCCGCAGATAGGAATACCACTGTACTGCTTATCAAATCTAACCTCTTTATCGGTCATTTGTTTGATATAGTTGTACGTTGGGCTGTACATGAGTTGCGTTACAATCTCCTTAGCCTTGATGAAAGTCTTAGGCTCTACAACTTGCAGGTTCTTTTCTGCTACTGAATCGAGGAACTTTTGGTAGTCTTCCTTTCCTTGATTGGTACGCTTGTTGATGTCCGGCTCGATGATAAACTTAGAGTCGAAGTTGTCCGGCTCAAGTATAAGATTGTGGATGACAGAGCCTAGCATCATAGACTCGGTGGGTTTTTTGTCCTGCGTCAGATACTGGATGTAGTGTTGAGGAGATTTGATAAACTGTTTCAGTGAGCTGAACGACAGTGGGCGTTCCTGTAAGTACTCGTTTGTAATTGTCATGGTATATGGGTTTAATGGTTAAATGTTGTCTATGGCTTTTTGCTTTGGGACGCATATATCGAATCCTTTATCTAGCCCCATGTTGAATCCTGCTGCAAAGAATAGCAGGCAAATACTAGACTCTTTGTCGTGCGAATATTCAAATGTAACTAATGACATATCTTTTGAGTGCTCTTCAACTGATACTATTTTAAAAATGTCATCGCAAGATAGTTGCTCAATAACGTTTTTAAGATAAGGCAATCTGTCGTTGTACAGATAAATTGATACTCTTTTCATGTTTGTTTTGTTTAAATGGTGAATAAAAATCGTTTTACCGGATATTTTCCGATGTTTTATTATTTTTTATACATATAACCGTAGCATCTTCTTGTTACTATGGGTGCGCCAGGTAGTCTCTTTCTAATCCTTCTCATGTGTACATCTATTGTCCTTGACAAAACTACCACTCCATTCTCCCATATATTTTCAAGCAGCTCATCTCTGCTTATTATTCTGTTAGGATTACTTTTAAGGTATTTGAACAGCATGAACTCCTTCCTTGGAAGTAATACTTTTGCTCCGTTATGCTCTATTGATTTGTCTTCGTTGTTGATTATATAGTCCATTTAGTTTAGATTTACCAGTTTAAAAAGTCGTCACCCTTGTAGTCCGGATGCTCTTTTTTCATTTCAGCAATTGCATTCACCCATAAGTAGCTGATGATTGCTACAATTCCAAATAGTATAAAGTATATCATTTAGTTTAGATTTTGGGTTGTATTCGTACTATATGTACTAAAATAAGCCGGGAATTAAACTCCCGGCCATTATACTGCCGCCCCCTTTAATAATCATTAACTTACTAACAGTTTCAAATAATTATAAGCGGCAGTCTGCAAAGATAATCAAAATTGTTTAGCGAATGCCTGACGGAAAGACGCATGAGTCTTTATCTTATCGGGTAGCGTCTTGGCCCATTCGATTGCTGCTGCTTTATCCTTCATTACTGCCAGCTTTTGTAGTGCCTCTTGCAATGGATGTACTCCGTTGACTACTCCATGTAGGTCATTAATGTACTGTGTTAAGTCCCATATCTTATTACCCTTATCGTCTGCCGGATATGGATACTGCTTACCGTTGAACTCCTTGCTGCCTGCGTTAAGGTCTACGATGTCTAGGTCGTACAGAAACCTACCAACTCCGAAGTTAACAGCTGCACGTTTGAAAGCGTCGGATGCTGCTGACTTCTCAGCCTCAAAGTTACCTTCTGAGCCTACATCCTGGCGTTCAATAATAGTACCGTCCGGCATTACTATACCTATCGAACAGTAGATGCTTCCCTTGATGTCGTAGTACTTTTTAGTCCATCCGTAGGAGCAGTACTTATCTAGGGTATCCATCGCCTGACGGGCATCTATATAGGCTACGCAGGTGCATTTGGTATTGCCCTTGTTGAATGATTGCACGCGCCATTGGTAAGGCATTGGCTTAGATAGATTGGTGATTAGGTCTGTTAGATAGATGCTGTTTTCTGTCATGTTATTTGGTTTAAATAGTTATAGTATCAAATTCTTGGTACATCTTAACGGTTGCTGATGGGTATTTCTCCTTGATTGCCTCTACTAGCATATCATTGTCGTAAAAGCATTCTTCTGCATCAGGATTATTTCTTTCTGCCTGCACTATAGGAGTTATTGCTTTTTCTATCTGACTTTCAGAAAGGTTTGTCAATAGATAGAAATCTTCTTCTTCGTACGATGTTGTTTTAATTCTGTAAATGTTCATGGCTTTAGTTTTTAATATATCATAATTGGGTTTCCTTTTTTATCTCTCAGTTCTACGCAGTTAAGTTCGCTGTCGTAGTGCTGACATACCTTAGTATAGACTTGGTTTACGTCGATACACATTGGAGCGAATGTATCAAACTCTTTCCTCGTAAGGAATGGTTTATGTTTGAACTTATCGTATCTCTCTTTGTAGTATTCGTAAACTACGCCCATCGGGTCTGCCTGCTTGAGTTGAAAGTACTGTTGCTTAGTCATTAGTAGTGGGATAAATTGTCAATAGGTTGTTGTTCTGTTTCTATATCTTCTCCAGACATAAAGTGCCGGATAAGTAAATGTATTGTAAGGCAGTACGCTGCAAAGAATAGCAAGATAATAACTGTTAAGAGTGTCATTTGTTTAGAGTTTAATATTTTAATAAATCCTTTTACTTTTCTTTTCTTCGTAGTTGTCCTTTATCTCCAGGTATAACGCCCAAAGATAACAGCAAGAAAAAAACCCTACGAAAATGGAAACTACATTATTCATATAGCTTTATTAAATTGTTACGCAATATACTACATTTAGTTTAATCCACCAAATTAAAATGGCATTTTTGTTCTAGGTGGGTAGTAGTTTCTGTAAAGGTAGTCTATGAAGTCTCCATCTGCCATGTGTCTGTGCTTCATGTAGATGTCGTCCCATGTTTCTATCCTTTGGTTGTTTACTAGTTGCGCCTGTATCTCTCCTTCTCCCCAGGCAGTGCCGGTAAACAGTTCGGGATGGCTGAACTCGGTAACTATTTCAAAGTTTACGATTCTTCCGTTTACCATTTTTACAATGTACTCATCATCAAGTGACTTGATGTAATCGT
>Ga0315900_10004482_pt1 | contig 19674 bp, 19 predicted proteins | sample LakEriMetagenome_FD_203521 | JGI IMG/M metagenome (GOLD analysis project Ga0315900, IMG submission 203521) | Freshwater fungal communities from buoy surface, Lake Erie, Ohio, United States - Buoy 12 MA114 | ecosystem: Environmental > Aquatic > Freshwater > Lake > Lake biofilm | place: USA: Lake...
ATGAGTGACACGATCCCGGTGACGATGGGCGTCGCCATGCTCGTGCCCTGTTTGTATCCGTAGGTCCATCCGGTGGGCGTCAAGTCCGCCGAGCGCGAACCTGCGTTCATGGTGGACAAAATTCCGGTCGGTCCTCCGGGTGCGGCGATGTCCACTGGTGGGCCGTAGTTGGAGTAGGTCGCACGCGTACCGTCGCTTCGCACGGCGGTGACCGTGATGACGTTGTTGCAGCTGGCCGGCGCAAAACTGTTGGTGGCGAGATTCTGCGCCGAGTTGCCCGCTGCCACGACCACCACGACGCCGGCGGCGACCGCGTCGTTGATCGCGTCTTGCTCGATGGATTCGCACGCCGACGCCGAACCGAGACTCAAGTTGATCACCCGAGCGGGAGTCGGGTTGACGGGTGCACCGGGAACCGGCAGACCCGCGGCCCAGCGAATGGCCGATGCTTCGTCGGAGGTTCGTCCGCCGCACGTGCCCAGGACACGGATGTGCTGAATACGTGACCGGTGGTTGATCCCCGCGCCGCCGATGCCGTTGTTGGCGGATGCGCCGATGATTCCGGAGATGTGCGTGCCGTGCCACGAACTGGCCTGGAAGCCCGTGCTGTTGGAGCACGAATACGTCGGATCAGCGACGTCGGACCAGTCGCCCGGATCGGACTCGTCAGCGTCCCAGCCGTCTCCGTCCTTGCTGTCGCGAGGGCGGAACACGAAGTCGTAGCCCTTCACCATGCGATTGATCAGATCGGGGTGCTCGAGGCGTCCGGTGTCGATCACGGCGATCACGAGATCGGGTGAGCCCGTCGTGATGTCCCACGCTCGTTCGATTCCGATGCCGGGCCCGGACGCCGGCAGGTACCACTGATCGAAGTAGCGGGGATCGGTGACCGATAGTGCGGCGTAGCGAACTCCGTCCGGGTCGGCCGCCTCCACGAGGCCGGTGCTCTCGAGTTCGGTGGCGATCGTTTCGGCGCGTTCGGCGGTCACCGGCTCGGCGAGCCGGATCACGTCGTAGCCGCCACCGACGGAGTCGACCGTCGCTCCGTCGAGATCGATTCGCTCGAGCACGACACTCGTGGCCGGTGCGCGTCCGTCGATTCGATCGACGACGATGGAAGTGACGAGTGGTTCGTCGTCGATCGCCGCGGCATCACTGGCTCGCACGTTGCTCGCAAGACTGCTCACGAGAGCGGATGCGACGACGAGCGTCGACAGGCCGAGGTGAAGAGGTGAGCGCATCGTGCGCCGGGGGCTGTTCATGGTGCGAATCACGAGTCTGTTATCGAATGGTAAGTACTTTTCGTGACAGACGTACCGGAGATGGGCCGAATACGGCGTGATTGAGCAGGTCTTGACGGTCAGAGAAGGATCTCGGCCAGCCGGCCGATCGAGCGCTCGTCGATGGGATTGGCAACCAGAATCACTTCGTCGGCGCCGGCATCACCGAGTTCTCGCACGCGACGAGCGACATCGGTCACGGTGGCAGCGGTGTACATGCTCGGCATGGGCCGTTCGGTCGCGCTCGGATCGACGTTCACGAGGAGGCAAGCGCTGCGCTTGACGACGCTCGGGTCGCGACCGGCATCTCGGCACTGTTGTGTGATCGAGGCGTTCAGTACTGCGAAACCTTCGGCATCGTTGTCGAACCAGTCGAACCAGGTGTTCCACCAGTCGACGTGCGGAAGCGCCGTACGCAGAACGCGTGGGCCAGTGGAGCCGATCATGATCGATTGGCGATGCCGGGGACGGGGTAGCTGCACCACGTCGTCGACTCGATGGAATAGGCCGTCGAGAGTCACGCGCTCACCGCGTACGAGTCCGCTCACGATCGCGAACGCCTCCTCGAATCGTGCGGCGCGATTGTCGAAGGGCAATCCGAACGCACGGAACTCCGGTTCGTTCCAGCCTGCTCCGACCCCGAGGACGAGGCGACCGGCGCTGATCTCGTTGATCGTCGATGCCATCTTGGCGATGACCGCCGGTGGGTGGAATGCGAGGCAAGCCACCAACGGGCCGATTTCGATCCGATCCGTCGAGGCCGCGATGGCGGCGAGGAGAGTCCAGGCATCCCACGGCCCTCGTTCGGGTTGGCCGTCTCCCCGGTAGAGCAGATGATCACCCAGCCACAGCGAAGCGAAGCCGGCCGACTCGGCCAATTGCGCCATCCGTAGGTACTCGTCCCACATGACCTCCCGCTCGACCTCGGGAAGTTGGATGCCGATGCGGGGACTGGACATCACACCAGTCTGTCAGCCCTCGCCGACGAGCCAGGGTGACGACTACCGTCGTGAAGGAAACGGGGGAGTGTCGGTGGACGATTTGGGTATCCGCAGCGATCCGGAGCGCATCGAAACCGAGTGGATGGCGCGCGTACTCGACGCCGCCGGACTCGCACGTGGGGCCACGCTCACCGACTGCCGCTTCGGCGGATACGTCGGAACCGGCCAGACCGGATGCAACGCGCGTTTTCACCTCACCTGGGATCGAGCCGACGACCGGCCGTCCACGGTCATGGGCAAGTTTCCGTCGCGCGATGCGACGGCCCGAGCGACTGGTTTCGGCGGTTCGGCCTACATCACCGAGTGGAACTTCTACCGCAACATCGCCCCAACGCTTCGTGTTCGCGCACCGCACTGCTATCTCTCGGCGTTCGACGGTGATGCGCAGGAGTTCTGCCTCATCATGGAAGACCTGGCCGGGTCCGAGCAAGGCGATCACTTCGTCGGGTTGAACGACGACGAGTTGGCGCTGGCCATCGAGCAGGCGGTTCTGTTGCACGCCCCGCGTTGGGGCGATCCGACACTCGACTCGTCGTGGCCACAACCCTCCACCGAGGACGAGCGGTCCGAACGGTTGGCCATGTTGTACGGCTTCTTGTTGCCGGCCTTCCTCGATCGACTCGGTTCTCGACTCGACGCCGAGATCGTCGGAGTGGTCAACGACTTCGCGCCGCTGGTGGGTCGCTGGGCGCGCGGTACCGGAACACCGCTGACCGTCGCCCACTACGACTTCCGGCCCGACAACTTCTTGTTCGCTCGCACTCCGGGTGCACCACCGCTGGTGGTAGTCGACTGGCAGACCGTCAATCAGGGCTTGGGCATGGTCGACGTGGCGTACGTGATCGCGAGTAGCTACGCGCCCGGCGAGCGTCCCCGTGAGCGCGATCTGGTGGCCGAGTACCACCAGCGTCTTGCCGCTTCTGGTGTGTCGTACTCGTTCGACGACTGCTGGCGCGACTATCGCTTCGGCGCGCTGTGGGGTCTCATCATCACGGTGTTGGCCACGTCGATGGCTGCACAGACCGAACGCGGTGACGAACTCTTCGTACGCATGGCCTCGCAATATGGATACCAATGTCTCGAACTCGACTCACTGGAGATGCTGCGCTCATGACCACCACCGAATTCGACCCCGACCAGTTGCGCGACCGCTATCGCGCCGAGCGCGACAAGCGTGTGCGTAGCGACGGCAACGACCAGTACCAGATGATCGCGGGCGATTTCGTCCACTATCTCGAGGATCCGTACGTCGCACCCATCGATCGTGAACCGCTGTTCGACGAGGTCCAGGTGGCCATCATCGGCGGAGGATTCGGCGGCCTGCTCGCCGGGGCTCGTCTGCGCGAGGCCGGTATCGACGACCTTCGCGTCATCGAGAAGGGAGGCGACTTCGGCGGCACGTGGTACTGGAACCGCTACCCAGGCGCCGCTTGCGACGTCGAGTCGTACATCTATCTGCCATTGCTCGAAGAGGTCGGGTACATCCCGAAGGAGAAGTACTCGAAAGCTCCCGAGATCCTCGCGCACAGTCAGGCCATCGGCCGCCACTTCGACCTCTATCGCAACTCGTGCTTCCAGACCGAGGTGACCGAAGTGCGGTGGGACGACTCACTGCGGCGCTGGATCATCTCCACCAATCGTGGTGACAAGATGCGCGCGCGTTTCGTGGTCATGGCCAACGGACCGCTGCATCGACCCAAGTTGCCGGGGATTCCGGGTGTCGAAACGTTCAGAGGTCACTCGTTCCACACCAGTCGTTGGGACTACGCCTACACCGGCGGATCGTCGGAGGGCGGTCTGGTCGGCCTGAAGGGCAAGCGCGTCGGAATCATCGGAACCGGTGCCACCGCTGTGCAGTGCGTTCCTCATCTTGGCGAGCACGCCGATCAGCTCTACGTGTTCCAGCGAACACCGTCGTCGATCGACGTGCGCAACAACCGTCCCACCGATCCGACATGGGCGCAGTCGCTGAAGCCGGGTTGGCAGCAAGAGCGGATGGACAACTTCAACGCCCTCGTATCGGGCGGGTTCGCGGCCGAAGACCTGGTCAACGACGGCTGGACCGACATCATCGGCAACTTGCTCATTCGTCTGCGCAAGGAAGCCTCTCCCGATCTGTCACCCGATGGTCTCGCCCGCAATCTCGAACTGGCCGACTTCGAGAAGATGAACCAGATCCGGACCCGGGTCGATTCGGTGATCACCGACCCACGCGTGGCCGAGGCCCTCAAACCGTGGTACCGCCAGTTCTGCAAGCGCCCCTGCTTTCACGACGAGTACCTGCAGACGTTCAATCGTCCGAACGTGTCACTCATCGACACCGACGGCAAGGGAGTCGACCGGATCACCGAGACCGGCGTCGTGGCCAATGGTGTCGAATACGAGATCGACTGCCTCATCTACGCCACGGGTTTCGAAGTGGGGACCGAGTACACGCGTCGGGCCGGATACGAGATCTACGGTCGGGACGGCGTGTCGCTCACGCAGAAGTGGTCGGACGGTGCACGAACCCTGCACGGCTTCCATTCGGTGGGCTTCCCGAACTGCTTCATCGTGAGCAACATTCAGTCCGGCTTCACCGTCAACTTCCCACACATGCTCAACGAACAGAGCAAGCACATCGCGTACGTTCTCCGTCAGGCGCAGGACATCGGAGCAACTCTCGTGGAGGCCACCGATGCCGCCGAGGACTCCTGGGTGCGCACCATCGTCGACCTGTCCCAGAACAACGTGAAGTTCCTCGAGGCGTGTACTCCCGGGTACTACAACAACGAAGGCAAGCCAGCGGCTCGCAGTCTGCAGAACGGGAGTTACGGCGCGGGTCCGGTCGCGTTCGTCAAAGTCCTCGAACAGTGGCGAGCGACTGGCGAGATGCCGGGACTTCACATCGAGTGATCGACGCGCTCGACCGTTTCAGCCGACGAGGCGGTCGAGTATCTGATCGAGCTCGGCGGTAGCGACACCGATCGATTGGTCGGCGATACCGAATGGGATGAGCAGGGTGTTCTCGAAGCGCATCGAACCACACGAGTAGACGACGTTCGGAACGTAGCCGTCCTGCTCGAGTTCACTCGGCACGAGAAGTGGCGATCCGAGTCCTCCGATCACCCGCTCCGGATCGTTGCGGTCGAGGAGAAGAGCGCTGATGCAGTAGGTGCGCATGGGCCCGACCGCGTGAGTCATCACGAGCCAACCCGCCGACGTCTCGATCGGCGAACCACAGTTGCCCAATTGGACCACCTCCCAGGCTCGTCGAGGAAGTTGGATGGCTGAGGATTCATCCCAGTACTCGAGGTGGTCGGAGAACGAAATCGAGTTGCTCTCGCGGTCGGCTCGTGACAGTGCGACGAATCGTCCATCGACTTTTCGCGGGAAGATCGCCAGTCCCTTGCCGCGCGCGGCACGACCCGACACCGGAGTCACCTCGAAGGTGAGGAAGTCGCGGGTCGACAACAGTTGCTGAGCGACGTCGACGCCGTCGAACGCGGTGTAGGTCGCGAAGTAGATCCGACCCATTTCAGGATCACTGAACTCGACGAATCGCGCGTCCTCCATCCCTCTCCACTCGGCTTGGGCACGTGGCCAGATGACTCGCTCGCTGAGATGTGAGTCGGCCGAGAACGACACCGAGTACGACCGGTCGGCGATCTGTCGCAGGTGCTGGGCGGTGATGTCGGCGTTGCGGTACGTGTCGCGGTCATGAACGAGACGATTGATCTGTTCTTCGAGATCGGACGGGTGGAAGGTCTCTCCGAGTTGGTGCAGGACCTGGTGGGCGTTCTCACCCATGTCGCCCATCGATTCGAGTAGGCCCCGAAATGCGACGTGTCTCAGGTGGCCCTCGGAATGGAGTCCCACGTCGAGATCGGTGCCGACTGGATCCATTACGACCCGGCCCAGATCGTTCACGAGGCCGGTGCGAAAACCGATCGACGAGCGATGGCCTTCACCGATGCACCGGGCACTCATGACGAACCGACACCATCCCGGTTCGACACCGCTCTGATCGGGGTGGCGAACGGCGGACGGGTTGGTGAGAGCGGCGCCTTCCACCGAGAACTCGTGCGTGAAGTAGGCACCGATCAGACGCCATCGGTTGTCGCTGAGGTGGATGGGCGAATCGAGGCGACTGGTCACGCGATGAGCGTGCAGATCGAGCCAGTAGTGGATGTCGTCGTGACGAGCGTTGAAGCGCAGCAACACATCGTTGAGTGCGGCTTCCACCTCGGTCTCGTCCAACTCCAGCACGCGGTCGAGCACCGCGGTGGCCCGCGACTGCGTCACACCGAAATCTTCCTGTCCGGGAATGAACAATCGGGCGAACACTCGACTCGGATCGGCCTTCAGGTGGATGCCGGTCCGAACCGCCAAGACGGTCGGGTCGGGACGTGGAGTCGTCGTCATCGAACGAGGTGAGCCATCTTCTGGTGGACCTGAAGCGTCGAGATCATCGCCAGCGTGGACTCCGCGCCTTGGTTGAGGTTGCGACCGTGCGAGTGCAAACCGTCGAAACCCCCTCCCGTGATGTCGTCGATCATGGAGACGCTGGCGTCGTTGTCGCCGTGGAACCAGCGGCCGGCCATGTCGACGATGCGTATCCAGTCGTGGTCGCCCGTAGCGGAGAGAGCGCGGTGAGCCGCGTCGGCGATCGCGGCCACTTCGATGGGCTGCTGATCGAATGCGGGTTTGGGATCGCCGGGTCCGCGCCCGTTGGTCGGGGTGACCGAGAAGTGGTCGTGGTAGGTCTCGGTGTCGACGAGCCAACGGAGCATCTCGAGTCCCTCGTGCACGACCGAATCGTCATGATGGGCCAGCCCGGCGGCGATCACGACTTCGGGAAGGGCCGCGTTCGCGTACGTCAGTCGTGGTTCGGGCCAGGGCCACTGAGGGGTTCTCTCGCGCGACAGGATGAGGTCGGCTGCATCGGCGATGAGATCGAGTGCACCTGAGTGGGCCGGTGCGACGTCGAGCACTTCGGCGGCGCCGAGGGCCGCGAACGCCATGCTCCGCAACGACTCGGAGCGATGTCGGATACCCGACTCGAAGGCGCCCAGGGCCCGCTGATGGAGCAGACCGTCCTTGCTTCGTGCGATCACGGTGCCGAACGCCCAGAGCGAACGTCCCCAGGAGTCCTCGATCGTGGCTTCATCGAGCCAGATGCGAGCGAAGCTCAAGCGGTTGTGGGTGCGTCCCTCCGGGGTCTGCGCCGAGAGAATGAAGCGCATCCCGAGCCGAGCGAGGATCGATGCTCCACTCGATCCGTTCGGATCGCGCGTGGTGACGACGACCAGCCGAGCGTTGTCGTCGGTGCAATAGCCGTGCGAGAAGCGAGGCCGTGGGCCCTTGGCATGCTCGAGGAGACCCCAGTCGTCGGACATGTTGATCAGGTGTCGGAACGTGTACCCGTTCATGCCGACTGCCGAACGGATGTGGACGCGGAGTGCGTGAGGTCGAGAGCGAGCTGGGAGTAGCGATACGCCACGTTCGGCCAACTGTGCAGGGGAGCGAGTTCGGACGCGACCGAGCGCATGGCGGCCGCCACGTTGGGCCGAGTGACGACCAGACGGAGTGCGTCGGCGATGGCAGCAGGATCCTGATGCGGGACCAGCACCCCTGCGCCTGACCCGAGGAGTTCGACGGAGTGCGGAAACGTGGTCGAGATCACCGGTACGCCAGCTGCAACGGCATCCACGAGAACGCCCGAAGTGATCTGATCGGACGAGTCGTAGGGAAGGATCACCGCGTGGCTCGAACACACCAAGTCGAGGAGCTCGGGCACCGATCGGTACGTCTCGTCGAAGATCACACGATCGGCGACCCCATGTCGTCGTGCGCGCTCTCTGAGCGACTCGCGGTACGCCTCGCCGTCGCGAGCGACGACTTTGGGGTGAGTCCGTCCAGCAATGACGTAGCGAATCGGTGGTACGACATCTGAGACCGCGGCAAGAGCATCGATCACCCACTCGATGCCCTTGCCGGGTCCCAGAAGTCCCCATGTCAGCACGGTGGGATTCCGTGGTGACGGAGGTGCAACTGGCGGGGGGAGAGTTGCACCGTGGGGGATGGTGGTCACACCCTGGGGGTGGACGGCGTAGTGAGTGAGGAGACGCTCGCGGGCGGCCAATGTCATGGTGACCGAACGATCGGAACGAGCGATGACCCCTTCGAGGACTTTCTTCTGATGGGCCGAGGGTTGCAGCGGGATGGTGTGCAGCGTCGTGATCACAGGAACATCGATGCGATCGAGGAGTCGGATCACGTCATCGCCATCGCGGCCACCGAAGATCCCGTATTCGTGTTGCAGAAGGACGCAGTCGAACGTGTTGAGGACTGCTGCGGCGTCGGCGATCGAGTCGTGGTCGCCGTTCGCGAGCGTTCCGACGACTCGATGATCGGACGTCGATCGTTCGTCGGAGTCGCATCGGACGACACCGATGTCACTGGCACCCACTGTTTCGAGTCCACGAGCCAGAGCGGCCGCGAACGTGGCGAGACCACAGGCGGTGGGAGGAAACGTACTGACGATGCCGATACTCGGAAGGCGGCCCGTGGAGGGATGGAGTCGTGTGTCGATGGCGGTGGATGTCATCGCCCGCTCCGACGGTCTTCGGGGCGAATCGCAACGATCACGAGTCCACCCACGGCGAAGCACACGAGGGCCAGACCGAGGAGAGCGAGGGAGTCGTCACCCGATCCGGTGGTGGGCAACACCTCCACCACTTCCTCGGTGTCGACCTCCTCTTGGCCCTCGCTGCTCTCATTGGGCGGAATGGTGCGGGTCGTCTCCGAACCCTGTGGGACTTCGGGTACCTCAGCTGGGAAGAAGATCGGACCAGGGTTGGTCGTCACCGGGGTCGTCGTGCCCGGGGTGGTTGTTGTTGTGGTGCCGGGTGAGGTGGTTGTCGTCGTGCCCGGGGTCGTGGTGGTGGTGCCGGGTGTGGTGGTCGTTGTCGTGCCGGGTGTGGTGGTCGTCGTCGTGCCCGGGGTGGTTGTTGTTGTGGTGCCCGGGGTCGTCGTCGTGGTCACCGGCGGATCGACCGCGGTCGCACTCATCGACAGGTCTTGGTTGCCCACGCTGCAGTTGGCGGCATCGGAGCAGCGGAAGTCGATCACGCGCATGTGGTACGGAGAACCATTGAGAGCGGAAGCCGACTTGCCGAGACCCCAATCGGCCTGAGTTGCGACGTGGCCACCCCAGGCGAGAACCACCGTCGGTGACGATGCGGTGAAGTACAGCTCGATCGACGTCTTGCTCGAGCCCGTGTAGGAACCGGTGAGGAGATGTGCCGACGGGTTGGCACCGATCGTGCAGGTCGCCCCCGAGCACAAGTTGCCGGTGTTGTCGACCGTCGAGCCCGAACTCGTGAACGTTCCGCCCCACACATGGAACGCCTGGCCTCCGAGAGGGGTCACGCCGGCTGCGACCACGTTGGGATCGGAGGGAATACCCAGAGTTGCCGGACCCGATCCACAACTGACTCCCGCGCACGGATCGGCGGCCGACTCGGTGTGGTCGAAGTTGGTCAGGTAGTCGAGTGCGTGGTGCGTCGACTCGGTCGAGTCCCACTGGAGTCGGACCGCGTAGGTTTCACCGCTCGCCAGACCGGAGATGATCGCCCGATACGGGACCGAGTTTCCTTCGGGATACGACGAGTTGTTCTGATTGAGGTTTCCGGTCACCCAGTTCGACGGGCTCGCGATGTCGCACGTCGAATTGGCGTTGGCGCACTGCTCGATCGAGACCGACGCCTTGGGCTGTCCGGATGCATCGCGTTGTGCCAACGCGAATCCGAGTAGTCCGACGGCGGTGACGATCACGACCGTCGTGATGCGCAGTCTCGACTGCCTGGTTCGCTTGTCCGGTGTACTCGTCGACTGACCGATCGCTTGCATCCCGCTTCATCTCCTCGTTCGAGTTGTGGTGCGGGCGAATGTAAGAGCGTTGTCGTGTCACGGTGCGATGAATCAGTACCGCGTGGTGTTGTGACGTGAGTGAGTGAGACCTGTACCGACGAGAAATCGGGGGGGGGTCTTTCAGTGTTCTCAAATAGTGATCACACGCGCGAAGTACAGCAGTACCTAAAGTGACGTATTGCGTTCGATCTCGACACTGACGCATTCAAGAATCGGTAGACATCCGCTCTCACGAGTTGTCAATCGACTCGTGATCAACGATCAGGAGGACAAAGCGTGGTTTCAGTTCTGGTGTGCGACGATCAAGAGTTGGTTCGCGATGCTCTTCGAGTCGTGTTGTCCGAGGACGACCAGATCGAGATTCGTCGGGCGGCATCAGGTGTTTCTGATGCCGTGAGTGCGCTCGATGCCGATGGTGTCGATGTGGCAGTGATCGACGTTCGCCTGCCCGACGAGAGCGGTTTGTCAATTGCCGATTGGATTCGCGACCATCGTCCGTCGACGAAGGTCGTTCTGATCTCGGTTCGAGTTTCCGACGAACTTCTCGTCGAAGCCGCCTCACTCGGCGTCGCAGCAGTCGTCGACAAGTCGATCGGCGTGTTCGAACTGTCGAGAATCGTGCGTGAAGTGTCGGCCGGGCGCAACTTCCTCACTCGCGACGTGGTTCGGGCCGCCCAGTCACGACTCGAGACGCGCGGTTTCGCCCGCCTGTCGAATCTCGGGGAAGTCGATCGCGAGATCATGGGTCTCATCGCCCAGGGGATGTCCGATCGCGAAATCGCAACGAAGGTGTACCTCAGCCCGCAGACGGTCCGTAACCGGGTGAGCCGGCTGCTCACCAACCTCGGCCGCGAGAATCGCACGCAGCTGGCATTGATGGTCGCCGAGTACGACGACCTCAACCATCGGTTCAGTCACTGACCAGTTCAGCTGTCGCTCGATCGACGAAGTGTTCGAGCAACAGCTGAACGCTGTCCGATTCCTCGCCGATTCGCTCATCGAGTTCGGACGCCATCTGACCGAGTTCGCTCAGACCGAATAGTCCGAGTGTGCCGGCCAGTCGATGGGCGGCTCCGCGAGCCGCATCGACCGATCCGCCACTTCGTCGGAAGGTCTCGAGCAGGCCGACATCGACGAGAAGAGTGGCGCGTCGCTGGTGGAGGAGTCGAGCGAGTTCCGTGCGTATCCGCTCGTCGCCGGTCACGATCAGACTCCGACGATGCGGCACAGATCGGTCACGAGTTGTGTGGGATCGAAGGGTTTCGTGATGACTCCGGAAGCTCCGATGCCACGCAGGTACTCGGCGTCGGACTTCTGGGCGCGGGCCGTGAGGAAGGCCACGGGAGTGCAGAAGCACGGATCGGCACGCTTCATCTCGGCCAGAGTGGCCGGTCCATCGAGATCGGGCATCATCACGTCGAGCACGATCAGGTCGTAGTCGTTTCGATGTACGAGTTCGAGGGCTTGGCGGCCCGATGAAGCGAGGGTGACCTCGCACTTGCCGAACGTTCGTATCGACAGGTCGACGATCGTGCGGATGTTCTCGTCGTCGTCGACGACCAGGACGTGATGGGACGAGATGCTCATGACGCCAACCGTTGGATGGTCGAGGCTTCTCCGACTGGCAGTGTGAATCGAAACACTGCGCCGCCACCGTCGCGAATCTCGGCCCAGATTTGTCCACCATGTTTGGCCACGATCGACCGGCAGATGGCCAGGCCCATGCCTGTTCCGCCACTGCTCTCGGTGAGACTCGACGTGTAGAACGGCTCGAAAATTCTCTCGACCTCGTTCGCTCGTAGCCCTTGACCACGATCGAGGACCGACACGACCACGGAGTCGTCGCATTGGGTGGCGTCGATGTTGATGATGCAATCGGGTGGAGAGAACTTGATGGCGTTGTGGACGAGGTTGCTCAGGATCTGAACGATCTGATCGCGCACCATCGGTAGGGGAATCGACTCGACCTCGTGAACGAGGCGGATCATGTGAGTCGAGGCGAGCGGCTTCATGAGGTGCACCACTTCTTCCACCACCAGCGCGAGATCGTCCGTCTGCAGCTGGATGGGTTCGGGTCGACGCGTGTTCAGGCGCTCGAAGTTGAGATATTCGTTGACGAGGCGCAAGAGACGGTCCGAACTGGTTCGAGCGATCGAGAGCAACTGAACAGCGTCGGCTGGCAGGTCGTCCACGACTCCCGAATCGAGCAAGGCCAACGATCCGTGAAGAGACGTGAGAGGAGTCCGGATCTCGTGGCTCACGGCCGTCAGCATCCGTGTCTTCAACAAGATGAGACCCTCTTCCTCGGTGACGTCGCGCAACGTCAGGATCCACGAGACGTTGGAGAAGCCGAGGCGAGTACCGATGACCCTGATCGTGCGAGTCGGAGTCGTCGATCCATCGGTGAGGTCGAATGCGCTCTCACCCTGCTCGAGTCGGGCTCGAATCATGTTCAGCATCGTGTCGGCATCGGTGAGAATCCGCCGTGACCCCGGGTTCATGAAAAGGATCGATTGGTCGAGGTCAAGGGCGATGATTCCATCGGCCGTGAACTCCACGGCTCGACTCGTGACGAGACCCGCCTGTTCGAGCTCATACGTTCGTTGAGCGACACGCCTCTCGAGCGCTGCTTGTGTTCTGCGGGCTGACGATCGATACCCGGCTGTTTGCCCGATGAGCATTCCGAACAGGATGAGTGATGTGAAGCCGAAGACGTATTCGTCGGTCGTGTCGGCGTACCGCCCGATCGACAGAACGATCGCGACGAGAGCCGGCGCGTAGAAGAACGAGGCGATACTGAGGCGCGAGGCTCGGTTCGGCCGACTGTTGACGGCGATCCGAATCGAAATCCCCACTCCGGTGACGCCGATGAGGATGAAGAGCTCGACGAGCCCCTGGGGAACCGAGATGATGCCCAGTTGATCGAACGAAGCTGCGGCGTGGGCGAAACTCACCGTGAGCGATCCACCGGCGAAGGCTGTGAAGCCGGGTAGCGCTCCGTTCTCGGTTCGCTTCAGAGTCACGACGATCATCGCCAGCTGCACCACGACCCCGGACATCATCACCGAACTGGCGACACGGTCGAAGGTCGACATGTCGGCGTGCTGGACGACGAAGCCCAGTGCGATGAGCCAGACGAATCCGAATGAACTCGAGAGGGCGGCGAAGGCAGTGGTGAGTCGAACCCAGAACGATGGGCGGCGACGATGTCGTAGGTACAAACCAACTCCGATCGTCGAGAGAAGAGACCAGAGAAGAGCCGCGGTGACGGTTGCGGCGAAGGGCAGGTGCGAATTCGTGACGATCTGACTCACGGCGTCTCCGGCCGCCCCAAGACCCAACACGAAGAGCCCGATCCGAACCCAGCGGAGTGCAACGGCCTGGGTGTCATGACTCGCGCGCAGTGCGATGAATCCACAAATCAGAGCAGTGACACAACTCTCGATGATTCCGACGATCAGCACGTTGACCTCCTCGCTTGCACGGAGATTCACCGTACGGATCGGTGTTCGGCCCGGGCCACATGGTCCCGATTTCGGTATGAATGTCATCGGGCCCGGTACACAAGAATTCGGAAATTCTCGGGACGGATGTAACAAACTGAGAATTCGGGCGATTGCCGTGTGGTTCCCCATTTCGGGGACCTCTGGACAAGGAGACACCTCCATGAATCGCCTGATCATCAAGGCCCTCAATCGACTGCAGACCCCTCAGACCGCGGATGACCGTGGTGGGGTGGCGGCCGAGTACGGCGTGCTGTTGGCCGGAATCGTCGGAGTCGTTGCCATCGCCGCCGCCGCCCTCGGCAGCCGCATCGGTGGCCTGTTCGACGCGATTCTCCCGTGATCGAGCCTCGTCCGGCTCCCGCTCGTCGGGAGTCGGACGATGCCGGTGTCGCTGCCGTCGAATTCGCGCTGGTGCTTCCCCTTCTCGTGATCCTCGTGTTCACGGTCGTTTTCGCCGGATCGGTGTACCTCGACCGTATGCATCTGCAGTCGGCTGCCCGTGATGCCGCCCGCATCGCCTCGGTCGATGCGACGTCGGCGTGTTCGACCGCTCTGGCAGAGTTGTCTTCTCAGTCGGTGGGCGACGTCACGTGTCGAGTCGCCACCACGTGCGCATCGGGTGCGACGCGAGTCGAGTTGAGCGCTACCCAGACCAAGTCGATTCCTCTCGTCGGAAATCGCACTTTCACCCTCGACGCCTCGTCCTCCTTCGCTTGCCCTCGTCCGTGAAACTCTGTGCTGCACCTGAACGCGACCGCGGATCGGTCGCCTTGATCGTGGCCTTCGCCTTCGTCCCGATGTCGGCGATGTTGGCGACGGTGGCCGACGGCGGACTGGTGTGGTGGCGCAGACAGGAGTTGCAGAACGGAGTGGAGGCCGCGGTGATGGAGGCTGCTGATCGTCACGTTCACGGGCTCGACGCGTGCCATCAATCGACACTGGCGCTGGTGTCCGTCGACGGGGTCGAACCGTCGGGAGTCGAGTGTTCAGTCGCGGGATCGGCCACCAATGGAGTCGTGACGGTGACCGGGCACGCCGACGTCGCTCTCAACTTCGCTCAGGTGATCGGCCGTGACTCGGCAACCATCGAGTCGTCCGCCTCGGTTCGGATCGGAGCTGCGACGGCAGCGTCGGGTCTGCGACCGTTGGCGATGTGCGCGGGAAATCCCGCCCTCACCACCTGGCTCGCGGGCGGCATGACGTCGACAGACAGTTTTCGAATCGACATCAACGCCTCGACACCGGCGTGTGGAGGTTCGGTGCCGGGGAACTGGGCGGTGATCGATTTCGACGGCGGGGCCAACTCGATGAGCGCGGCCCAGAACTGGATCCAGAACGGCTATTCCGGTTCGGTCAGCGTGGGTCAGACTCTCGACGGCGACCCGGGCATCCCTTCGCCGGCCCTGCAGGTCGATACGGTCGTGGGCGACACGTTCTCGGTTCCCGTGTTCGCCAATCCGCGTCTGTCGGGATCCAACTCTCTCTACGACATCGTCGGATTCGTTCGTCTGACTCTGGTGTCAGCCACTCTCTCGGGTTCGGCGTCGCAGCGTCATCTCGTGGTTCGTTTCATGACGTACGTGTCCGCCGGGTCGGCCGGGCCATCGTCACAACCGTCGTTCGGTTCGACGGCGTATTCCATTTGTTCTTTCGACTCCCAAGGAGACTGTTCATGACCCTCGCCACCACTCTGCGCCGTCACTGGGTGACCGTCACGGCGTTCTTCTTGGTGCTCCTCGGAACTCTCGCGGTCGTCCCCCGGGGTGACGAGTCGGCCGACGCCACCGAACGACTCCCCACGCTCGTCGTGACTGCGGCGCTCGAGAGCGGAAGTTCGACCGATCTCGTTCGTTCGGCCGTGGAAGTTCGCGATCTCGACCCGGAGGCGCGCGCCACCGGAGCCCTGAGTTCGATCGAAGAGATTCCGGAGGGAGTCCTCGTATCGAGTCACGTCGTGGGCGAGCAATTGCTGGCGTCGTCGTTCGCCACCGACGAGGTCGCCGCGCTGGGAGCCGGATTCGTGTCGGTATCGATCCGCCTCGACGCGCAACGCTGGGTCGGTCCATTTCTCACCACCGGTGACACGGTCGACGTGTTCGATGTCTCCGACACCGGGTCGGTGAAGATCGCCTCGAAAGCAGTGATCATCGAAGCGCCATCGGCGACCGAAGTCGGTCCGCGTGACGAATCGATCGTGTCGATGGGGGTTCCATCATCGGCTCTTCCTGCCGTACTTTCGGCCGCGAGTGCGGGCCGCATCTGGTTGGTGGGTGCCTGATGAATCATCAACAGAAGCCGGTCGTGGCAGTGGTGTCTCCCAAGGGAGGCAACGGTAAGACCACGGTGTCGGTGAATCTTTCCGTGGCTCTGGCTCGCCACGAGCCGACAGTTCTCGTCGATCTCGACGTGCACTTCGGCGACGTGGAGTACGCGTTGCGGTTCCATCCTCTGCACCGTCTCGACGATGCGGTCAAGCTTCTGGCCGAGAATCCCGCTGCCGATCTGAGCGTCCTCCTCGCCGCCCATCCCACCGGAGTCGAAGCACTCTGTGCGCCCGCCAACCCCGTCGAGGCCGATCGTCTTCAGGCTGAAGACTCGTTCGCCGTGGTCGACCGCCTGATCGAACTGGGGCGTCCGGTCGTTCTCGACACGGCCGGTGGGATCAGCGACTACACACTCGAATCTCTCGATCGTGCGACCCACGTCGTCCTCGTGAGCGGCACCGACGTTCCCTCGGTTCAAGCGGGGCGCAAGCTTCTCGACACCATGACGCAGCTGAAGATGGACGTCAGCCGCGTGCATCTCGCCGTCAACCGCTCCACCACCCGCGTCGGCCTCACTGTTCGCGACGTGGAGGCGGTGCTCGGCCTGCAGTCTGCGCTCGAGGTGGCCGAGCACTCGAGCCTGGCCGCCGCGATGAACCAGGGTTCGCCACTCACCGAGTCGTCGCCGCAGTCGCCGATTTCTCACGCGTTCTACGACTTCGCCGATCAGATTCTCGGCCTCGATGAGCCGAAGGTTCGGCGTCGACTTCGAATCGGTGGTCGCGCATGAGCCTGGCCGCACGGGCCGAACGAGTCGGCGTCGCCCCGCGACCCGCGTTGCGTGTGGTCGACGAGGCGGACAACGAACCGCTGGAAGTGGACGGGGTCAATCTCGTCATCGAGCGAGTGCGCGAGAACTTGGCGTCGGTCACGGACCGGGCGACCATGTCGGACGACCGCCTCCGCGTCGCGGTGGAGACACAGGTGGCCTCGGTGCTGGCTGGTTCGGAGTTCTCGTCGCACCCCGACAAGGCGCGGCTGCGGTCGGCCGTTCTGAACGAACTGTTGGGCTTCGGGCCGCTTCAGGATCTGCTCGACGATCCGACCATCTCCGAAGTCATGGCTAACGGACCGCAGTCGATCTACGTCGAGTCGAATGGACGCATCCGACGGTCGCATCGGTCCTTCGAATCCGAGGAACAGATGATGAAGGTGATCGAGCGAATGGTTCGCTCGTCGGGACGGCGGGTCGACCAGTCGTCTCCGATGGTCGATGCTCGTCTTCCCGACGGGTCGCGGCTCAACGTGGTCCTTCCTCCTCTCGCCGTCGACGGCCCGTCGATCACCATTCGAAAGTTCACCTGTGGCCGGCTCACCACCAACGACCTGGTCGAGCGGGGGTCGCTGTCGGCCGACGCCGCCTCATTTCTCGAAGCCGCTGTCCTCGGGAAGAGCAACATCCTCGTGAGCGGGGGAACGGGTACCGGCAAGACGACGATCCTCAACATCTTGTCCTCGTACATCGGCCGTCATGAGCGAGTGGTGACGGTGGAAGATGCTGTCGAGCTCAACCTCGATCTCCCGAACCTCATCCGGCTCGAGGCGCGGCCGGCCAACAGCGAAGGTGCCGGCGAAGTCTCCATCCGTGACTTGGTGCGTAATTCGCTTCGAATGCGACCCGATCGCATCGTGGTGGGTGAAGTTCGTGGGCAGGAGGCACTCGACATGCTCCAGGCCATGAACACCGGACACGAAGGGTCGTTGTCGACCCTCCATGCGAACACGCCTCGCGACGCTCTCCGCCGTCTCGAGACCATGGTTCTTCTCGCCGGCGTCGAACTCCCTCTGCGAGCGATTCGCGAACAGATCGCGTCGGCCATCGATCTGATCGTGCAGTTGAGTCGCGATGCCGAAGGACGCCGTTTCGTCTCGTCGATCACCGAAGTGGTCGGCATGGAAGGTGAAGTCGTGTCGACCGCCGACTTGTTCGTCCGCGAGGGTGAGCATCTCGTCTCCACCGGCGTGACGTCACGGCACTTCTCTCGTCCGGGTGGTGGACACTGATGTCGTTCCGCCTCGTTGCCGCCATGGCTTTCGCCCTGGCCGCCGCTCTGGCCGTCACCGAGATCGTCAGCACGCGTCAACGCCGCCTCACGATCCGCCGTGCGCGCCAGCAAGTCGGACTCCTCGATGCCGATGTCGACGAGCAGAAACCCGCACTCCGTGGGTGGTCGCCGCGGTTGATCATCGGCTCTCTGTCGATGGCGGTGATCGGCACAGTCGTTGCCGGACCCGTCGGTCTCGTGTTCGCGGCCGCTCCCGCGCTGGTGTCGCGTAGTTGGTCGAATCGTCAGCGTCGTCGACGCCAGGAGGCGTTGGCCGACGAGTTGGGCCCGGCACTGCAGATGATCATCGGGCATCTCCGCATCGGCCGCAACGTGTCGGCTGCGTTGGTCGAAGTCGCCGAGTCGTGCACTGGTCCTCTGCGTGAGGTGCTCACAGAAGTCGTGGCCGAGGCCCGCCTCGGCTCACCGCTCGATGAAGTGCTCACTTCGGTCGCCGAGCGCGAGGGGAATCGTCACCTCGGCATCGTCGCGTCGGCTGTGGGACTCCATGCCCGGCACGGTGGTTCACTGGTCGAGATTCTCGACACCGTGGTCGAGACGATCGAGGAAGAAGATCGGTTACGTCGTGACATCAAGAGTCTGACCGCTGATGGACGTCTGAGCGCCAAAGTTCTGTTGGCCATGCCGCCGGCCATGCTGGCGATCATTTCTGTGCTCAGTCCTGGCTACGCGACTCCGTTGGCGAACACGTCGTTCGGTCGGATGCTCGCGATGGTTGGTGTCGTGCTCGGTCTGGTCGGCTGGCAATGGCTGCGTCATCTGGCCACCCCGAAAGTGGTCGCGTGATGAGTCTTCTCGGAGCACTTCTCATCTCGTCCGGGGCCGCACTTCTCGTCGAGCGAGCGCCTCGCCCCAAATCTCTGACGATCGGCTCCCGTATCGGCGGGCGGCGCCGCAAGGCTCTGCTCGATGCGGTTGGAGCGGCGAATGGCTCGGAGTCGACACTTCGCACGATCGCACGGACTCAGGTGCTCACCTCGCTCATCGTGGGTGTGTTGGCGCTGCTGTTCGTGGTGTCGAAGCCAACTCCTGTGAACGTTCTCGCGTCGGCGTTCCTGGTGGGCGCGGCTTGGCAGAGTCCTTTGATCATCGCTCGCTCGCGTGAGGCCAAGCGGCGTGCGACGATGGATCTCGAGCTGAGCGACGCGCTGGGTGAGATGGTCATGGGGGTCGAGGCCGGACTCACGCTCGAAGCAGTGATGAACCTCTACTCGCGGCGTCACCGCACGAATCTGGCCCGAGAATTCGAGAACGTGCTCGATCGAATTGGGCTGGGGATCCCTCGAGTGGACGCGCTTCGCGAGATGGACGAGCGAACGCCGACCCCGGGTGTTCGAATGTTCGTGGCGGCTGTGCAGCAGAACCAGAAGCTCGGTACGCCACTTGCTGGTGCTCTCAGACAGCAGGGCGAGACAGCGCGTCGTCGCCGTCGTCAGGCCGTCGAGGAACATGCTGCCAAGTTGTCACTCAAGATGATCTTTCCGACGGTCTTCTGCGTGTTGCCCGTGCTCCTCATCGTGATCGTCGGCCCAGCCATGGTTCGCCTGATCGATGCCCTCCCTTGATTCGATCTTGACGGTTAT
>Ga0315900_10004483_pt1 | contig 19672 bp, 15 predicted proteins | sample LakEriMetagenome_FD_203521 | JGI IMG/M metagenome (GOLD analysis project Ga0315900, IMG submission 203521) | Freshwater fungal communities from buoy surface, Lake Erie, Ohio, United States - Buoy 12 MA114 | ecosystem: Environmental > Aquatic > Freshwater > Lake > Lake biofilm | place: USA: Lake...
TGGCACCGCCCACCTTCGCCAGCGTCATCGTGATCGCCGCCGTCAGCGTCGTCTTGCCGTGGTCAACGTGACCAATCGTGCCGATGTTGCAGTGCGGCTTCGTGCGTTCGAACTTTTCCTTGGCCATTCTCTTCTCTCCGTCCCCTGAAAGGGGGCGTTCCTTTAAGTTTCAGGGGGCCCGGGCGGACGACGTCCGGCCGGATTTTCTAGTCGAGACCCGCCGTCCGACAGGACGGCGGGAGGGTTTAGGCAGAATACTTCTTGATCACTTCGTCGGCGACGTGTTGTGGGACCGGGTCGTAGTGGTCGTACTGCATGGTGAACTGGGCCCGGCCCTGTGACATGCCGCGCAGGGTGTTCACATAGCCGAACATGTTGGCGAGCGGCACGAAGGCGTTCACCACCGTGGCGTTGCCGCGCATGTCCTGGCCCTGGATCATGCCGCGACGACCGTTGAGGTCGCCGATGACCGAACCCAGGTATTCTTCCGGCGTCACGACCTCGACGGCCATGATCGGCTCCAGCAGCTTCGGACCGCCCTTTTCGCGCAGTTCCTTGAATGCGGCGCGCGAGGCGATTTCGAAGGCCAGCACCGAGGAGTCGACATCGTGGAAGGCTCCGTCGATCAGGGTCGCCTTGAAGTCGATCAGCGGGAAGCCGGCCAGCAGGCCGTTTTCTTTGGCCGAGGTGAGGCCCTTCTCGACGCCCGGAATGTACTCCTTGGGCACAGCGCCGCCGACGATGGCGCTCTCGAACACAAAGCCCGAACCTGGCTCGCCCGGCTCGAACACCAGCTTGATGCGGGCGAACTGACCCGTACCGCCGGTCTGCTTCTTGTGGGTGTAGTCGATCTCGGCCTTGCGCGAGAGGCTCTCGCGATAGGCCACCTGCGGCGCGCCGATGTTGGCCTCGACCTTGTAGGTGCGCTTCAGGATGTCGATCTTGATGTCCAGGTGCAGCTCGCCCATGCCCTTCAGGATGGTCTGGCCCGACTCGTGGTCGGTCGAGACGGTGAAGGACGGGTCTTCCGAGGCCAGCTTGGCCAGGGCGACGCCCAGCTTTTCCTGGTCAGCCTTGGACTTGGGCTCGACGGCGATTTCGATCACCGGTGCCGGGAACTCCATGCGCTCCAGGATCACCGGCGACTTCAGCGGGTCGCACAGGGTGTCGCCGGTGCGGGTTTCCTTCAGGCCGGCCAGGGCGACAATATCGCCGGCATAGGCTTCCTTGATGTCCTCGCGGTTGTTCGAGTGCATCAGCAGCATGCGGCCGACGCGCTCCTTCTTGTCGCGCGAGGAGTTCAGCAGGCCCATGCCGGTTTCCATCTTGCCCGAATAGATCCGGCAGAAGGTCAGCGAACCGACGAACGGGTCGTCCATGATCTTGAAGGCGAGGACCGACAGGGGCTCGTCGTCGGAGGCCTTACGGGTGATCGGCTCTTCCGTCTTGAAGTCGATGCCCGGGGTCGGCGGGATGTCGACCGGCGACGGCAGGTAGTCGACGACGGCGTCCAGCAGCGGTTGCACGCCCTTGTTCTTGAAGGCCGAGCCGCAGAGGATCGGATAGAAGGCGCCGGTCAGCACGGCCTTGCGGAGACACTTCTTCAGGGTCTCTTCCGACGGCTCGTTGCCCTCCAGATAGGCTTCCATGGCCTCGTCATCGAGTTCGACGGCGTTGTCGATCAGGTACTGGCGGGCGGCGTCGGCCTTGTCCTTCAGGTCAGCCGGGATCTCCTCGTCGCGGAAGGAGGCACCCAGGCCGTCGTTGTCCCAGATCACCGCCTTCATGCGGACGAGGTCGACGATCCCCTTCAGGTCCGACTCCTGGCCGACCGGCAGCTGGATCGGCACGGCCTTGACGCCGAGGCGGTCGCGGATCGACTCGACCGACTTGTCGAAGTCGGCGCCCAGCTTGTCCATCTTGTTGACGAAGATGATGCGCGGGACGTTGTACTTGTCGGCCTGGCGCCACACGGTCTCGGTCTGCGGCTCCACGCCGGCGTTGCCGTCCAGCACGGTCACGGCACCGTCGAGCACGCGCAGTGAACGCTCCACCTCGATGGTGAAGTCCACGTGGCCGGGGGTATCGATGATGTTCAGGCGCTTGCCGTTCCAGAACGCGGTCGTGGCGGCCGAGGTGATGGTGATCCCCCGCTCCTGCTCCTGCTCCATCCAGTCCATGGTCGCGGCACCGTCGTGGACTTCGCCGATCTTGTGGGACTTGCCGGTATAATAGAGGATCCGCTCGGTCGTCGTGGTCTTGCCCGCATCGATGTGGGCCATGATCCCGAAGTTGCGGTAATCTTCGATCTTGTTCGTGCGGGGCATGATACGGGCCTTGGGAGCGTGCCTGAAAGGAAGGTCCGGGCGCCGCGGCGGCCGGTGGGAAGTCGGTCTGAAGGGTCGGATGCGACGGCGCGGGCGATTTAGCTCAAACCGCCCGCGCCGGATAGTGTCAGCTGAAGTCGGCCACGCCGATCACCAGCGGTAGTGCGAGAAGGCGCGGTTGGCTTCGGCCATCTTGTGGGTGTCTTCGCGCTTCTTCACGGCGGTGCCGCGATTGTTCGCCGCATCCAGCAGCTCGGCGGCCAGCTTCTCGGTCATGGTGTTCTCGCCGCGGTTCCGCGCGGCGTTGACCAGCCAGCGGATGGCCAGGGCGCGACGGCGATCCGGACGGACCTCGACCGGCACCTGGTAGGTGGCGCCGCCGACCCGGCGGGAACGCACCTCAACCGACGGAGCGACGTTTTCGAGCGCGGAATGGAAGGTCTCGACCGCGGTCTGATCCTTCTTCTTCTCGGCCAGGATGTCGAAGGCGCCGTAGACGATGTTCTCGGCGACGGCCTTCTTACCTTCGTACATGACGTAGTTCATGAACTTGGTGACGACCAGATCGCCGAACTTCGGATCCGGCAGGACTTCACGCTTCTGGGCGCGGTGACGACGGGACATGGATGTATCCTCTTGAAACTGGTTCGCGCGTGAAGCTTACTTCGGACGCTTGGCGCCGTAGTGCGAACGGCGCTGCTTGCGATCCTTGACGCCCTGGGTGTCCAGCACGCCGCGCAGGATGTGATAGCGAACGCCCGGAAGGTCCTTCACGCGGCCGCCGCGGATCAGGACCACCGAGTGTTCCTGCAGGTTGTGGCCTTCACCGGGGATGTAGCACACCGCCTCATAGCCGTTCTTGGCGAGACGGACCTTGGCCACCTTACGAAGCGCCGAGTTCGGCTTCTTCGGGGTCGTGGTGTAGACCCGGGTGCAGACGCCGCGACGCTGGGGCGAGCCTTCGAGCGCCGGCACCTTGTTGCGGGTAGGCTTGGGCTTGCGAGGCTTGCGCATCAGCTGGTTGATCGTGGGCATTCGAACGCGTCTCTTTCTTCGATCGGGGAGGCGTGTGCCTTTCGGCCGGGGCGCCTCGTGGGCCTTCTTTTCGGACGGCGGACCGTCCCGGGTGGATTTCGAGGCCGGCGGGCCAACCTGCCTCCGGCGCGTGCCGCGAGGCGGTCGGACAATGCCAAACGCCTGAACGCGCGCTTCGGGCGTTCAGGCGGGACACAGCCCGGCGTCGGTTGTCACCCCGGCAGGACGCGAACGCCCCGCTCGAAAGTGCGCGGTCTCTACGCGCGAAGGGCGCCGGGGTCAAGGGCGAGCCGCGGCCCGAAAGTCGCCGCCTTTTGCCGCTCGACTGGCGTCGATCGGGAGGGATGATGGCGGCAGGGCTCAAGGAGCAGGCGGCGCGACGGCGCGCCGGGGCGCTGCTGGCGGCGTCCGTGCTGCTGCATCTGGCGGTGCTGGGGCCGCTCAGCCTGCGCTGGCTCGGCGGCCCGCCGCCGGTCGTGGCGCGGGACCAGCCCCTCATCCTGCTCGATATTGCGCCGCGACCGCTGCTGCCCGACGAGCGGCCGCGCCCGCCGGCCGCCGCGGTCCCCCTGCCCGCCCCGGCCGCGGGCCGGCCCGTGGCCCGTCGTCCCGAAGCGCCCCGGGTGCGCCTGCGCCCGGACGACGAGACTGACCGCGCCCTGCAGGGGCCCGAGGCCCCCGCCGGCGTCGCCGTGCCGCGCGACTGGACCGTCCAGCCGGAGGCCACGGGCGACCGCATGGCCCGCGCCCTGCGCAACAGCGGCGTCGGCTGCCGCCTGCGCCGCGAGACCCTGACCGCCGCCGAGCGCGCGGCCTGCGACGAGGCCTTCGGTCAGGCCGCCGCCCGCGCCGCCCCGATCACCGGCAGCGGCGACGCCCGCCGCGACGCCCGCTTCGCAGCGGAAGGCGCCGCAGCCCTCGCGCAGTACGAGGCGCGGCGTGCGCCGCTGTCCGGCGGGGTCGGGGTCAGCGGGGCCTCTGCGGACTGCGTCGGCAGCAACCTGCGCGGCACCTGCGCCGGGGCGCACCTGCCGGACGTGCCCGGCGTCGACATGCGCCAGGGCGCGACCACCGTCCTGCGCCAGCCGTCCAACAAGCTGGACTGACACCCACGAAAAAGGCCCGGGATCGCTCCCGGGCCTTTCACAGATCGAGCACAAGCCTCGCCGGTCAGCCGGCGTCGGAGTGTTCCAGCTCGGCCGCCAGGTCGGCGGGGAGCGGCTCGACCGCGGCCTCGCGGGCCTGGGTCAGTTCCGCATCGCGCGAGTTGGCGATCTTCTGCAGCGCGCGCAGGTAGGCGCCGGTGCCGGCCGGGATCAGACGGCCGACGATGACGTTCTCCTTGAGCCCTTCCAGCGTGTCGATCTTGCCATTGACCGAGGCGTCGGTGAGGACGCGGGTGGTCTCCTGGAACGACGCCGCCGAGATGAAGCTGCGGGTCTGCAGCGACGCCTTGGTGATGCCCAGCAGGACCGGCTGCATCGTCGCCGGACGCCCGCCGCGCTTCTCGACCTTGGCGTTCTCGAGCTCGGCCTCAGCCTTGTCGACGTGATCGCCCTTGATGAGGGTGGTCTCGCCGGAGTCGAGGATTTCGACCTTCTGCAGCATCTGGCGAACGATCACCTCGATGTGCTTGTCGTTGATCGGCACGCCCTGCAGTCGATAGACCTCCTGCACCTCGTTGACGAGGTACTCGGCCAGGGCCTCGACGCCCTGGATGCGCAGCAGATCGTGCGGATCCGGGTTGCCGTCGATGATGTAGTCGCCCTTCTGGATCAGGTCGCCGTCGTGGACGGAGATGTGCTTGCCCTTGGGGATCAGGAACTCGACCGCCTCGCCCTGCACGCCGTCGGCATTGACCTCCGGCGTGATCTTGATGCGGCGCTTGTTCTTGTAGTCGCGGCCGAACTCGACCCGGCCGTCCATCTCGGCGATGACGGCGCAGTCCTTCGGACGACGGGCTTCGAACAGCTCGGCCACCCGCGGCAGACCGCCGGTGATGTCGCGCGTCTTGGCGCCTTCGGTGGGCAGACGGGCGAGCACGTCGCCGGGCTTCACCTCATCGCCGTTCGAGACCGACAGGATGGCCCCCACCGGCAGCAGGTAGCGGGCGTCCGCCCCCGAGGCCAGACGGGCGTAGCTGTCGCCGGCGATGACGCCCACGGCCGGACGCAGGTCCGAGCCGCGCGGGCTGGCGCGCCAGTCGGAGACGACGCGCTGGGCGATGCCGGTGGCCTCGTCCGTCTCTTCCTTGACCGACAGGCCATCCACCAGGTCCTCGAAGCGGACCGGACCGCCGACCTCGGTGAGGATCGGGGTGGTGTACGGGTCCCATTCGGCCAGACGCTGACCCTTCTTGACCTCGTCGCCGTCCTTGACGCGCAGGCGCGCGCCGTAGGGGGCCTTGTGGGTCTCGCGGTCCTTGCCGTCGACCGAGATGGTGACCACGACGTTGCGGCTCATGGCCACGAGATCGCCGTGGGCGGCCAGAACGGTCGGGCCGGTGACCTTGGCCACGCCGCTGTTGGTCGCCTCGAAGAACGAGGTCTCGGCCACCTGGGCGGTGCCGCCGATGTGGAAGGTCCGCATCGTCAGCTGGGTGCCCGGCTCGCCGATCGACTGGGCGGCGATGACGCCCACGGCTTCGCCGATGTTGACGTTGGTGCCGCGCGCCAGGTCACGGCCGTAGCACATGCCGCAGATGCCGGCCTCGGCCTCGCAGGTCAGGGCCGAACGGACCTTGACCGCCTGGACGCCGGCCGCCTCGAGCACCTCGATCTCCTCTTCCTGGAGATAGGTGTCGGCCGGGAACAGCACATTGTCCGACCCGGGCTCCTTGACCTCCTCGGCGGTGTAGCGGCCGAGCACGCGCTGGCCCAGCGACACGAGCACGTCGCCGCCCTCCACCACCGCCCGCAGGGTGATGCCGCGGGTCGAGCCGCAGTCTTCCTCGGTGACGATCGAGTCCTGGGCCACGTCCACCAGACGGCGGGTCAGATAGCCTGAATTGGCGGTCTTCAGCGCGGTGTCGGCCAAGCCCTTGCGGGCACCGTGGGTCGAGTTGAAGTACTCAAGAACGGTCAGGCCTTCCTTGAAGTTCGAAACGATCGGGGTCTCGATGATCTCGCCCGACGGCTTGGCCATCAGGCCGCGCATGCCGCCCAGCTGCTTCATCTGGGCCTGCGAGCCCCGGGCACCGGAGTTGGCCATCATGAACACCGAGTTGATCTCGGGGGTCCGGCCCTCGCGCAGCACGCGCGGCTGGGCGATCTCGCCCATCATCGCGTCGGCGATCCGGTCGGTGGCCTTGGCCCAGGCGTCGACGACCTTGTTGTACTTCTCGCCCTTGGTGATGAGGCCGTCAGCGTACTGCTGCTCGTACTCCTCGACCTGGGCGCGGGTCTCCTCGACGATGTCCAGCTTCCTGGCCGGGATGACGATGTCGTCCTTGCCGAAGCTGATGCCGGCCTTGGCCGCCTCGCGGAAGCCCAGCGCCATCATCTGGTCGGCGAAGATGACCGTCGCCTTCTGACCGCAGTGCCGGTAGACCTGATCGATCAGGTTGCCGATCTCCTTCTTGGTCAGGTTCTTCTCGAGCAGGCGGTAGCCGATGTTCGGGTTCTTTGGCAGCAGGGCACCCAGCTTCATCCGGCCCGGAGTGGTGTCGATGACCTTCGTCACCGCCTTGCCCTCGGCGTCCAGCTCGGTCCAGCGCGCCTTGATGCGCGCGTGCAGGGTCACCACGCCGGCGTCGAGCGCGGCCTCGATCTCGCCGACGCCGGCGAACAGCTTGCCCTCGCCCGGCTCGCCGTCCTTGACCAGCGACAGGTAGTAAAGGCCCAGGACGATGTCCTGCGACGGCACGATGATCGGCTTGCCATTGGCGGGCGACAGGATGTTGTTGGTCGACATCATCAGCACGCGCGCCTCCAGCTGGGCCTCGAGGCTCAGCGGGACGTGGACGGCCATCTGGTCGCCGTCGAAGTCGGCGTTGAAGGCGGCACAGACCAGCGGATGCAGCTGGATGGCCTTGCCTTCGATAAGCTTGGGCTCGAAGGCCTGGATGCCGAGGCGGTGCAGGGTCGGGGCGCGGTTCAACAGGACCGGATGCTCGCGGATGACCTCCTCGAGGATGTCCCAGACCTGCGGCTGCTCGCGCTCGACCATGCGCTTGGACTGCTTGACGGTGCCCGACAGGCCCTTGGCGTCCAGACGCGCATAGATGAACGGCTTGAACAGCTCGAGCGCCATCTTCTTGGGCAGGCCGCACTCGTGCAGCTTCAGCTCCGGGCCGACGACAATGACCGAACGGCCCGAGTAGTCGACGCGCTTGCCGAGCAGGTTCTGGCGGAACCGGCCCTGCTTGCCCTTCAGCATGTCGGCCAGCGACTTGAGGGGCCGCTTGTTGGCACCGGTGATGACCCGGCCGCGACGGCCGTTGTCGAACAGGGCGTCGACGGCTTCCTGAAGCATCCGCTTTTCGTTGCGGATGATGATGTCCGGCGCGCGCAGCTCGATCAGCCGCTTCAGGCGGTTGTTGCGGTTGATGACCCGGCGATACAGGTCATTCAGGTCCGAGGTAGCGAAGCGGCCGCCGTCCAGCGGCACCAGCGGGCGCAGCTCCGGCGGGATCACCGGCACGACCGTCAGGATCATCCACTCGGGCTTGTTGCCGCTCTCGAGGAAGGCCTCGATCAGCTTCAGCCGCTTGGAGGCCTTCTTGGCCTTCATTTCCGAGGGGTTGTCGGCCAGCTCGCCGCGGTGCTTCTCGGCCTCGGCGTTGAGGTCGATGGCCATCAGCAGGTTGCGCACAGCCTCGGCACCGATCTCTGCGGTGAAGCCGTCGTCGCCATACTCTTCCTGGTAACGGTAGAACTCGTCCTCGGTCAGCAGCTGGTTCTGCTTCAGCGGGGTCAGGCCCGGCTCGGTGACGATGTAATTCTCGAAGTACAGGACGCGTTCGACATCCTTCAGGGCCATGTCGAGCATCAGGGCGATGCGCGACGGCAGCGACTTCAGGAACCAGATGTGGGCGACCGGCGAGGCCAGCTCGATGTGGCCCATGCGTTCGCGGCGGACACGGGCCAGGGTGACCTCGACGCCGCACTTCTCGCAGATGATGCCCTTGTACTTCATCCTCTTGTATTTGCCACACAGGCACTCGTAGTCCTTGGTCGGACCGAAGATGCGGGCGCAGAACAATCCGTCACGCTCGGGCTTGAAGGTTCGGTAGTTAATGGTCTCGGGTTTCTTGATCTCGCCAAACGACCAGCTGCGGATCTTCTCCGGCGAGGCCAAGGCGATACGGATCTGGTCGAAGGTCGGCGTGACCGGGACCGGATTGAAGATGTTCAGGACTTCCTGGTTCATCTTGTCAGTTCCTTCTGCGGCGCAGGGGCCGCGAAAAAAGTAGTGGCGAGTGGCGAGTGGTTAGTGGCGAGAATTCGGCGGCAGCGAGTGACGGGGCTTGCTCGCCACTCGTCACTCGCCACTCGCCACTCAATCACCCGTTCTCCAGCTCCACGTTCAGGCCGAGCGACCGCATTTCCTTGACGAGCACGTTGAAGCTCTCGGGTATGCCGGCCTCGAAGCTGTCGTCGCCGCGGACGATGGCCTCATAGACCTTGGTCCGGCCGGCCACGTCGTCCGACTTCACCGTCAGCATTTCCTGCAGGGTGTAGGCGGCACCGTAGGCCTCGAGCGCCCACACTTCCATTTCGCCGAAGCGCTGGCCGCCGAACTGCGCCTTGCCGCCCAGCGGCTGCTGGGTGACCAGTGAGTACGGGCCGATCGAACGGGCGTGGATCTTGTCGTCCACCAGATGGTGCAGCTTCAGCATGTATATGTAGCCGACGGTGACCGGGCGCTTGAACGGCTCGCCGGTCTGGCCGTCGATCAGGATTGACTGGCCTGAACGGTGCAGCCCGGCCTCCTCGAGCAGGCGCTCGATGTCCGAGATGTGAGCCCCGTCAAACACCGGGGTGGCGAACGGCACGCCTCTGGAAAGGTTGCGGGCCAGCTCGACCAGCTCTTCCTCGGTCTCCGGCAGCGGGGTCTGCGGGCCGTAAATCTCGGTCAGGCGCTCCACCAGGGCGGTCTTCTGCCCGCCGCCTTGCCAGGCTTCCAGCAGTCCGGCGATCTGACGGCCGAGGCCGGCCGCTGCCCAGCCGAGGTGGGTCTCGAAGATCTGGCCGATGTTCATGCGCGAGGGCACGCCCAGCGGGTTGAGTACCAGATCGACCGGGGTGCCGTCCTCAAGGTGCGGCATGTCCTCGATCGGCAGGATCTTGGAGATGACCCCCTTGTTGCCGTGACGGCCCGCCATCTTGTCACCCGGCTGCAGCTTGCGCTTCACCGCGACGAAGACCTTGACCATTTTCATCACGCCCGGGGGGAGCTCGTCGCCGCGCTGCAGCTTCTCGACCTTGTCCTCGAAGCGGCGGTCCAGCGCCTTGCGGGCGTCCTCGAACGACCGCTTCATGGCCTCCAGCTCGCCCATCGCCTTCTCGTCGTCGAGGGCGATCTGCCACCACAGGCCGCGCGACAGGTCGGCCAGCTTCTCCTCGGTGATCTCGCCGCGGCCGAGGCCTTTCGGACCGGATACGGCGGTCTTGCCGAGCAGCAGCGGACGCAGGCGGCTATAGACGTTGCGCTCGAGGATCTTCAGCTCATCGTCGCGGTCCTTGCCGAGACGCTCGATCTCGGCTCGCTCGATGGCCAGGGCCCGCTCGTCCTTGTCGACGCCGTGGCGGTTGAAGACGCGAACATCGACGATGGTGCCGGCGACGCCCGGCGGCAGACGCAGCGATGTATCGCGCACGTCCGAAGCCTTCTCGCCGAAGATGGCGCGCAGCAGCTTTTCTTCGGGCGTCATCGGGCTTTCGCCCTTCGGCGTGACCTTGCCGACCAGGATATCGCCCGGCTGAACCTCGGCACCGATCGCCACAATGCCAGCCTCGTCGAGGTTGCGCAGGGCTTCCTCGCCAACGTTCGGGATGTCGCGGGTGATCTCTTCCGGCCCTAGCTTGGTGTCGCGGGCCATGACCTCGAACTCCTCGATGTGGATCGAGGTGAAGACGTCGTCGCGCACGATGCGCTCGGAGATCAGGATCGAATCTTCGAAGTTGTAGCCGTTCCAGGGCATGAAGGCGACAAGCGCGTTGCGGCCCAGCGCCAGTTCGCCCAGCTCGGTCGATGGGCCGTCGGCGATGACGTCGCCGGCCTTGACCTCGTCGCCCACGCGCACGATCGGGCGCTGGTTGATGCAGGTCGACTGGTTCGAACGCTGGAACTTCGACAGGCGGTAGATGTCCACGCCGGAGCGGCCGGCTTCGAGGTCACCGGTGGCGCGCACGACGATACGGGTTCCGTCGATCTGCTCGATCACGCCGTCGCGGCGGGCCACGACCACGGCACCGGAGTCACGGGCGACCACGGCTTCCATGCCGGTGCCGACCAGCGGGGCCTCCGCCTCGACCAGGGGCACGGCCTGGCGCTGCATGTTGGCACCCATCAGCGCGCGGTTGGCGTCGTCGTTCTCGAGGAAGGGGATCAGGGCCGCGGCCACCGACACCACCTGCTTGGGCGACACGTCCATCATATCGACGTCGGCCCGAGGGATAAGGGTCGATTCCCCGTTGATCCGGCCCGGGACGAGGTCCTCGACGATCTCCCCGGCCTTCAGCTCGATGTTGGCCTGGGCGATAACGTGCTTCGCCTCTTCCATGGCGGAGACATAGACCACCTCGTCCGTGGCCCTGCCGTCCTTCACCCGGCGGTATGGGCTCTCGATGAAGCCGTACTTGTTCACGCGGGCGTGGGTGGCCAGCGAGTTGATCAGGCCGATGTTCGGACCCTCAGGCGTCTCGATCGGGCAGATCCGGCCGTAGTGGGTCGGGTGCACGTCCCGCACCTCGAAGCCGGCGCGCTCGCGGGTCAAACCGCCCGGGCCGAGGGCCGACAGGCGCCGCTTGTGGGTGATTTCGGACAGCGGGTTGGTCTGGTCCATGAACTGCGACAGCTGCGAGCTGCCGAAGAACTCGCGCACCGCCGCCGCCGCCGGCTTGGCGTTGATCAGGTCGTGCGGCATGACCGTGTCGATATCGACCGAGCTCATGCGCTCCTTGATCGCCCGCTCCATGCGCAGCAGACCGACGCGGTACTGGTTCTCAAGCAATTCGCCAACCGAGCGGACGCGACGGTTGCCGAGGTTGTCGATGTCGTCGATCTCGCCGCGGCCGTCCTTCAGCCCGACGAGGATCTGCAGGACCTTGAGCACGTCGTCCTTGCGGAGCACGCGCACCTCGTCGCCGACCTCGGGTGTCTCGAGACGCATGTTCATCTTGACCCGGCCGACGGCCGAAAGATCATAGCGCTCGGCGTCGAAGAACAGGCTCTTGAACATGCTGTCCGCCGCTTCCGGCGTCGGCGGCTCGCCCGGACGCATCACGCGGTAGACATCAAACAGCGCATCCTCGCGGCCGGCATTCTTGTCCACCCGCAGAGTGTTGCGCATGTAGGCCCCGACCGTGACGTGGTCGATGTCGAGCACGTCGATAGTCGAGAAGCCGTTCTCTTCCAGCACGTTGATCGTGGCCTGATCGAGCTCGTCGCCAGCCTCAGCGTAGATCTCGCCGGTCTGGACGTTGACCGCGTCGGCGGCCAGGTACTTGCCGAGCAGGGCGTCCGCGGCAAGCGACAGCGACTTGACCGTCTCGCCCAGCTTCTTGGCGGTGCGGGCGCTGATCTTCTGGCCGGCGGGGGCGATCACCTCGCCGGTGTCGGCGTCGACCAGATCGAACTCCGGCTTCACCCCGCGCCAGCGCTCGGCCTTGTACGGCGTGACCCAGGTATCGCGGCGCTTCTCGTATGGTACGGTCTCGTAGAAGGTCCGCAGGATCTCCTCTCCGTCCATGCCAAGGGCATAGAGGAAAGTGGTCGCCGGCAGCTTCCGCCGGCGGTCAATGCGGACGTAGACGATGTCCTTGGCGTCAAACTCGAAGTCGAGCCACGAGCCGCGGTACGGGATCACCCGGGCGGCGAAGAGCAGCTTGCCCGACGCGTGAGTCTTGCCCTTGTCATGATCGAAGAAGACGCCCGGCGAGCGGTGCATCTGCGAGACGATCACCCGCTCGGTGCCGTTGACGATGAAGGTGCCCTTGTCCGTCATGAGCGGGATGTCGCCCATGTAGACGTCCTGCTCCTTGATGTCCTTGACTGACCGGGCCCCGGTCTCCTCGTCGGCCTCGAACACGATCAGGCGCAGCTTGACCTTCAGCGGCGCGGCATAGGTCATGTCGCGCTGGATGCACTCGTCGACGTCGTACTTCGGCTCCTCGAACTCGTAGGAGACGTATTCGAGCACGGCGCGCTCGTTGAAATCCCTGATCGGGAAGACCGACTTGAAGACCGCCTCGATGCCCTCGTCGGTGCGCTGGCCCGGACGGCCCTCGCGCTGCAGGAACTGCTCGTAGGAGGCGCGCTGCACCTCGATGAGGTTCGGCATGCGCACCGCCTCGGGGATGCGCCCGAACGACTTGCGGATGCGCTTCTTGCCCGTGAACGACGTGGCGAGATCGATCTGACCGGCGAGGGCGAGATCGTCGAGGGTCTTGGCCATTCTATCTTCCCAATGCGCAGGGCCGGGAGCCCCGCGTCCAATGCAGCAGAGACCGCGCCCCGCCCTCCCGGACGAACCGCGGCCTTGATTCTCGGCGTCCACCCTCGACCCGCACCCGGGCCAGGACACCTGGACTTGTCAGCTCCCTTGGGGAGGAGTGCGCCTTCGCACCGGTCGGAGGGCGACAGACCGGGCCTCGGCGCTTTCGCGCGACCTCTTTCAGAGTGTGCGGATCCGATCCGTATACGCGCTTTCGTGGCGAAATAAAGCCCTTCGGCGCGACGGGCCGTCAGTCCAGACGTCGCAGCACCCGGGCGTGAACGCCATGGGCCTCGACCGCCTCGGCGAAGGCCGCGTCGGCGGTGGCCAGCCGACGTCCCTCGGCCAGCGCCATGGCCAGATACAGGCAGGCGTGAGCACTCTGACGCAACTCCAGCGCCAGGGCCTGAGCGGCCTCGATATAGGGTTCGCCCGGCCGTACCAGCAGTCCGGCGACGCTGCGGATCAGGCGCAGGCCGGCCTGGGCCTGGGCGTCGCTCATCCGGCCCTGCTCGGCGCGCACGGCCAGGACGTCGGCGCATTCCACCAGCAGCAGGTCGGGGGCGAAGAGGGCCTTCTCGCCGATCAGGGCCAGCGCGCGCTCGCGCCCGGGCTCGGGCAGGACCCACTTCAGCACGACCGAGGAGTCGACGACGAGACTCACCGGGGTCCGGCCTCGGGCTCCGGCGGCAGGGCGGCGACGAAGGCGTCGAACCGGGCGATCACGGCGGCGAATTCCTGACTGACACTTTCTGCAAGAGCGCGCCTCGCCTCTTCCTCCACCGTGGTGTGGTGGCGGGCCGCGCGCGCCTCGAGCCGGGCGAACACCGCCTCGTCGACGTCGGAAAGAACAAGCTGGGCCATCACAGGAGCCTACGCCTTTCGAGGGATTCGCGGAAAGTCTGCCGGCGCTGTTGTTCCCGCACCCTCTCGCGCATCGTTCGATTGTGACGCAGGAACAAATGGGCCGAGCCGCGCCACCGGAGAGCCGGCGATGCCGTGGCCCCCTCGGGACGCCGCCCTGGCGCTTGAGCCTGCGCCAGCGGAGCGGCGGTTCCTTGAGCGAAGCAAGGCCCGGCTTGTGGCCGGCAGCGGCGCTCGCTAGCGTCCCGGCATGATGCGTTTCGCTCCTGCCCTCGCCGCCGTTCTGGCCACCGCCGCCCTCGCCGCCTGCGCCCCGCCGCCACCGCCCGTTCCGGCCGCGCCGCCCACGGGTCTGCAAACTGACTGGGAGGCCGCCCAGGCAGCGCACCTCGCCTGGAACGCCGAGCGGCGCGGCTGGACCACGACCGCCAGCGGCCTGCAGTATCGCCGCGTCGGTCCGGCCCGCCCGGCCGGCGTCCAGCCGGCGGCGCGGGATACCGTCGTCGTCCACTATCGCGGGACCTTCATCGACGGACGCGAGTTCGACAGCTCCTACGCCCGCAACGAGCCGGCCGAGTTTCCGCTGAACCGGGTCATTCGCGGCTGGACCGAGGGGGTCGGCCTGATGCGCACCGGCGAGACCTTCGAGTTCCTGATCCCCGCAGAGCTGGCCTACGGATCCCGGGGCACCGGCGGCGGCGAGATCCCGCCGAACTCGGCGCTGCGCTTCACGGTGGAGCTGCTGGAGGTTCGCCCCGCGGCCTGAAGACGGGTTGACGCTGCCGGACGGGCGCCCTGATCTGCGGGCGCCGCGCGTCGCGGCGAGTCCGTTCCGGGGTCCTCCATGAAGTTGTTCCTGCCGGCCGGCGTGGCCGCCCTCGTTCTCGCAACGGCCGCCCCCGCGCTCGTCCAAACCCCGGTAGTCACCGCCCCCCGAGACGCTGCCCTGGCCCTGCCGCGAGCCCAACCGGGCATACCGGCCCCGACCCGCGCCGCCTACCCCGGGGTGATCCGCTACCAGGCCGACGTCACCGATCGTGACCGCCGTATCATCAGCGTGCGCCAGACCATCCCGGTCGCCGCAGCCGGGCCCATGACCCTGCTCTATCCCGAGTATCTACCCGGCAACCACGCCGACACGGGTCCGATCCAGCTGCTGGCCGGCCTGACCGTCACAGCGCCCGACGGCCGGCGGCTGGAGTGGGTGCGCGACACCCTGGAGCCCTATGCCTTCCATCTCGACGTGCCCGCCGACGTCGGGGAGATCGAGGTGGCCTTCCAGTGGCTGACCCAGCCGGACGGCGGCCCGTGGCGCGTGGTCCAGACCCCCGGCATGGTCAACATGCAATGGGAGAAGGCCATCCTTTATCCGGCCGGTTACGTCGCCAGCGGGATCACGGTCGAGCCATCGATCCGGCTGCCGGCGGGCTGGGGCTTCGGCGTCGCCCTGGACGAGGTCGGACGTGACGGCGACGTCGTCCGGTTCGCCCCGGTGAACCTCTATACCCTCGTGGACAGCCCCATGTTCGCCGGCGAACATTACCGCCGTTATGCGCTGGATGCAGACGGCCCGTCCCCGGTCCACCTCAGCCTCGTCGCCGACGAGGCGGGACAGCTGGAGGCCGCGCCGGGGTTGATCGACAAATACCGGTCGCTCGTGACCCAGGCCGATCGCCTGTTCGGCGCGCGGCCGTTCGACCGCTACGAATTCCTAGTCGCCGCCACCAGTCGGCTGGGCGGCATCGGACTGGAGCACCATCGCTCGTCCGAGAATACAGTCTCGCCGGACTTCTTCCGCCGCGGGACCGGGGCGTTGGGCGCGCGCCAGCTACTGCCCCACGAGTATGTCCACTCCTGGAACGGCAAGTCCATGCGGCCAGCGGACGAGCTGACCGCCAACTACAATGTGCCGACCCAGAACACGCTGATGTTCGTCTATGAGGGGCTGACGTCCTACTGGGGCGAGGTGCTGGCCGCGCGCGCGGGCCTCGCAAGCCCCGAGGAAACGCTGGCGAGCTTCGCCGAGCATGCCGCCTTCTACCAGACCCAGCCGGGCCGCCAGTGGCGCGCGCTGCAGGACACCCAGAACCATAACCTGCTGGGCTACCGGGTCCCGGGGCAGTGGCCGTCTTGGATGCGCACCACCACGGACTACTATGACGAGGCCCTGCTGGTCTGGCTGGACGCCGACACGCTGATCCGCGAGGGCACCGGTGGTCGCCGCTCGCTGGACGACTTCGCCCGGAGCTTCTTCGGCCGGCTCGACGGCCAGGCAGAAGCGCGCGGCTACACCTTCGAAGAGCTGGTGGACGCGCTGAACGCCGTGCACCCGCACGACTGGGCCGGCTTCCTGCGTCAGCGTCTTGATGCGGTCGGCCCGGACGCCCGCGCGCCGCTCGGCGGGATCGAACGCGGCGGCTACCGGCTGACCTGGGTGGAGGAGCCCAGCGCCCTTGAGAAGAGCATCAGTCCCGGCTGGGCAAGTGACTTCCGCTACTCGCTGGGTTTCACCCTCGCCGCCAACGGCCGCATCGGCGGGGTGGTCTGGGGCTCGCCGGCGTTCGAGCAGGGTCTGGGCGTCGGCTGGGACCTGATCGCCGTCAATGACCGCGGGCCGTCGGCCGAGGCCCTTCGCGCCGCGATCACGGGGGCGAAGTCCGGCGGACCCCTGACGCTCGTGGTGCGCAACGGCGACCGGGTGCGCACCCTCAACTTCGACTGGCGCGAGGGCCTGCGCCACCCGCGGCTGGAGCGGGTGGCCGGCACGCCGGACCGGCTGGGCGACATCCTCGCCGCACGGCGACCTTAGTGCTGCGGGAACAAACAGAAACAGATGCCGGGGAGAGATCTGAATGTCCGAGGCGGAACCACAGCCGGCCCGGCGTCGCTGGTGGCGATGGCGGCCCGACCGCAAGCGTCTGATCGAGCTCGTCATCATCATCTTCGGGGTACTTATCGCCCTTGGGCTTGAAAACAGCGTGCAGGAAGGGCGCTGGCGGCAGGAGGGCCGCGATCTTGAGCGCCTGGCGCGCCAGGAACTGGAACTGAACCTTGCCCAGGCGATCGAGAGGATCGCTGTCGACCGATGCCTGCGGGAACGCGTGGCGTTCCTCGCGGCCGGCCTGGACAAGGCGACCGGAAGCTACGCGCCGCAACCGTTCCCTCATGACGAATCTAACAGCACCAAGCTTGCGCTGCCGCGAGCCTATCAGCCCATGTTGCGCCCGTGGCGCTCGGCCAGCCTGCAGCGGCTTCTGGCGACAGAGGCCTCAAAGCGCGTGTCGCCCGAAAGACTTCTTCTCCTGTCGCAGGTGCTGTTCTCGGTCGAGAGCATAGCGCGCGGCGCCGGCGAAGAGCACATCGCGAGTGGCCGGACCTTGCCCCTCGCCATGGGCATCCCGACAATGACGCCCGAGATCCGCGCGGACCTGCTGGCGGACCTCGGCGAACTTGATCGGGCCCGAAGCGGCGTGGAGCTTGTGGCCCGGCGACTAACAGACAGGGGAGCCGAACTCGGCGTCGCCCCCGACCCCGCAGAGATGCGCCAACGGCTCATTGAACTGCGCGCCACCTGGGGCGACTGCGTGGATATCGCGGCGGGCATGGCCCTGTCACAGCGCCTTTCGGACAGGGCGACCTGACCGAGGATGCGAGTGAAAACGGGCCGGGGATCGCTCCCCGGCCCGTTCAAGGTCTCGACGTGAGGCCAGATTACTTGATCTGGACCTTGGCGCCGGCTTCGGTGAGCTTCTTGGCCACTTCTTCGGCGTTCTGCTTGGAGACGTTCTCGACGACGTTCTGCGGCGCGCCTTCGACGAGGTCCTTGGCTTCCTTCAGGCCCAGGTCGCTACGTACGCCACGGACTTCCTTGATGACGTTGATCTTCTTGTCGCCGCCGTCCAGCAGGACGACAGTGAACTCGGTCTGCTCCTCGACGGCCTCGGCCGGGGCAGCGCCGGCACCACCGCCGGCCGGCATGGCCATGGCCACCGGAGCGGCGGCCGAGACGCCCCACTTCTCTTCCAAAAGCTTGGCCAGTTCGGCGGCTTCGAGAACGGTCAGCGAGGACAGGTCATCAACGATCTTGGACAGGTCAGCCATAGTTCAGTTTCCTTCGGGGAATGGGTGGGTTCAGTTTCGGGAGATGGCGGGTCTCAGGCCGGGTTTCAGGCCGCGTCCTTGGCAGCGTAGGCACCGACAACGCGAGCCAGCTGGGCGGCCGGGGCCTGGATGACGCCGGCGACCTTGGTGGCCGGGGCGTTCAGCAGACCGATCAGCTGGGCGCGGATCTGGTCCAGCGACGGGAGCTTGGACAGCGCGTCCACGCCCTTGGCGTCGAGAACCTTCTCGCCCATGAAGCCGCCCTGGATCACGAACTTGTCGTTCCCCTTGGCGAACTCGGCCGTGACCTTGGCGGCGGTCACCGGATCCGGCGCGAAGGCGATGCCGACCGGGCCCTTGAACAGCGAGTGATAGTCGCTGCCCTCGGGGGCCTGCAGGGCCTTCAGGGCCAGGCGGTTCTTGACCACCTTGTACGCGGCGCCTTCCTTGCGGAGGCGGCCACGCAGATCTTCCATCTCCGCAACGGTCAGACCCAGGTTGTGGGTCACGACCACGGTGCCGGCGTCGGCGAAGACGCCCTTCAGCGTCTCGATCGACTCGGCCTTTTGTGCGCGGTCCATTGCGGTCTCCGTTTACGCGTTCACCGACGGGACAGGCCCCGACGGCGTGTGGCCGCGCGCGCCCCGGGGGACGTTCGCAACCAGTCGTCAATGTCCGAAGGAAGGCTGAACCCGTGCGTTCGCCCCGCGAGCCGCGGGCCGACCGGCCGGAAGTTCATCGCATCCCCATCTCCCCCCGGGGCGGAACGGCCGTTCCGCGCTTATGGTCCGGGTGACCCCCGAACCCCGAAGTTCTCGGACAGGTCCGCACCGGCAGGCCGTTGCGGGAAGCGGGCTCTATAGCCGAAGGCGAGAGGAAATCAACCGGGGTCTCGCCCCGGTGATGGCACGCGAGCGATGTCGGTGTGGGTGAAGTCGTCGCCTTTGAACAGCAGCGGCAGGCCATGCGAGCGGGCGCAGGCATAGGCGAAGCAGTCCCCCATGTTGAGCCGGGCCGGATGACGGCCCTTGCCGAACCGCTCGAAGGCCTCGACGGCCAGACGCTGCTCGGCGCGGCCAATGCCCACGACGCCGAAGCCGGCGAGGGTTTCGAACCTGGCGAAACGCTGCGCGGCCTCGCCCGGCGGGATCGCGTGGTGCTTCGAGATCGCGCTGACGCATTCCCACGCCACGATCGGCGAGACGAACACCTCGTCCGCGTCCAGGATCGCGGCCAGGAAATCCGGGCGATCGAATTCGTCATTGAGAATGGCGCAGAGCGCCGAGGCGTCGGCGAACATCAATCGCCGGACAGCTCGTCAAAGAACGCCTTGTCCGCCACCTCTCCGGTCTTGGGCAGGGCGTCCATCTCGCGGAGGAAGGCCTCAACCGCCGCACGCCGGCGCGCGACCTCGCGATCGCGCCGATCCAACTCGCTCTCCAGCGCCAGCCTGACGCTTTCGGTCAGTCCCTTGCCGGTGCGACGGGACAGCTCCCGCGCCAGCGCATCGGTCTTCTCATCCCGAATGTGAAAGGCCATGGCGCGCTCCGATCTAGCTCGAGGATAGGCCCGGCTAGCCGGGCAGGCAAGACAAGGGGCGGCGATCTCACGACCGCCGCCCCTTGTTCAGACTCGAGACCGGATCAGGCGTTCAGCGACGCCGGATCGACCTTCACGCCCGGGCCCA
>Ga0315900_10004484_pt1 | contig 19668 bp, 13 predicted proteins | sample LakEriMetagenome_FD_203521 | JGI IMG/M metagenome (GOLD analysis project Ga0315900, IMG submission 203521) | Freshwater fungal communities from buoy surface, Lake Erie, Ohio, United States - Buoy 12 MA114 | ecosystem: Environmental > Aquatic > Freshwater > Lake > Lake biofilm | place: USA: Lake...
TTCCCAACCCAAGCAATGATTTTTCCTGCAGCTACGACCTGCTTGGACAGCTCAAAAATGTTTGGCCGGGTGCCGATCCCGGCAATCCCTACATCGGCGTCTGGTGGAAGGGAATTCAGAACGACCGTTTCCGGAACTACTTCATCAACCGCTTCGCCGATCTGATGAACAGTCTGTACCTGCCCTCCAGGTTGCTGGCCATTGAAGAATCGATGTTTAACCGAACGGTAGCGGAGATGGCAAAGCAATACCAGCGATGGGGCGATCCTTTCAATGTTCCCGCTCAGATGAATGGTTTTTACCAGAACCATCTTGTGTTCCGGGATGAACTGGCCTGCCGCCCGGAAAAAGCCCGCAACTACCTGCAGAGCAACTTTTCGCTGCCGCAGCAGGTGTCGGTAAACCTGGATGTTTTTCCGGCAGAAGGCGGAAAAATCGGCATCAGTACGCTCCAGCCAGCGGAATATCCCTGGAACGGCGTTTACTTCGATGGACTTCCGGTAAAAATCGAGGCCCAGCCGGCGCCCGGCTATGTCTTTTCACACTGGGAGCCCAACGGCCTCATCGGCGATACCAGCAATGCACTTTTCTACGATACACTAAAAATCGCTGCCGCGAATTTCCGGGCGCATTTTGTTTCGGCACTGCGTGTGCAAAAGACAATGTCACGGGATATGTTCGTTTTCCCGAATCCGGCATCCGATAAGCTCAACATACGCTTTCTTTCTGGAATGCCGGCAGAGGCAGCAAACATCCGGCTTGCAGACCTACCCGGCCGTGAATACCGCATTCCCTGTGTGAAGTCGGGCAAAAACCAGTACACGCTGGATGTATCCGGATTGCAGGCAGGTTTTTATCTGATTCAGACAGAAACCGCAGGCGGAGAGCGCAGCAGCGTTTCATTTCTGAAAAGCAGGTAAAGTCGGCTGGTTGTTGCGAAACTCAGCTCAAGGAAGGATGCCGCTTCTGCTCAATGGAGATTCTAAAGCCAGCATCAAACCAGAAGGCAGCGTGTTTTATCACTGAACCTGTCTGGCCATCATTTTCAATCCATAATTCCGGATGCTGGTGATGAGTTCCATAATTTCTCTTCCCTGTTCAGTAAGGGAATATTCCGTGCGGGGCGGAACTACCGCAAAAACTTCCCGGCGGATGTAACCGTCTGATTCCAGTTCCCGAAGCTGGGTGGTGAGCATCTTATCCGAAATGTGTGGAATGTCCTTCCGCAGTTCGCTGTACCGCATGGTCTGATCCCTGAGCCGCCAGAGAATGGGCGCTTTCCAGGTACCACCAATCTGTTCCATCACCAGCTGTACCGGGTTGTAGTAGATTTTTCCCTTGAACTGAAAATCGGGCATCTGCTTAAGTTGTTGATAATGATTTTACTTTCTAAAAAGTATGTATCGCACAATTGGGTGATACTGTTGGCAAAAATAGTGACAGCCTTGAACATTGCATTCAGAATTCAAAATGAAAACCAATGAAGAAAATCATCAGCGGGCTCTTTCTGGCTGCTTTTACAGCATCCGGATTGCTTGCCCAGAGCCAGAAAAACAATTCAATCAAAAACGAAAAAAACATGGTAAAGGAACACAACAGCTATGTGCACTTTCATGGTGCACCCTCAAAAGGGAAAATTCTCATGGTGGCAAGTTCACCGGCTCAGAACAAGCAGACAGGCTGGCCCATCGGCTTCTGGGCAGCCGAACTTACGCACCCGCTGCGCGTTTTTCAGGAGGCGGGATATGAGGTGGAAATCGCCTCTACAGAAGGAGGAAAAATCGAAATGGACGGCTATTCCAATCCGACGGATGCCAGCGGATACTCGGCCCACGATGTGATTTCACTGGGCTTTATGCAGCAGAAAAGTTTTGGTGACATGCTGGCAAATACCCGGAAACTCAGCGAGGTGAGAACCGCCGATTATGCCGCTGTGTTTCTGGTAGGCGGGCAGGGTCCGATGTACACTTTCCGAGGAAATAAAACCCTGGAGAAATTGTTTGCAGACTTTTATGAAAGAGGAAAGCCCAGCGCGGCCGTATGCCATTCCACCTGCCTGCTGCTGGAAGCAAAAAAATCCAACGGCGAACTGCTGGTAAAAGGCAAAACCTGGACCGGTTTCGCCGATGCAGAAGAGGAATTTGCCGACAAGGCCGTGGGCATGAAAATCCAGCCTTACCGGATTGAAACAGAAGCCAAAAAACTGGCGGGAACAAGCTTCAAAACCGCTGCTCCTTTCAGTTCTTACGCCATTCAGGATGGGAACCTCATCACCGGTCAGCAGCAGAACTCCGGTGCCGCAGCTGCTGAAATGGTAGTACAAATGCTGCGTAAAAATTGAGAATTTCAGTAGGCTTTGGGATTGCTGTCACAGCCATGTTGCTTTCGGGCAGCATGGCTTTTTCCCAGATTCCGGTAGAAGTGATGGCCGGCGACAAAATGGCCACGCTGGACCTGATGTTCTTCCGCTTTTTCAAAAACAAGGAAGGTGCCAGCTCAGGCCTCCTTTACTTCAACCGTAACCGCGCCAGCATGGATTATGCGATGACACAAACCAGCAACCTGCCTCAGTTCGGCTCCACCAATGCCTTTTCCTGGAATCCTTCATTTATGAAAGGCCTTGCCCCGGTTGTGGTATGTCAGATTTTTGGAAGCGGCGTATTTCCCAAAGCCGGCATCCAGTATGCACTCATCAGAAATAATCTCACAATTTTTTCATGGCTTGTCTGCGAAACAAAGCAGAAACCCAACCTGGATTTTTTCTTCCTCGCAAGATATACCCCGGCCATGACTGAAAAATTAAACCTGTTCACCCAGCTCGAACTGATTGCCGCCTTCCCTGCTGACCCTTCAAAAAATCAGGTTTTCACCCAGCGGCTGCGTCTCGGTCTGAAGCGAAAAGAATTTCAGTTCGGCCTGGCCGCCGACTTTTCACAGACAGGCAGAAATGCTTTCCTTGCAACAACGAACAGCGGCGGGTTTTTACGCTATGAATTTTAGGTTGGACCTCAATACGAGGTTTCTCTTCATTTTGGAAATTGCTTGGATGGAAAATCCTGAAATCAAAAATCATTTTCAATAAAAATATTTTGAATGATCAGCAGTCTGGCTTTGCAGCATTATTTTGAAAACAAACATCATGGCCTTATTCATTCTTGTTCTTTTTCCTTGATGAAAAAGAACCAAAAAATCAAGAAAGTCCGAATGTTGCAGCAAGGCTAAGCATCGCTGCAACGCGGCCTTTCAAACGATACAACAATTGCAGATATCAACCGAAAAGAGGAGCATCAAAAAGAATTAAAAGCCTTACAAATCGGGTTTTTGAAAATTATTAAAAGATACATTTAAAAGAATTGAAGATATGCAAATCAAAAGGAAATCAAGGGCCGTCTGGGACGGAACAGGAAAAGAAAGAGCCGCAATTCCCGAAATCAGCGAAGACAAGTTCAGTGAATTGGTACAGGATGCCAGGGTAAATTATCCGGTTTCCAAGCTGCTCAACTGCGAAATTTCCTTCAATGCTAAATTGAACTGACATGCACATCGCCATCATCGGAACCGGCAATGTGGGCGGCGCACTGGCAACCGCGTGGTCGAAGGCCGGACACCACATTCACCTCGGCGTGCAGGATGCTTCCAGTTTCAAGGGAAAACAGCTGCTTGACAATGCCCGTACAGAAGTGCATCCCATCCGAGAGGCGGTGGCAGCATCGGAGGCGATACTCATAGCCACTCCGCCACCGGCCATTTTTTCCATCATCAATGCCATGGGTGAGGTAAGCGGAAAAATCATCATCGATGCCACCAACTCCGTCAGGCAGGCACCCGATCCATATCCCACCGTGTACCACTGCCTGGCCGACCGTAGCCGCGCTGAGGTAGTGAAATGCTTCAACAGCACGGGCTTCGAGAACATGACCAATCCCGTTTATCCGGACGGAGCCATCGACATGTTCATGGCCGGCGACAGCGAGACCGCGAAAAAGGTGGCTGCACAGCTTGCACTTGATGCCGGTTTCGGATCATGCATCGATTTCGGGAAGGCCGATAAGGTAGAGCTTCTCGAAAAATTCGCACTCAGCTGGATCAACCTCGCCATTATGCAGGGCCAGGGAAGAAACATGGCTTTTCGGGTGGTGAAGCGCTGATTGCTTTTTCTGGCAGCTTTTACGGCTGGCTGTTAAAAGCATGTTCCGCCGAAATATTCTTAGCCTGCTAAAGCCGGGCTGAAAAGACGCGCAATAAATCAGTATTTCACCAGTTTCAGAAATTGTCCTCTTCTCTGGCGTGCCAGGTAAATGCCGGGCGGCAAATGCCGGAAGGATGCGCCTTCAGGATTGCCCCGGAATTGCTCTCTTCCCATGGCATCAAGAATGATGATTTCTTCCCCGCTCTTCAATCCATTGAATGTCCAGCCTTCCGGTCCCGCAGGATTGGGTGCTGCTGAAAAAGGCGTCAACGCAAGTGCGGGAGCCACGCCTGTGGTAATGGAACCAGGTCCGCGGACGGCCATGATTGGATGGGCTACCGTTTTCAGATCGTAGGTAATGATGCCAAAGCGGGTGTCGAAGTACCAGGCCTTCACGCCCTGCTGACCCGGTATGGATGTGGATGACCAGTATTTTGCAACGGATTGAAGGCCAAAAACAGGGTCTGCTGCCGGACCCGAACGGGTAGGATCATGTATGCTGTAAAGTTCCTTAATGTTGGGCAGCCGCCAGTCGTCGAAGCCGGCCAGGCTAAGCCCTTCGGCCGTACTCAGCGCCTGCTCCCAGCTGAGGGCCGCGGCGGGCGGGTTTTTCTGCCACATCAGCATGGTAAGAGTGTCGGTGATGGTACCATCGCCATTGTCGGTGAAATGGTTTTCCACCAATCCGGGAACCGTTGGATTCCGCACCACCTTCACATGAAATTTCTTGGTGCCGCCGGCAGAGATGGTTTCGGTTTTGAGGTGATTGCCAATGCCGCCTCCGGAATTGCCGCACCAGACCTTGCTGGTATCTCCGGCCTGTTTCACAGAGGTCCACCAGTATTCCGCGCCTGTTGAAGGGAAATTGGTGACATCCATAGCCGGGTTGTTATTCTGATGGTTAAAAATGCTCACCAATTCCTGAGGCAGCGGCAGGCGCCAGTCGCTGTATCCCGCCAGATGCAGGCTATCGGCGTAGGCCTTCGCTGCCTCGAAGGTCTTTTCGCCTCCATCTTCTTTCTGCCACATCAGGCCGGTGATGGTATCGGTAACAGTTCCGTTGCCGTTATCTATGAATGCCGGAGCGTTGATGCTGTAATCGTGGTCCTCACCAAAGGCATCGGAAAAACTCTGGGTCTGTCCTGTGTCGGGCAGGCGCTTCATGGTTTTCTGGATAACCTGAGCACCAGCACTGCCTGCGAAAAACAGGACAGCCAGGGGAAGCAGTTTTTTCATATGTTTCTTTAATTACAAGTACAGCTTTTGACGGCCTGTTTTTCCTCCGGCTTTCCAGCGCAGGAGGTAAACACCCCGGGGAATTCCGGCGATGGAAAGATTCCCTTCTGCCAGGTTTCCGCTCCGGATTGTTCTGCCGGAAATGTCCACAAGCGAAAACTCCTCAAGTAGCGGACTGTTTTTTCCGGCGGTGTTCAGCAGTGAGATCCTTTCTGCTTGCTGAATTCCCCTGATGCCGCTTTCTTCCGCAAACCTGACAGGTGAAAGTGCCGGCACAGTGCTGTAAACCAGCACCTCGTTGTCAAGTATGACATTCGAAGACCAGATGAAAACGGCATCCTCACCGGCCTGGTCGAAGACTTCGGTGAAGTTGGTGTAGGCTGGCTTGTTGTTGACCCCGATTTCGGCATTGGTATATTCCAGCGCAGCCGGCCAGACGGAGGCATCAAAGTCTGCGGCATTCCAGCTGGCGGGTCTTGGCCAGTGCACCCCGTACCAGGAAGAACCGTCTGTTCCGTCCTGGGTATCGCAGTTTCCGGAAAGGCGCTGATTGCCACTTTCGCTCAGGCAACTAAGATTTTTTACGGGGGATGTGTAACAGGTCTGAGCCTTCCAGTGGCTTCCGGTCTTTTCGATCACGGCACCGCTCTCATCCCGGAACACTGCCACCATTCCGCCGTCGCCGGCATGGTAGGGCGATGTTCCGCTGGCCTCTGTGCCGATGCCAAGGTGTTCTTCCCAGTCGACCAGCAGCATGGCGATCGAAAAGGGCCGCTTCACCCTGAACCGGATCAGGCTGGAATTGAATTGCGTGTAGGGCGCCTTGTCTTTTCCGACCGGCACCCCTTTCACATACATTTCAAAATAGTTGTCGGCAAAAACGAAGGCCGTGATGAGTTCACCATCGGGGTCTATGTTCACAATTTCGGAACCATCGAGCACCGCCAGTGCAGCATTTACATTGGCATAGGTAGCGCCGTTGCAGGGATTGTGCAGATCGGGGGCTTCGGGAAAAAGCGGATTGAGAAAATTAACCTCCGCCGGCAGGGCCCAGGTCTGATTGCCGCTGCCGGAAATGCTGCCAAGAGCAGGCGTGCGGCCATTTGGACAGGTGCATATATTCGGGTTTGATGTGCTTCCGAAACCCTGCGTGACCGAGCCGGTTCCGGTGTACTGGGCGAGGGTGACCAGCGGCAGAAGAAACAGCGAAGTAAAGAAAAAGCGCATCAGCGTACGATGATTCTCTGGCTCCACATCTGACCATTACTCAGCGTCGCATTCAGCAGGTAGAGTCCGGGCTGAATGTTCCTCATGGGAAGCGATGCCGGCTGACCAATTTGTTCCAGCACGGTTTTTCCATCGGTAGAAACCAGACGGATATGGCGCATGGAAGCAGCAGCAGAAAGATGCAGTACACTTCCGGATGCCACCGGATTGGGCCAGGCCCTGAAGCCGGCATTGGTCTCAAGCAAATTGTTTTTTGAGGTCGGAAGAAAGCAGTCTCCCGGTCCGTTGTAGGTGGTGGTGGTGGTGTCGGTGGGTGTGCAGTAGCGGAAGGTGTACTGCGTCACGGCCTGATTCCAGTTGTAGATCCAGGCATAATTCTGGCCGGCCAGGGTGTAGTACATGGCGTAGGATCTTCCTCCCGGAAATGCCTGAAATGCCGTGATGGCGGCACCTGTCAGCGGAGTGCCGGAGGGACGCACAGGTTTTGCCCTCGATTGCGGAATGATCTGGTGGGTGGAATCTTCCGTGACGACACCTGCCATTTTCGCAATCATGTATGGAGCAGCGGAAGTACCGTGGTAATGGTATTTGCCATTCCACATGTGGCCATGGTTGGCATCCAGTGTTTCCATGGCTGCTCCGTCGGGTTCGGTATTGCCGAAAACAGGGAAGCCGTCGAAGCCAAAGGCAATGGGCTGCGATGGACTGGACTGTGCATAAAGATGCAGCGGTGCAATGTGATAGTGGTAATCATCGGCACGGCCGCAATGACCCCCCCAGTTGTCGAGCTGACCATCGACCAGAGCATCCAGTCCGGTATTGGTGTAGGGATTGAAAATGGCAATTCCATTGACAGCAACTGCAATTCCACCCCGTGTAAAGTGCTGCTGATTCACCGGAATGGGATCAGCGGCCATAACCGGATTCATGGGAATCTGCCAGGCATTGGTGCCGGTATAGCATTGCTGAATGGGAGCCTGCCGCTGCCAGCCGGTGATGCCGGTCATCATTTCATGTTTCGGAATTCCTTTGGATTCCACATAAAACCAGTTGCTGTCCCAGCGGGTGTACACATCCGGTTTGAAGGGAGCAAATGCGGAATCCATGGCGATGGGATCATTGGACAGTACCGATGCTGTTTCTTTTATCCGGAATCCTGGTAAAAAAGCAAGCGAAGCGGTAATAATTCCCATCGAACCAAGGGCTTTCAGGGGTGATTTCCGGAAGAAAAAAGCAGCCAGCAGCATCAGCCCGGTAAAACTCAGGAACCAGGGCAGTTTTGAGGAAAGCGGAGATTCTGTATCAGGAGTTTTCCCCGCATAAACCGGCCGGTTGAGGGCTGCAATTTCAGCTTCGCGTTCCCGCACAAACTGCTGGTCTTTTTCGCTGAGCGAGGCGATGGCAAAAGACCGCGTACTGCCATCCGGCAACTCAATAAATACCCGGCCGTCCCGGCACAACAGAAACCAGCCATCGAGTGATACCGGTGTAGCCGTTTTCTTTTCGCAATGAGTAATGCTTGCCGCATCTTTCATCGATTCGGGCAGAAGCGAAGCCAGGCTCACACTTTTGCCTTCTGCCTTTTTACTTGTCACTTCTTTCTTCAATTCCCAATGCCTGGGCTGAAAATCCCGGGAATCCAGGTTGTGGGCAAACAGGCTTTTCCCTGTCAGAAGCAGAACGAGGAGAATTTGGGGGATTGGTTTCATTTATAGAAGGATTTAGTGCAAAGTGATTAGTATTTAGTGCAAAGTAGATAGTGCAAAGTGATTAGTATTAAGTGCAAAGTGAGATGATAATCCTTGGTATTGAAGACTTTAACTAAACACTTATTACTAAATACTACCTACTTACTTGATATTAATTTTCCCGCTTCTGATACCGGATTTTACACCGCTGATCCGGTAGAGGTAGGTTCCGGCGGAAAGCCGTTTTCCTGAGGCATCTTTTCCGTCCCAGAAAACCTGAAAGCGGCCGGCCGGAACTTTGCTTTCACTCATCAGTTGACAAACTTTTCTTCCCTGAAAATCCAGGATTTCCAGGCTGAGGCTTTCATTTCCGGTGGAAGAAAATTCAATGGCAATATCCTGCTGCCCATTGGAGGGATTCGGAAAAATGAGTTCATCGGCATACTGGCTGTTCCAGAGGATGGGAACTTCGGTGGCAGTGGAATCATAGCAGTTCTGCAGGCCTATGTAATAGGTGGCTGAAACATCCTTGTTGTGCCTCGTAGGTGTTTCATTGGCGGGAAGGTAAACGCGCACATAATCCACCTTCACACCTTCCGGCGCAACCTCCACCCGGATATGCCCGGAATTGGGCTGAATCTGTCCCTCAAAATAGCCATAATCATCGGCATAGTTTACGGTTGAAAAATTCGGGTGGCTGGGCTGTGGACATTCCTGATAAAACAGGCAGTCTTTTTCCTGCTTGCCGAAGAAATGATCGTGGCCATGGAAGAAAATATTCACCCGGTGTTCTTTCAGCAGGTCTTTGATGGGCTTATACCAGCCCGGACGCTTTTCGGCAAAGCCCGGGGTTCCGTCGAGGTTGTTTCCGCCCCACTCGTAAAGGTTGGCAACTTCCACTCCGCCACGACCCTCGGCCGTTCCGCCCACAATCTGGTGCGAAAAGATAAACTTATAGCTGGCCGTGCTGTTCTCAAGCGTTTGCTTCAGCCAGTCGTACTGGTTTTTTCCCAGTGTCCAGCGCCAGCCGTTGAGGGAATCGGGCTTGGGTTTGGTAAACCAGTAGGGGTCGATTACGATGAAAAGGGCATCTCCCCAGTGCCATGAAAAAAAGCTCTCCCGTTTTCCCACAAATGGTGTATTGGAAGTATCTCCGGAATAAAAACCATCAGGAGATGGATTCAGAAAATGCTTCTTCCTTTCGACGGCATCCCATACGGCCATGTTTTCGGCGGTATTGTTGTTGAACCAGCCGGCTTCACCCTCATGATTTCCCAATACATTGAATAGAGGCAGTGAGTGGCAGGCCTTTTCATAATATTTCCGCTGCAGGTTGCAGCGGAAGGGAATGGTATCGCGGGGAACGGTGTTCGTTCCTGCTCTTTTTAATTTGTCGGTCATCAGAAAATCACCAAGGTCAATCATAAAATCAGCACTGTCTTCGAGCTGATTCTGAAGGCACAGACTGTACACATTGGTATCAGACTGGGCATCCAGGTGCGGATCTGCCTGTACAATGAAACGGAAACGCTTACCGGCGGGCCGTTGCGTATGAAAAAAATGAACAGGCCGGCTTGTAAAATTTCCACCAGGCAGACGAGCCCGCAGCTTGTAAAAATAGCGGGTATCGGGCTGAAGCCCGGAAACTACTATTTCACAAGGTTCGCCTGCCTGAAATGTCTGGATTGGCGTATTGCCATTCAGATTCTGGGCATCGGTTCCGAATTCCACCACTGCTTCCACCGTTTCGGCATAAAAGGCATTTACGGTGACGCTATTCTGTGTGGGCCTGCCAATGATTTCTGAACGAAGCAGGGTCTGGGCCTGCAGTGCGGAAGATCCCAGAATTAATAAAAGGAAAAGAATTTTTCTCATCGTTGTTGAACGGAGCATTACTGTACCACCACCATTTTTACCTTCAGCGATGATTTCTCATCCAGCCAGCGCAGGGCATAGGCGCCGGGGGCCAGACCCTGAAGCGGCATGCTTCCCAGACTTTCTCCGGCAGGAATTTCCGTTTGCCTTACCGGCCGGCCGAGAGGGTCAAACAATTCCAGCAAGGTTGGTTTTGCAAAAGGCCGTTTTGAACGGACATTCAGCATCTCCCTGGCCGGATTCGGGTAGATGGCCAGTGAATTCTCTCCCGTCAGTTTTGCAGTAGCCGTAGTGGTGCAAGGCCCTACCGTATAGGAATAGGCAATTTCACCATTCTTGTGAATTACTCCTGCACTGTCAGGAAGCAGGGTGTCAGCAGGCAGATAGGCTCTTACAAAATCCACGGTGGCACAGGTTGGCGTAACCGTTACGCGCAGGTGGCCGGTTCCTCTCAGGGTAACATCGGTGTAAGCGTCGGCATTGGCAAGATAGCCGATTTCGTAAGTGGAATCAGAGGGCATGGGCACTTCCTGATACACCAGTGAATCCAGCATCTCTTTCGCATACAGGTGGTCGTGTCCCTGAAAGAAAATGTTCACATCATTGGCCACCATCAGCTGGTGAATGGGCTGACCCCATCCCGGCCTGTAGGTATCAAACTGGTAATTGGTGCCGGCATTGCCGCTGTATCCGCCCCATTCGCAGCCTTTTGCCGTCACCACAGCGCCACGGCCCTGGCCGCGGGTATGGTGGGCAAATACAAACTTGAATTTGGCATTGCTGTTCTGAAGGGTGTTCTTCAGCCAGGTGTATTGAGTGAATCCCAGTGTCCAGTCCCAGTTCTGGGGCTTATCGTTCACACTGCAGTCCCGGTACACATCCAGTACCACAAAAAGCGCATCGCCCCAGGTCCAGGCAAAGTAGTTTTCGGGCATACCAATGCCATATCCTTCATTGGTGGTGTTGCCTGTATAAAAGCCGTTCGGATATGGGTTGGGATAATAGTATTTCCGCCACTGCGTCCCGTAAACGGCAATGTTCTGGCCGTTGTTCTGCTGCAGGTAAAATCCGTTTTCACCTTCATGGTTGCCCAGGCATACATAGAATGGCACCGAGTGGCAAACCTCTTTCAGGTACTGAATGTAATCCTTGTGCAGATCATCCATATCCTGGCTGGTAGTCAGGTCTGGGGTATGGTCATCACCAAAAATATCCCCCAGCGACATCATAAAATCAGCGCTGTCTTTTGCCTGATTGGCCAGGGTAACTTTATACATATTCCGGATGCCCTTCTTGTCATAAAGATGCTCATCGGCTTCGAGGTTAAAACGGAAACTTGAACCGGGTGCCCGCTGGGTGTGAAAGGTGTACTGAGGCGTGGCGGCAAAGGGACCGCTGCTGCCTGTCCGGTACCGGAGGCGGTAATAATATTTGGTGTTGCCCGTGAGATTCCGCATAACGACTTCATCGGGCCTGTTGGCCACAGAAGTCATAACAGGCGTAGAACCGGGATAATTGCCGCTTTGGGTACCATATTCCAGGTAATAATCCTGCACCTGATTGAACATAACGCTGGCGGTTATGGTGGTGTCGGTCGGCCGTCCGAGGATGATGGATCTTTCCTGAGAAAACCCGAGGATGGGGAGCAGCAGGGAGAAGAAAATCAGCGTGTTTTTAAGCATTAAAAAATCAGTATTACCGCCTGAGAGGACATAAGAGAATTATGGTTTAAATCGATAACCGGATTTTCGATGAAAATTTTTCCAGGAAATAAAAAGTCTCCATCCTCTTTCTGTTTTGAGGCTGGGTTACAACCCGGGAGCTGACAATCAGCCCCCTATCCGTACGGAGGTCATGGTAAGGGCGCCTGCAACTGCCTTATCGTTAAACAGGCTCAGCTCTTCGCTCTTTCCCTGAAGTGCGAGGCAATAGAGCAGAGGAAGGTAATGCTCCGGTGTGGGGATGGCCAGATCAAATGCCCTGCCCTGGCTGCGGAAATTAATCAGGGAGCTGTGATCCCCGGACCGGATCCAGGCCTTCATTTTTTCATTTGCTTCTTTTGCCCAGTCGAAAGCAAAGCCGGTTTCATTCAGCCTGTCCCAGGCCACCATGCCCAGGTTGTGCACCATATTGCCGCTGCCGATGATGAGCACGCCTTTGCGGCGCAGCGGTTCAAGCTGCCTTGCCAGGTCGTAATGCCAGCGGGGATTTTGCCGGTAGTCGAGACTAAGCTGAATCACAGGTACATCGGCGGCAGGATACAGGTGTGTGATCACCGACCAGGCCCCGTGGTCCAGGCCCCAGTTGTCATCCAGGCCAACCGTGGTTTGGGTAATCAGGTTGCGCGTATCCCGGGCCAGAGCCGGACTCCCGGGTGCCGGATACTGAACATCAAACAGGGTTTTGGGAAATCCGCCGAAATCATGAATGGTGGGCGGATTCGGCATGGCCGTTACAAAAGTTCCCTGGGTTTCCCAGTGGGCAGAAATACAAAGTATTGCCGAAGGCCGTGGAATGGATTTTGCGGTTTGCCGGAATCCTACCACAAACTCATTTTCCTCAATGGCATTCATCGGGCTGCCATGACCCAGAAAAAGAACCGGCATAACCGGCGTTTCAGGAAATTCGACGGCTGCCTTTTCCAGTGCGGAAAGTCCGGAAGATGCAGCTGCCACAGGAATCGCAGACATTTGAAGGAGGAATTGCTTGCGGGTCATTGCCAATTTCCGGTCATCCGGATTATTTCCTGACGGCCTTCCACAGCGATCCGTTCGGGATGCTGATTTTCTTTAGGCTGCCGGACTGATGAAGACCGGCCAGAACCTTTTCAGCATCCGTCATGGAAATGCCGCTGAGGGTGGCAAATTCCAGGCTCGTCAGGCTTGGATAAGTTGCAAACAGGGCTTCCGGACGGGCATCAAAGGCCTTTGGGGCAGCATCCGGCAGCAGTTCTTTCAGGGTCTGTTCAAACTGTGCATAGGGTCTGGAACCATATACCTGGCGCTTATTTCCTTTAGCATCGGAAAAAATCAGGCTGGGAAATCCCCGCACGCCCTGGCTGCGCGTCATCTCAAGATCGTCCTGAAAGGCCTTCAGGGCGGGCCCCTTCATGTCTTTTATCAGCTTATCCGCATCGAGGCTACAGTCTGATGCAGCCTTGCGAATGTGCTCCTCTTTGGTAATGTTTTTCTTCTCCATAAAAACCATTTCCCGGATGCGGCGGAGAAAGCGGAGTGCCCGCTCTTCGTTCTGCATCTGGGCAGCTTTGAAGGCGATGGATGGCGGATATGAGGACGAAAGCGGATCTTCCAGCCATATGCTGCCGTCGATGGGCATTCGATAATAGTGGCTGGCCTCTTCCCAGTGGCTGGCCACATCCGAAGGCTTCGATATCCCGCCGGCGTTGTAGGACCAGTCAGGGAGCAGACCACCCATGTGGTATTCCATCTCAAAGCTGTCGCCGTATTCTGCTTTCAGCCTGCGCAGCTGAGGCTCGATTCCCCAGCACGATGAACAGATCGGGTCGGTGAAGTACAGAATGCGGATGGCTTTTTCCTTTTTTACGGCACCTGCATTATTACCCGGAACCTCCGAGGGCCGGCTGCCCGGAATTTCGCAAATGCCGCTGTCCGGATTGCAAAGCAAGGGGTTACCGGCATCGCTTTTGATTTTTTGTTTTTGCTCCGGGTCCTGAGCAGTACATTGTGTAGTCATCAGCAGGGTTGCAAACAGGTATTTGGTGTAAGTCATTTATAGCAAGACAAAGTAACATAAAAAAAGTTGTAAAGCCGGGTAGCCTCTATTTTTTCAGCCCCTTTCGGGTTTTCCTGTGAAACTGATTTTTGTCCTGATGCCTAGTATGAAACGCTACAAGGAATATGTTGTTCATGGAATCCGCATTGCATTATTACTTTTTTTCATGGCGCCATTTCCGGCTTTCGCTTCTCGCCCTGCCGGAGGCTGAGTTTACCGTTGTCCGGTGGCTTAGCCCTTCTTTGCCACCGGCAGGGGCTCATACATACGCTCAATCCGGGGCGCAGCAGGACCTCTTATAAGAGGTTTTACCCTGAAGGGCCGGTGGTAAGCAGGTTTTTCCAAAATCCGGAAATTAGAATCGTGCAATTTTATTCCGGAAAACAAAGCAAATAAAACTTGGTACTTTGTCGCATCCGATTGACTTTAAATTTTTTAAGTTTGATTGACTTTTAGGCTGACCATAAAATCATCATGTTTTTTTTCAAAGTATTTTGAAAGAAAAAATCCTCTTCAATAATTTCAGCCCTTTCCTTACCAATTAACTGAAAAAACTTAAGAAACAACAATTCCGGTCCTATCTGGCCGCCATTCTGTTTCTGAAGTTCAACTTATAACATTAATATGAAAATTTTTTGCATAAGGGGCATTTCCAGGTCAGCAGGAATTTGTCCATCCGGATTTTCTTTAATATCCATTCCATCCTTCATGCAACGGATCAGAATGCTTATTCTGCCTGCACTGTTTTTCCTTGGTTCGGGGGAAATCCGCAGTCAGAATGCCATCGTGGGCTCAGGATTTTCCAGTGGCTGGGGTGGCGGTGGCTGTCCAACCGGAAGCGGTAATTTTACCTACCTGGGCACCAGTGCAGGTACTTCCTACATCGTAACAAGAAATCCGGGAGGAACCGGTAACCAGTTTTTCCGTTTCGGAATAGACTGGGGAGGTACCACAGCGCAGCGTACCATCACCATCGGTTCGGACGTAGCCGTCAGCCCCAATACCACCTATAATCTGAATTCCGCTTGTACCACAAGTGGTGCCATTTCCATCAACTGTCCCAATACCACCGACAATTATGTGTTCAAAACGCTGAATGCCGGCAACAACCCCACCGGTACCTGGGTATTTTTCCGGGTTCAGGGCGCCGTACAATCTGTGAGCAGTGTAAGCCGGAGCCCATCCGGCACTGTGTTTCCCGGTCAGGATGTAAGCATTACCGCCAACCTGAGTGCTGCATTCGCAACCGGTCAGCAGGCCTACTTACGCTATACCACCAACAATTTTGCAAGTTCCGTCGTGGTGGCAGGAACCGGAACCGGAACAACCCGCACCTTTACCATACCGGCATCCGTCAACACCCCGGGGGCTAATCTTTCTTTTTACATTTTCACCTCCGGAGATTCCGGGCCGGCCGCAGACGGTTCCAATGCTGATCTGTACACCATCAACCTCAACAACAACGGAGGAACCAATTATTCTTATTCTGTTGCCTCCGGCTGGACTACGGCGGCCGGTGGGAACTGGGCCACAGCCGCCACCTGGACAGCCAATGCTGTTCCGCCAACTTCCGCCAGCATGGGGACCATAAACATCGGTCACAGCGTAACCCAAAACGCAAATGCTGTGGCCTCCGGCATTGTCATCAATGCATCAGGCAGTCTTACTGCTTCTGCCAACACCCTTACCATCAGCAACAACACCAGCGGTATAACCTTCAGCAACTCAGGAACAATGACGCTCAGCGGTTCTCATGCAGTTACCTTCTCCGGCACCGCAACCCATACTGTTTCCGGGACCGCCAACTTTCATAATGTGAATACCGGAACCGGCGTCAATTTTGGCTCTGCCTCCACCATCAACGGAACATTTACACTCAATGCCGGAGGATTTGTTTCCATCAATGCACCCACATATGGCACATCCTCTACTCTCAATTATAATACCGGCGGAACATATACGACAGGAACCGAATGGACGGCCAATTCGCAATCCGGAACGGGAGTACCGTTTAATGTTACACTTTCAGCCGCATCAACAAGTGTAAACTTCGGAGCTGCTTCGCAATACCGTCGTCTGCGCGGCACGCTTACCCTCTCGGCATCGACATCCTTTAGTTTATCCACCGCCATTGGGGGAGACCTTCAGATTGGTGGCAGTTTCAACAACAACGGAAGCGGCATAAACTTCTTCCCCAACAATCGTGAAGTAACCTTCAACGGATCGGCGGCCCAGACCATCGGCGGCAGTAACACGACCAACAATCCTTTTGAGTTCCTAGCCATAACCAATACAGGAGGAGATGTAACAACCAGCCGCAGTCTTACCGTAAATCAGCGTCTGCAGATGAACAGCGGCAGGCTGATCCTTGGAAATAACAATCTTACTCTGGCAACCGCTGCTGTCTTCGACCAGGGTGGAGCCGGCAGTTATGTGGTAACAAACGGAACGGGAACGGTTACCCAGCATGTTTCGGGCAGCAATGAGTTTTTTCCTGTTGGTCCGAGCATCAGCATTTATGGCCCCATCACCCTGAATCAGTCGGGAACTGCGGATAATATTTCAGTGCGGGTAAGTACTGCACCTGCCTTTACCAATGCCGTTAATGACAACAGCAAAATGGTGAATCTGGAATGGACACTGAATGAAGGCACCGCCGGAGGCAATAACCTCCGCACCACCTTTGGCTGGTCAGCTGCCAGTGAGGCCGCCTCCTTCGACCGCAGTGCCGGAGTTTTCCATGGCGCCCACAACGGCACTCGTTATGTTGTGCGGGCAAGCGAGGCCACAACAGGAAGTAATCCCTATTCCAGTCTTTCAACGGCTTCCCAGCCATACACCGGAAACCTCAGTTCCCAGCGTTTCGTGGTAGGGAACATTGCCGGTATTCTCCCTTGCCTGCAGACAGGAGCAGCCGGTAATTGGGCGATTGCTTCCAACTGGTTTGATGGTGTAATTCCGCCGGCTGGTTCGAATGTCTGCATCCGCCATGCCATCAGCATCAGCTCTTCCGTTGCCAGCCCCTCGGGTGTTACACTGGAAAACGGAGGCTCTCTCAGCATTTCAAACGGAAGCACGCTTACGCTTGAATCACCCGGAACCATTACCAACAGCAGCGGCTCCTTCCTGAATATGACCACTGGTTCCATTGCTTTTTCAGGTCTTGGAATTGTGAACGGCGCCAGTGCAATTGGCTTCAATAACCTGGAGCTCAACGGCAATACCACCCTTACCACCACGCCCACCATCAACGGGATTCTGGATATTAAGGCTGGCGGATTTTTACTCAATGCCATCGGCCCGAATTACGGAGCATCTTCTACACTTCGTTACAACACCGGCGGAAACTACAACCGCAGCAATAAGTAAAACACTTCCAGCGGATCGGGCTATCCGGCCAGTGTTCAGGTTTCGGGCAATACCAGCCTGGATATTTCCACAGGAGCGGCAGGCATCCGCCAGATATCCGGCAGCATGACCATTGATGCCGGGTCAAGTCTGACACAGGGCTCATCCAATCAGGGCTTTATTGTACCGGGCAATTTCACCCTGAACGGAAGTTACACCATGTCTTCGGCTGTTGGCGGCGACCTGGTGGTGAGCGGAAACTGGAGTTCCGGTGCATCTGCCAGCCTCACACACAATAACCGCGACATTCGTTTTGACGGCAGCGCAGCCCAGAACATTTCGGTAGCCAACGGACTTCAGTTCGGTTTCCTTACCATCGACAATTCCGGAAGCGGCGTAAATCTCCTCAACCCGATTACGGTGAATACCTTCCGTGTGAATGCCGGTCGAACCTTCAGTCTTTCTACAAGTAAAATCATCATTTCAGCAGGCGGAAACCTGCTCATAAACGGAACATTTGATGCCAACAGCGGCACCATTGAGTACACCAACGGAGGTAATTTCACCAACAACGGAACATTCAACAGGGGCACCAGCACCCTGGATTTTGCCGGTGCTTCGGCTGGTGTGGTTACCGGTTCTGTCCAGACGAATTTCCATAACATTCGTCTATTCCCGGGCGGGGGAGTGGATTTTGGATCCGGAGCACTGAGAGGCAGGGTTTCCGGTACCCTTCAGCTTCGGGCAGGTTCTTATGTGGCCAACAATTCCCCGATTTACGAGGCGGGTTCCAAGCTCTTGTATTCCGGCGGAGGCACTTTCAACCGAAATGTGGAATGGGATCCGTCTACCGTTCAGAAGGTTGAGGTTACCAACAATACTACTCTGAAATGCGGGGTAAATGGGGTTTTCTTCAATCATACTGCTGCTGATTCAGTCATCGTACGATCTGGTTCAACGCTTGATCTTAGCGGACCCAATATGGAAACACCATTGCGAATCGGAGGTCATCTGCTTAACAACGGAACCCTAACCCTGTCAGGCTTCATCGGCGGTGATCTGGAGGTTGCAGGTGATTTTGTGAACAACGGTACATTAAACGCCAACGATCGTTTGGTTACCTTCAATGGTTCCGCAGATGCCGGCATCAAGGGCAGCAGCAATACCATTTTCCATTACTTAACGGTTGATAAGACTGCTGGTAAAACCGTAACAGCCACCGTACCCTTCAGCATTGGTACGCTGAGCAGCGGGTCTCAGATGCGTATTGCCGGCGGAACCTTTGACCTCAACAATCAGAGTCTGAGCTTCCTTCCCGGAAACCATACACTTCGTATAGATGCCGGATTTTCGAAATTGCAGACACTGAAAACCGGAGGTACAGACATTACAGGATTCGCTTCTTTCAGCAGCGATGGCATTAATAACAACACCCTTGGCGGCAAGCTTATTTATTCAGGTGCAGGCGCAGAAGCGTTTTTGACACCTGTCAGTACATACAATATCCTGTCCCTTACCGGAGGCTCTTCGAAGACCATTTCCCAAAATTCACTGGTAACCGATTCTCTGACGATTAATGCCGGTTCAACCCTTGCATTCGGCACAGTAAATGCTACACTTGAAATCGGCGGTAATGTGGTGAACAATGGCACAGTAAGTGGCAGTGCCGGTAAAATACTGATGAAGAATACTTCAGGCCGCAGTCTTAGCGGAACAGGCAGTTTCCATAGTCTGGAAGCCGACAATGCTGCCGGTATTGCCGTAAGCGGAAAGCCGGTAATCAACAACAGTTTAAGCCTCCTCAATGGTAAAATGCTCACCGCCGCAGATACCATCATTCTGGGAACTTCTGCCACCATAAGCGAAACTTACAGCAACGGAAGTTATGTGCTTGGTAATTTGAAAACCATCCGTACTGTCAATGCAGCTGCTTCTACATTCGGAGGTATGGGAATCGAACTTACAGCAGGTGCAAACCTTGGTACCGTACTTGCCATCCGAACCAGTGGTGAGGCTGGTCTGCTTACCGGATTGCCGCTCAGTCCCGACAGTTCCATCCGCTGGAACTGGACCATCACGCCATCGGTACAGCCATCGACGGCGAACCGCAGCCTTACCCTGCGCTGGGCTGCTTCAGAAGATAACAACCGGAATACTTCATCCCTTCAGATATGGAAGCGCAGCACCACATCAGATCCCTGGGAAGAAGCGGGCATAATTCAGATAGCAGGCGGAGATGCTTTCCGGCGCTCTGTAATCTGGAATAATGTGAATGCCTTCTCTCAGTTCACGGTTGGTGAAAACAATGTTCCGCTTTCCCTTGATCTATTGTCATTTTCAGCAGTAAGAGAA
>Ga0315900_10004486_pt1 | contig 19662 bp, 25 predicted proteins | sample LakEriMetagenome_FD_203521 | JGI IMG/M metagenome (GOLD analysis project Ga0315900, IMG submission 203521) | Freshwater fungal communities from buoy surface, Lake Erie, Ohio, United States - Buoy 12 MA114 | ecosystem: Environmental > Aquatic > Freshwater > Lake > Lake biofilm | place: USA: Lake...
CAAAGATTAAAACAGCACATAGACACCGTATATCTTAACAACGGTGATGAGTTCGAAATCGAGCTTTACAATCCCACACAAAATAAAGTTTTAGCAAAAATCGAATTGAATGGTAATTCAATAGGGTCTGGTATTATTCTTCGCCCAGGTGAAAGAGTATTCTTAGAAAGATATTTGAATGAAGCCAAAAAGTTTTTGTTTGAAACATATAATGTAAATGGGAATAATGAGGAAGTACAAAGAGCTATCGCTGAAAATGGTGATGTTACCGTTAAATTTTACAACGAAACAACACCAACCTATGGAACATACGGATCAGGTAGTAGCACGTTAACAATTAATAACCCAAATATAGGCTGGACTACAACAACAGGTACACCTTATTATGGAAATATGTTCACAACGACGTCTACTAACAACGTAAATACATTTTATAATACGTCATTAACAAGTGGAACGTTCAGCACTTCTAACACCCTTCTTAAATCAAATTCAACAAACACAATAAGAAGTGTTGAGACAGGTAGGGTTGAAAAGGGATCAAGTTCGGATCAATCATTTACATATGATAGTTCGTCATTTTATACCCACCCATTTCATACAAATTGGTGGAAATTAAAACCACAGTCTACTAAGCCATTAGTTGCTGAGGATTTAGCCGTTTATTGCACAGAGTGTGGCGCAAAACGTAAAAAAGATAATCATAAGTTCTGTCCACACTGCGGAACAAAATACTAAATAAACTAATCACAAGGTCTTGTCTTGAGGTCGCATTTTGCGACCTCTTGATATTTATAGGAAAACCAATTTTATGAAACTTCAAACAAGTAATAATAAAACGAACATATTAATCATTATAATTGGTATTATGGCTGCATACAATATTTTGCAAACCAAAGGTATAAAAACCGATGTATCAGCATATAACAAAAAAATTGATTTAATACAAAAAGAAATCGATTCTGTACAGGTTTTAAATAAACAGTTAAACATACAGATCGCAAATATCGACACAGAAATTGATAAAGTTGATGGCGATATTGGTAGAGTAACAAAAAACATAACAATTATTAAAAATCAAACAAATGAAAAAATTGATGCTGTTAATGAGTTTACTTTTAGTGACCTCGCTAAGTTTTTCTCAGACCGTTATGACGCAAGAGAAGACAGTAGTGCAGGACACAATAGTACCCCTCAAAACCCAAATCGCTAAATTAGTCATAAAAGATTTGATCAGGGGTGATGGTGCCATTGTCGAGGTTAAAGAATTAAACAAAGTGATTGGATTAAAAGACGAACAAATCAGATTGTTTAAAGAAAAAGACCTTTTAAAAGATCAAAAAATATCAAACTTGGAGGTAATCATTTCTAAAAAAGATGAGCAATTTTCTTTAGAAAGAGAAAAATCTGAAAAGTTATATAAAGAATTAAAGGGACAAAGAACTAAAACCTTTTTATATAAAGTTGGAACATTTGTTGGGCTACTTGCCACATCAGTATTACTTGTTAAATAAATGAAAAAACACATCACCCCACCCAATATTGCCCTATTAGTACTAGTTTTATTATTAATATTATCAGTATTAAATCCATGGGGAATAATACCCAATAGAGTAACAAACGTTCCTGTCTATGTGGTTGATTCTATACCATATCCACAGCACGATACAATACCTTTTGAAGTCGAGGTTGAGGTTGAAGTACCCGTAGAAGTTGAAGTACCATATACGGTTCATGATACCATATTAACCCCGGTGGATACTATGGCGATATTAAAAGATTTTTACACAAAAAATATTTCAAAAGAAGAATTAAAACTACCTAATAATCAAGGTGTTATAAGCTTGAGTCAAACTATTACCGAGAACAAAGTAGTGTCAACAGAGTTTAATGCTAAAATAACCCCTAAAGTCCAAAAGGATACCATTTTATTGCCTGAGCCAAAGAAAACTCAACTTTATTTTGGCGTTGTTGGGGGTGTGTCTAAACCAGATTTTATTTCAAATGTTGGTGCTGGGTTATTACTTAAGACAAAAGAGGATAAAATATATAAATTTACAATTGGTGCCGCAAATAGATTAACCAGTGATATTAATGGTACATTCCATCCATACATGGAAGGTGGGGTGTTTTGGAAAATCAAAGCCAAAAAAAGAAACTAGAGCACAATTCAAACATTTTGTTTAATATTATTATAATTTTTATTATATTAAAATAATGAAAACATACATTCTTTTTATCTTCGCTTCCTTTTCTGACCTAGAAGAACTTGAATTTTTCTGTTTTGAACATTTCCCACAACTTTCGATAGGAAGTATTAAGTATGTTATAGAATCTAGCGGTAATTGTATTATAATATTTGATAGTGATAAGCAAAAGGAACCCCTGGTTAATTCTTTAGATGAAACCCTATCTTTAGAAAGTATAAGATTTTATATGATTTTCGAAAAAAGTTCAATTTTTTGGTCCAAATTGCCAACAGATCTAAATAATTTCGTATTCAAACCACAGCCCAAAAACTTAGGTATGTTTAAGATTCTAGCTGAAATGGATAAACAACCACTAGAGTCACAATTTAACTTAGATGAGATACTAGAAAAAATCCAAATTGATGGTATTTCTAGTTTATCCGCCGAGGAAAAAAAATTCTTAGACGATTTTGGAAATTAAAAAAAAAATGTTATCTTAGCTTAACAAATAATTCCAGAATATGAAGAAAACCGCACCAATCGTCCGCTCCGAAGACATCCAATTTTACCTAAAGGATTTAAAGAAAATCCCGGTAATAACGCATGAACGAGAAATAGAAATTTTCAGAACCTTTAAGAACAAAAAAGATCTTTCAAAAACCGAAAAACAAAAATTGGTTGATGAAATTGTTAAAGGTAATTTAAGATTTGTGATTTCGATTGCAAAAACATACCAAAACCAGGGATTGGATGTTGTTGATTTGATATCAGAAGGTAATATCGGTTTAATAAAAGCTGTTGATAGATATGATATTGATTCCGGTTTCAAATTTATTTCATATGCTGTATGGTGGATTAGGCAACAAATTCTTTATGCTTTAAATGAGTACGCGAGAACAATCAGAGTCCCATCAAATGTTATCCAAGAGGCTCAAAAATTAAAAAAGAATGAATCTTCTCAGGAAGATCAATATTTTATTGAGCACAGTGAAACATATTTAAATAACATCCCAACAACTGTGGATTTATTTAAAGAAATAAATGAAGATGGTGATACACTTCTTGAATTAATTATTAATCCAAATGCTGAGTCGCCAGAAAAATTGGCAAATAGCGATGAAGATTTGAAACATAGAATCAAATATATGTTGTCATTTTTGGACGAAAGAGAAAGTGCCATAATTGACGGTTATTTTGGGTTAAGCGGTATTGAGAAGAACTTAGAAGACCTCGGTGAAGAGTTTGGTTGCACAAAAGAAAGAATCAGACAATTAAAAGATAAAGCAATAAAGAAGCTTAGAAATGAAAGCTTTTCTCTATTAAAATATTTATAAAAGAAAAAATATGAAAAAGTTCGTTGAAAATAATTTCGTAATGATTGTTTTTGTTATAATCCTATTAACATTTTTTAAGGGTTGTAGTGATAGCAGAGAAATCAAATCCATTAAAAATGAAATAAAAGCTATAAAGGATTCTACATATACAAAAACAGAATTAGGTATCATTCTAAAAATTGAAGGGCTAAGAGCTGAAAAAAGAATGATACAAGCAACAGATAGAAAAATGTTAGATGTTCAACGTCAAACACAAATTGATGAAGAATTAAAAACATTAGAAAAGTCAATCAAATAATGAAAAATTGGTTTAATAAAAATTATAAAACAATAATAATTGCGGCATTTCTTGTCCCAATCATAACGGTAGCGATTGTATCTATCTCACACGTTACTATGTGGTATGGGATATCAAATCCAATTACATGGGCTGTATACTTATCCATTGGTATTGAGATTGCTGCCCTATCTGCTCTTGCGGCAATATCTGCTGACATGGGCTCTAAAGTATATTTTCCATTTTCAATTGTAACATTAATACAATTCATTGGTAATATATTTTTCGCTTATTCATTTATCGATATAAATTCACAACCGTTTAAAGATTGGGTTGATCTAGTTTCACCTTTAGTTTCATTTATGGGTGTTGAACCAACCGATTTTGTTGGTCACAAAAGATTCTTAGCATTTTTTGCTGGTGGAATGTTACCAGTTATCTCTCTTTCATTCTTACACATGTTAATTAAATTTACGGAAGAAGATAAGCAACAACGTACATCCAAAGATTCTGAACCAGAAAATAAAATTGATGCTAGTGATATTGTTTCTGAGGTTTCTAGAGTTAGATTAAGTGAGAGCGACTTAAAAAAATTAGAAGAAGTTTTATTAAATCCACCAACACCAAATGAAGCTTTGGTGAAGGCTGCTGAAAAATATAAACAAAAAACCGATGATGAGATTTTAAAACAAGCTGAAAAAATAAAACAATCTCGTGAAGAGGTATCATCAGAATCCGCGATAAATAAAGATATCGTTGAAACAGATGATAAGATAAAGCAAAAAGAAGCTTTGATAAAAATGATGGAATTGGATCAAGAACTTGGGTTATATGATGATCCAATTGATAATCCATTGATTAAAGAAGATACATACAATATTGCCAAATCAATTCAACAACCAGAGGTTGCGCCAGCTTTGTCTGATGAAGAAGTTAAGGAAATGTTTATGGATGAATGGGAAAGAAAATTTGATTTGGTTGAAGAGGAATATGTGCCAACGGAAGAAGATATTATATTAAATGAGGAATTAAACGCCATTCAAAATGCAGTTGAAAATGAAACTATTCCGGAACCGTTTGCAATACAAGAAGAAGTTCAAAAATTTAATATAGATTTATCTTATCCACAAAAAGAAGAAGAGGAAGAATATAATACAATTGAAAATAATGATTCTTTTTGGAGGGACCATTTATCTGAAGATATGGACGAAGATGTAAAAAAAAAGTAGAGATTGAAATAACACCTACTCCAACAGATTACATTGAACCGGAACCAATACCAACAGAGTACATTGAACCAACGCCAACACCTACTGAGTATATTGAGCCAACGCCTACTCCAACCGAGTACGTCGATCCAATTTATGAGGAAGTTGTTGAACCAACACCTACCCCTACACCGACAGTTTCAAATAAAATTTATGTGGATGAACCACTACCAAGATTACCAATAGCTGGTTTAAAAACTTTTCAAAGGAATGTTAGAAATTCAAGACGTAGAAGCATTTAACTTACCGAATTTAAAATCAAAAAATAGAAAATATAAAAAAACCCAAATTCTTCTATATGACACTGGAAGAAAGTTTGATAATTTTATTAAAAAACTTAAATATCGAAAATTTGGGGATTATAAAGACATTCCACATTTCTGCATAACCAAAACTGGTGAAGTTTATAGTTTTATTGATCCAGAATACGGTTCAGAGACTTTTGGAGAGAGTAGGATTGATAATAAACAAATAAAGATCGCCATAGAAAACCTTGGCTGGTTGAGCAAAAACACCATAAACGGTATCTACCAAAATTGGTTAGATGACGTATATAGAGGTGCCCCACATATAAGAAGTTGGAGAAATCGAATGTATTGGGACCCATATACCCCAGAGCAATTACAAGCGTTAGCGGATCTATGTTTGATACTTTGTGTTAAATATGATATAAAGTATAGATGTGTACCTTCTTCTGGATATATTGAAAACATAAAAAATATGGGTGGAATAGTTAGTAAATCAAATTTTTTGGATATTTATACTGATATAAACCCATCGTTTAATTTTAATATATTTGAAGAAAATGTCAAACAAACAGAACACAGGTTATGATGCTATAAAAAAGATGTTGAATACACTAAGAACAATTAGTGAAAATACAACCGCATCTAAAACACTGAATGAAGAAAAAATAAATACCCTAGTAATAGGTAATAATGTTGAGGTTAAGGTTCATTCTGATGACCAACAAGACCTTAAAATTGGCGATGAAGAGAAGAACTCGTTAAACCAATTGATCGAAAATTTCAAGACACAAGTTTACGAATTGGCCACTTTTGAAGAGGGGTTTAATATCTACCAAAATAGTGTGAGATTAGACGGTAGTATTGACAACGATTTAACGTTTGTGTTTATCGCTGGCCAAGACAGAGGTTTATATATCAATGCAAATATGTTAAAATTAGATAATGAAATGGCTCAGATTATTGATAAACTAAGCAAATTCCAACACACATTTGAAGATGTTATGAACGAACTAATTGAAACTAGAAAATATAATTAAAAATGGCATTAACTAGTGAGGACAAAAAAGAGATAGAAAAAATTGTAAAAAAGGAAATTAAAGATTTTCTTGATACAACCAAAGCACACGATATTGTGATAAAGGTTATCCAGAAAGAATTGGGTACTAAAAAAATAGACGATAAAATTGTTGATCTATCAACAAAGGTTGTTGTTGAGTTATTTAGAACATTATGGCAAAGAAAGGGATTCTGGGAGTCCGCATTAAAAAGTGTTAGATAGTGAAATATATTAAGCCAAATTTTGATGAAGAGTGGATGGAAGCCATACGTTATCCTGAGTTTGAAGAAATGGGATATGAGGGCTGGATGCATACTGCACAAAATAATTTTAGTATAAGTAATTACGAAAAAATAAAAGATGTTTTATATAATGTTAATTTAGATTATGATAGTCTAGATAAAGACAAAAGAAACAGATTTGAAAAAGCATTTAAAATAGGTAAAGTTGAAATACCTATAGTGGTTAAATTTAGCGATACAGACTACGATTTGTTGGGAGGTAACACTAGATTAGCTGGGCTAATTAAAAATGGAATAAACCCTAAATTATGGGTTATAGATATGACAAACAACGAAACTGAATTGGAAGAAAAATGGTCTGAGAAGTATAAGAAATCTATAGATTGTAATAATCCAAAAGGGTTTAGTCAAAGAGCTCATTGTCAAGGTAAAAAGAAAAAAATGAACGAAACTGAAGAATTAGAAGGTGGTTTAGCTGACAATAAAACATTGGTTCAAATTGCTAAAAAACATGATGCAAAGAGTTATTACCATATTGACGATATGGTTAAATCTTTGAAAAAGCAATTAGAGATGGGGATGAAAGTGGAAATGGAACATACTGACAGTAAAGATAAAGCCAAAGAAATTGCTATGGATCATTTATGGGAAGACCCATCATACTATACTAAACTAAAAAAGATTGAAGCAAAAGAAATGACTGGAGCAGACTCTGCGGGGGCATTCAGCGCACCAGCCTTTGGCCAAGTCATTAAGAAAAAGAATATTACCAAAATACATAACATGACTGAATCTGAACAAGAAATTGATGAAGTTACAGATGCAAGTTCATCTGGTTCATATGATGTTCCTTTTGGTGGTGGTAGAAATGGTAGAAAAAATCCATTAAAAATTGATGGTCCAGATAGTATCTATAAAGGTAGAGCTGTTAAAGATAAAAATTTCCCTAAGTGGGGTGGTCCTGGAGGTAAATTTGTTAAGATAAAAGACAAATGTAAGAAATACCCTTATTGTAATCAGGGGGATATAAATGCATTAGAGCTAATTGAGAGCGAAGAAATGACTCAAGCAATAGAAAACGTGTCTCTAAAAAGCGGTTTGAGTAAAGAGTTCTTAAAGAAAATAGTTCTAAAAGAGATTAAACATATATTTATTTAATATGAAAAAAGACCAAATGAAAGATTTTATAGAAGAAACTATCGCAAAAGAAATTAAAAAATTAATTAGCGAAAGTGTTTCTAATGAAGTTTATATAATAAAACATAATGGCCAACCTGTTGAACAATTTAAAACTCAAGAGGAAGCTGATAAAGCATTAGAAGTATATAAAGCAAAGCACCCAGATCAAGAACTTATTGTTGAACCTGGTGAAGAACTTTCATTTGAAGAATTAGATAAAATGTCTGAAAAATTAGAAAACATGGAAAATATTAATGAAACAAAACATAAGGGCTATTTCACTACGGCTCAAGTAATGAAATTAGCTAAAAAAGCTGGCTATTGGGTTTTAGACGCCGGAGACGATTTACTAGAATTATGTGCTGCATATGGTGATAAAATTCCCGCAAGCGAAGTTTTCGAAGTTTTGGATGATTATGATATGCAAGAATTGAAATCTAAAATAAGAGTAAAAAAGGTCGAACCAAAAGAAGGTGATTTCACTGCACCAGAGGTAACTATGGACGAAAAACTTTATGGCGACCAACATAAATTAGATGTTGATAAGGACGGCGATATCGGAGCAGATGATTTGGCCAAATTAAGAGCTGGAAAAGAAGAGACTAAAGAGGAAGAGGAAGAATGTATGGAGTGTGGTGATGGATATATGGAAGAGGGTGTTTGTGAAAAGTGCGGTAAAGAAATTTGTGAGTGTGGTGGTGGTATAATGGAATCTAAAAAAAGTATTAAATTGACTGAATCAGAATTGATTTCATTAATTACTAATATTGTTAATGAATCATTTCCAGCTGCAGAATTACAAGGTACTGTTCATAAAAAAAGTGGTGAGCAAAACGAAGATGCTCTTTCAGATGTTGAGGAAAAAATAAAAGAATATTTGAATTTCGATGGTAATGATAATTCAGAATTTCCACATCAAGTAGGTGGTGAAGTTAAAGCCAGAAGAGCTGATGAAAAAGAAGCTGATGAAGTAGCAACTCATAGAGGTGGTGGAATGGAAGATTTAATTTATGATGTAGATCCATCAAAAGAAGCTCAGGATAGACACGAAAAAGCATTAAAAGGTGATACTAAAATGGGTAACTCACAAGATGCTGCAAACGTAATCCCAAGCAAACTAGGTGAAAAAATTATTAAAAAGGTAAAAAAGAAAGATCAAGAAGAATCTGAGGCTCAAATGTATGCTAAAGCCGTACAGCCATCAAGAGAAACCAAAAAGAAAGACGTTGTTTCAGAAGAAATTCAAAGAATGAAACAAATGGCTTCGTACAATAAGAAAACTCAATAAATCTTCTTTTTCTGTTTTTTTATCCTTATATTGTTTTAATATTATGGGTATGAAAAAGAGTGAAGATTATTTGGGATTTGTTTCATCTGAAGATTTTAAAAATCAAGCCGAAGTTTGGTACAAAGCGTACAATATAATTCGTGAAAAAACAGAACTTTTTCACGATTTTGTAATTTCCCTATATAATTTAATAGACAGCACTTACATGGGTGCTGATGTTACAACCACAGAGTTGGATAAAAGAAACCACTTTGACTGGTGTTGGAAAAAAGTAATTTCAAATTTTTCAAAAGAATCAATCTTTTTCAAAGAAAGGGGTCAACACTATGACTATATCTGGTTATTTTTTTATGAAGCCTATTACTTAAATGAAACTAAGAACAATAGGATCAAGGAATATTTCGGTAAACTATTCCAATTTGACTACAAAAAGACTCGATCAGAACTAGATATGTTAACCGAGCTTTATAAGATATTAGAATCTAATATAAAGAAATAAAAAAAAATCCAGTTTTTAGCTTTAAAAAACCAAACTTTTCCCGTATATTGAGTTAAAATACTTGTATATGGAGACATTAAAAAAAATAAAAGATCTGGTGGAGAAGATGTCTGTAGATACCCAAAAAGTTTTTATTAAGGGTAATCGGAGCGCATCTATAAGAGCCAGAAAACACGCTCAAGAGTTAAAAGCTATGATCGGTGTTTACAGAAAAGAAATTTTAGAAGAAATCAAAAAACATGATAAAGCCGATTAGTATATTTCTTTTTATTTTCAGCATCGTATTTTTATTAAGATATGTTGTTGAAGTTATTTTGGCCATCAGAAGCGAAGAGCCAAGACAAATAAGCATAAATAAAATGATTGAGATATTTTTATATATTTCAATTTCATATATTTTAACATTTTTAATAACATTATAGTGTACGAATTAATCGCCAGCCTCAGACCGTTTTTCTTCTCTTTAAGAGAGATTGAAAAAAATGTTAGTCTAGATTTAAGAATGCCCACAAAATGGAAACTAGAAAACATTCAATTTATTGTTTCTCAGTACAAATCCGTTTCAATGAAAGTTCAAGATAAAAATGATAAATTTCAACTCGTATCGTTGATAGCGGTAGCAAATGAGGACGGCTATGATACAACAAGAGTATGTGCATTAGAGATAATCAGATATAATATTGAGTTAGAAGAAAAGGAAAGGCTCTTTAAAGAAAAGGTAAAAGAACTTGAATTGTTATTTAAAAAAGAATCTTTAGATAAATTAAAAGATATAACTTTTATAGAAGATGAGCAAGAAGATACAACAGGGGTTGGAATGGTTGTCGAAGGAAATGGAGAAGGACCAGAGGGAAGTGATGAATCACAAGAAGAAGACGATTAACGAAATTAAATCTCTGGATAAAAATAAAATGTTTGAAGAAAAACCAAAAAAGAAGATATCTATTTTGGATAGGATATTAATTATTTTTGGATATGGAAAAAAAGGGTGATTTATTTAATCAATTAGCAATTATATCTGATTTATTAGAAAAATCAAATGTTGAATCCATCAATCAAACAATTATATTGGAATTATCTAGAGAAGAATTTGTTAGAGTTTACAAACTAACACAACTAAAAGCAAAAAAATCTTTGGAGGTTCCAAAAACTAGTTTCAATATTAAGATTGGTGGTGTGAATATAATTTTTAGTATGAGTAATGCCTAAATAATTCATTTCTAGTGAAGCCTTTCGGTTCAAGCAAATTATAAAGCATCTTTCTTTGGTAACTGGTAACATCTCTTACAAACATAAAATTTTTTCTTTTCTTATTTAAGAGTTCTGTTTGTAGTATTTCAAATAATCTGGACGTGTCGTTCAGATTTTTATTTTTATATACAGTCACATCATCATCTATTTGAACAAATATTTTATTATTCAATGTGAATATCTGTGCCGGCTGAGTTATTTTGGTAACGATGTCAAACATCTCAGGAAAAAAGATATGTTTCTTTTGTTGAAAATCATAAATCTTTTCTTGCTCCCACCATGGAATAAGTTCTTTTATTCTTAAACCGCTATCAAGCAATTCTATTGGGACATTTTGCCCCATTTCATTTCTTTCATATAAAACCTCATCTTTAACCCACCTATTCATTGGGTAGATTAAAACCAATTCAAAATTTAATTTTTGTCTTGATCTACCACGGTTCTCAGCACAGTATAGAGGTTTTTTTTGTGTTTTATACTCTCTCCAATGTTCATTAATTGTGGTTCTTTTGTTACACTTATGTATGATTTTTTTGCGCTTTCCATTGAGCATCAAAACAATCATATATTTGTACTTAGTTTTCATATGAATTTAGTGATTAATGAGTATAGACCATAAATTGCCAACATACTCCAAACAAGCATAAAAACTACAACCCCTTTTGAAATAAGAGATACTTGGGTCTGGATTTCATCGATTACACCCGAATCCTTTTTTTTACATTCCTTACATGACATATATTGAATATAAATAATTTTTTTGAAAAACAAAATCTTTTTATTCTCATAAAATTTTATTATATTTATTAAACCCATAATAGGGTATAATATTTATAAATAAATCAAAAAATGAATAAGTGGTACGTAATTAAGGTAATGCCAGGCAAAGAAAGACAATTAAACGAACAGTTTAATTCACAGATTTCTTCTGGTAAAATAGCCTATATAAAAAGATTTATATGTCCAACCGAGAAGGAAATGAAGGTTGTTTCAGGTAAAAAAGTATACAAAGAAAAGGTGCTTTATGGGGGATACCTTTATTTTGAAACAATTGAAAGTTTAACGCAGGACCAACTTGCGTTTATTTCAGCCAATCCATCTGTGATGAGCATGCTTGGCGATAAAACCCCTAAGAGAATGAGTAGTGATGATATTTCTAGGATAATCAAAGATGAGATATTAGAAAATCTTAAAAAAGAAAAATCTTTAAAATATCTGGTTGGTGAAAGTGTTAAGATTGATATGGGGCCCTTTTCAGATTTTACTGGAAACATTGAAAGTATTAAAGGTGATAAAGTTGTTTTAAGTGTCAAAGTTTTTGGTAGAAGTACAACAGTGGAATTAAATTTAGACCAAATATCAAAATCGTAATGGAAACTGAAGTTTTAATTTATTTACAAAAAATTAAAAGCTATCTAAACACCAATGAGGAAGCTAGAGAATATTTTATTGGAGATTCCAGCATAGATGAATTTTATAATCACCTATCAATAATCTCCAATAAGAACTTTGAAACAAGTGGCCAGCCAGAATTAACAAGAGAACAATTTGAGTTATTAAGAATGACTATAAAGGTTACAGCAATACGAAAACAAAGAGTTTTTTATAGTGACGACAAGTTATTTTTATATCTTGACGATTTTCCGGGCATTTGTATGAATTAGTATTTGTTTTTTTGAAAAAAAATGCATATATTTTATATATGACATTTAAAATTCCCGTAAACTATAATTTGTACGATATGCCTTATGGAAATGATATTCCATCAGAGCAATTATACGTGTTTAATTTTGAAAAATTACCTTCTAGGTTTTATCAAAACAAAAAGTACAGTAGCGAAATAAGAGCATTTATTATAGATAGTGATTATATTGAAGTTAATAGAATTACAACTAGAAGAAGAAATGACGACTCTTTTAAACAACTTTTCGCAAATAACAAAAAAAAGATTTTTATAATCTTATCACATAACAAGTTCGAAGATATGAACGACAATATCGACCTTGAGATATTATATGACATATCTAATGGTGATATTACGGAACAATTTGATTTCGAACAAATAAAAAAATTTGAAAAGCCAGCTAAGAGAGCTCAAATCCATCTTGTTAAAACCGAGATGGGGCATATGGATACTCAAGAGTATGATCTGAATACCCCAGAAATTGATTTAGAATTGAATTACGGTAAGGATTTTCAAAAAATACATGACGTAATTGTAAAAAGATTAAACGCCGAAAATGACAAGGGAATAATTCTACTTCATGGTGATCCAGGTACTGGTAAAACATCTTATATAAAATACCTAACAAAGTTGATTAATAATAAAGATGTTTTATTTATTCCACCATCTATGGCGGAAATGTTGTCAGAACCATCAATTATCCCATTTTTAATGGATCATAAAAATTCTATTCTAATTATTGAAGATGCGGAAAGGGTTATATCCGACAGACAAATAAATGGATCTTCAGCTGGAGTATCAAATATATTGAATCTAACAGACGGTATTTTGGGGGACTGCTTAAACATTCAAGTAATCGCAACCTTCAATATGAGAAAAGAAAAAATTGATCAGGCTTTATTACGAAAGGGTAGATTAATCGCTGAACATAAATTTGAAAAACTAACAGTAGAAGAAACCAATAATTTATTAAAATTTTTGGGTAAGGACATAATTGTTGACGAAGGTTTGGTTTTAGCAGATATATATAATATAGATGTTGAGGAATATAAAACAGTAAATAAAAATTTAAAAATAGGATTTTAATATGGAATTAGTAACAGCAGCAGATTTAGAACAACTAAAATCAACCGGAAAACCAATTTTAGCAGATTATTTCGCAAATTGGTGTGGACCCTGTAAGGCTCTTATGCCTAGATTAGAAAATCTTGAAAAAGATTATCCAAATGTAAAATTTGTCAAATTAAATGTTGACGAAAATATGGACCACTCAATTCAAATGGGAATTAGATCGGTACCAACAGTAGTTTTTTTTAAGGATGGCGCTGAGTATAATAGATCTAGTGGAGCAAACCCAAATGGGTTTTATAAAGATATTTTAAATGATTTGTAATGGCTTACACAGTAAATGTTTTTACCTTAAACGGATGTTCACATTGTAAAATTCTTAAAGAAGAATTAAATAAAAATGGAATTCCATTTAAAGAATTTGAAGTTAGAGAACATAAGGAAATATATGATCAGGTAGTTGAAATAACTAAAGTAGATGCATTACCCACTGTTTTTTTACAAAATCCGGAAACAGAATCCGGGCCAATATTTGTGGCCGGAAGAGATTTTGATACCAAAGAACAAGCATTACTAAAAATAAAAAAATATATAAAAGAAAGTTAAGAAAGGGATTTAAAAAAAATCCCTTTTTTTATGCAAAGAACGATAATAAAAGTATTTATGTAAAAGACTTTACTTTTATTAGATGGCATCACAAATTAATTGGCTACAGATTGACACCCAAAGAGTTCCACTAGACGCTAGTGGCTCAGCCTCTTTAGTAATACTCGGTGGAACAGGATCAAATTATCTTGAAGCAGTATACGCAAAAAATCTATATTCTTCTGGTTCTTTAACTGTAGGGGGTGATTTAGATATTCCGGGAAATTTAGTTGTTAGTGGTAATTTAACTGTAAAAGGGACAACAACTGCGGTAGAGTCGAATGTTGTCACAATTGGTGATAATATTGTTGAACTAAATGGAACATCAGCCGCTTTTGGTGGTTTGTTAATCAAAGACCCAACCGCGCCAAATACTATTTCAGGCTCATTATTATGGGATGCAACCAATGATTATTGGATTGGTGGTCCATTAGGTAGCGAAGAAAAAATAATTTTACAAAGTGATTTAGATGCGAGCAGTATTTGGCAAGAAACTGGGTCATTTTATGCAACAACTAACGATCTACAGGTAACTGGATCAATGATTATTAAAGGGGATTTGAGAGTTGAGGGTACCACCACAATGGTACAAACCTTAAATCCATCTATGGAGTCATTAATTGTTTCTGGAGCAATGAGTATTGTTAGAAATCAATTAACACCACAAATAGTATCAGCCTCATTATCAATTCAAAATCTGGGAACATTATCTGACAGGTCTTTAGCGACGGTATTAGATTGTGGAGATGGATTTTTTTAAATAAAAAATAAAGTATTTATATAATAAAACAAGAAACATTAGAAAATGGCTCAAATAATTAAACACAGAAGAGGTAGTATAACCCAATTAAAGGATGTTACCGCTAGAATTGGTGAATTGGTTGTTGCAACGGGTTCAATTAGTGATTTGAATGGTCCTATGGTCTTTGTTGGTGAAACAGAAGGCGTTGCTGGGGCATACAGACCACTATCCAAGATTTATCAAGGCTCATCTGCACCAACAATTACTGTTGGTTCACATGGTTCCGTAATCGATGGAACACCATTCTACGCATCAACTAACAAAACTCTTTATATTTTAAGTAAAGATGGTAATGCGGATATCGATTTAACAGGTAACATTGAGGGTAACACCATCAGCAATGTAACAATAACTTCCCTTACCGGAAGTAATGCAAATATTTCAAACGTTACAGGTACAACTTTAACGAGTACAAACGCTAACATAACATCAGTTACTGGTAGCAATGGTAATTTTACTTATTTAACTGGAACAACATTTACAAGTACAAATAGTAATATCACCGCATTAACTGGTAGCAGCGCAGTTGTTACTAATGTTACAGGTGGTACATTAACCGTTACTGGCCAAACTAATTTGGGCGGTGATCTATATATCACAGGAAATACAATTCAAACAGGTTCAATTGATTTAACGGGTAATATTAAATTAGGTGGAAATATAAACATAGGTGACGCCACAACAGATTTTGTAACATTTGGTGCTGAAGTATCATCATCAATTGTGCCAGATGTTCACGATGCATTTGATTTAGGATCTTCAGATAAAAACTGGAGAAATTTACACGTAAGTGGTACAGCTTATGTAAACATATTAGAGGCACAATCAATTTCACTTGATGGCATCACAGTATTTGATGATTTAGCGGTAAGTGGTAACACATTCCTTGGGCAAGGTGGTGGAGACATTGTTGTTGTATCAGGATCAATTTATAATGATGCTTTAACTCAGAAAAGATTAGTTGTTGCTGGTACAAACGGTTTATTAACAGATTACAGTGGATTAACATTTGATAATGGTAATTTAAATCTATCTGGTGCTCTTGAAGTAACAAACATTCAAGGTACAGGTTCATTATACTTGAAACCAGATTTGAATGATTCAAGAGACTTTAGAATTTATAATACCGCACCATCAGATATTCATATCAAAGGTAATGCGGCATATAGTTTCTTCGGTGATGATAGTAATTTCTTAAAAATAGACGACAATACCAACACAATTACAATAGATTCATTAAGTGGTGTAACGATTGATATTGATACAACAGTTAGTCAATCATTAAGTGTTGATGGTCACATTAACTTAACAGGATTAAATCAAATTAGAGTTGCGGATAACACCGACAACACAATATACGGTTTCTATGATGGCTCAAACATTTTAGGTTCATATTACCAAATGTTTGGTAACAATTATGCAACCCCATCTCAAAGAGGTGGTGCTGAGTTTGTATTTGATTCAAGAAATAGTGGTACTGGTGGATTTAATATTTCTGAGTACAATGGTTCTACATGGTTAAGAAAATTATTAATTGGTTCAAGTACAATAGGTCTTACAGGAACAACAACAATTAACGGTGATTTAACTGTGACAGGCGCAACTGAACTACAAAGCACATTAGAAGTGCTATCAACATCAGAATTGAAAGGTGCTGTTGGAATGAATTCAACATTAGACGTAACTGGTTCTGCGCAATTTAAATCAACAATAAATGTTGATAGTGAAGCAACATTAGCATCTGCAACAGTTGAAGATTTAACTCAAGACAGAATTGTTACGGTTGGTGCTGGTGGATCATTAATTGATAGTTCAGGATTTACATATAATGGAACAGTTCTCAAAATTGGTAATGGTCAATTTGAGGTTGATGCCAACGATGGTGATGTAAGAACATCTGGTTCATTAACAGTAGAAGGTGGCCAAACAATTAATGGTGATGTAACAGTAAATGGTATATTAACTGTAACAGGAAATACACAATTACAATCAAACTTGTATGTTTCTGGTAATCTCGAAGTTCTTGGCTCTGCAACCAACGTAACTATTCAATCTACAACAGTTGAATTAGATGATAATATTATTAGATTAAACGCATATTCACCATTCGAAAGATATGCTGGTTTTGAAGTGATTGACTCCGGATCAACTGGAGTTTCAGCATCACTTGTTTGGGATGGTTTAAATGATTATTGGATGTTTGTTTCTTCAAGTGGCCAATCAAGCAAAATGATTGGTACAACCGCAGGAACATATGGTTCAGAAATTAGTTTAACCGACACATATTTCCCAATCGCAACTGGGCCAAATACAATTGGTGATAGCTTATTAAGATATAGTGGAACAACATTATCTTTCAATACAAATAAATTCACGGTTGATTCTGGTACTGGTGATACTTTAGTAAGTGGTAACTTTACTTTATCTTATTCAGGTGGAACAGATAACGGAAACAACACCTCAGCAATCATGTTTAGAAATTCAAGCAATGTTGTTGGTTTTGTAACTACAACTGAAACTACAGATGTTTTAGATGGTATTTTAGGTTACAAAAATTCAGATGGAGCGTTGGTTTTCTCAACCGTAATTGATGGTGGGGGCTACTAAAAAATAAAAGATAAAAATATAAGGGGACTTCGGTCCCCTTTTTTATTTCTTGTTTATTAAATCCAAATTTTTGTGTATTTATAGTAAGACTTAAATAAGTCTAATTAACGGTGGTATATACCACAACTTCATTGATGGAACCATATATATGGCACAAATAGTAAAACTACGTAGGAGCAGTGTATCGGGTCAAAAACCCACAAATACCAATTTACAACTTGGCGAAATAGCATTAAACACAACCGATGGTAAGGCATTTATGTCTGTATCCGGGTCTATTGGGCCAACAGTTGAAGAATTTATTCTCACGAATACTGTTAATACTGGTTCCATAAATTTAGTTGGCGATATTACTGCTAGTGCATTAAGAATCAACGGATCAGCCTTCATTAGTAATAGTTTAACACTTGGTAATGGGTTTGGTGACTTTTTAAATATTAAAGCCGTAATTTCTTCTTCTTTGTATCCTGATTCAGACGGAGATACGCATAATGTTGGTACTCCGGAAAGAAGATGGAAATCTATTCACGCTGTTACCGGTGCTTTTGATACACTAACTGGTTTTAGCGGCACAACACTTAATATTAAAGACGCAATAATAACTGGTTCTTTCACAGGTTCTTTTGTAGGTAATGCCTCCGGTTTAACAAATGTTCCATTTGTAATTACAGGTTCCGATGTCGATGGAAACAATTATGATAAACAATTTTCAAAACTACATTTCGATTCAGATACTGGATTAAATGTTAGTGAATCTGCTCCAGGTACCGCATTTATATCAATTGGATCACATTTTAGAGATATTTTTGTTTCAGGATCTGGAATGCTTAGAGCGACCGGATCTGATGCGTTTGAAATTACATCTGACGGAGGTTTAGTTGTATCCGTTCAAAATACCGACACAAATTATAACGGATATACAAAAGAATTAAATTTTAGCGTTGCCAATCTATCATCATCTTTGAACACAAGGATGAATGAAATTACAGGTTCATTAAATAGTTTTACAAGTTCTGTTAATCAACACATACTTGAGATAGATAACTTTACCTCAAGCGTTGTTTTAACAAATCAAACTTCATCAATGACCGTATTAAGTGCATCTTATGCGGTGACAGCAGCTTTTGCTTTAAATGCTGGCGCTGGTGGAGGTGGTGGCGCTGGATTGGGTTCATATTCATTGTTAGATCAAACAACACCATCAACTACTTGGAGCTTTCAACATAATGCAGGTCAAAGATATCCAGTATTCCAAGTATTTGACACAAACGGAAATGTTGTTATACCAACACAAATCAGAACCATAGATGAGAATAACGCTGAAATTATTTTCGGTAGTGCTCAGAGTGGTAAAGTAATCGCTTCGCTTGGTAGTGGTAACGGAACAACACAGGAATTTACTAATTCAAATCTATGGACCGTAGATCATAATTTAGGAACAGATTATCCAGATGTTACTGTTTGGGATAACAATAAAACTATTATTATTCCAAATAAAATAGAATCAATAACAGAGAATCAAATTAAAATTTATTTTAGTATTCCTGTTACAGGTCATGTAAGCGTATCAAGAGGTGGTCATATTGTATCGGGCTCAGTTACTTGGAACGATATATCTGGAAAACCATCTGGTATTGTTTCAGGCTCAAGTCAATTAACAGGTGCCTATGATGCTCGTTATGTTTTAAGTGGATCAATTACACAAACAACTTGGGATAATATTGCGAACAAACCTGCGGGAATTGTCTCAGGTTCTTCACAGGTTCAGTATTCAGGTATAACTGGTGTTCCATCAGGAATAATCTCCGGTTCAGTACAAGTTGACATCACAAATACAACAAACTATACAACATTTAGCTCATCAATATCAAGTTCAATTGCTGCCCTATCAGCGTCAATTGCCGCAACAGATTTATCTGATGATAGTAGATTAGATTCACTTGAAACTGCGAGTGGAAGTATTAGAACGGATTTTAATTCTTTTACCTCATCATATACAACAGTATCAGGTTCACTAGATTCAA
>Ga0315900_10004489_pt1 | contig 19654 bp, 23 predicted proteins | sample LakEriMetagenome_FD_203521 | JGI IMG/M metagenome (GOLD analysis project Ga0315900, IMG submission 203521) | Freshwater fungal communities from buoy surface, Lake Erie, Ohio, United States - Buoy 12 MA114 | ecosystem: Environmental > Aquatic > Freshwater > Lake > Lake biofilm | place: USA: Lake...
CTAAACTTAATGAATTAGTAGATTCAAATAATAATAAAGTAGTTTTAATTGATTTCTTAAGTACTATTTTATCTTCAATTAATAATTCATTAGGAGGAACAATTAATTTAGAACCTACTGTAGATGAAACTACAAATACTATAATAATTAGAGATGCAAATCCACTTCCTAACACTGAGGCTGTTATAAATAAACTTAATGAATTAAAATATGGTATCTCAAATAAATATGCTAAATTTGATTTATATGGATATAATAAAGTTAATGGAGTAGGTAGTGCCTCATTTATAAAAGATTTTTCATTTACTACAGAAATTTCCCCATCGTTATCTACAATGATTACAATTGGTGCCACAGCCAATAGTACTGTAGTAGGAGAAAATGCAACTGCATTTTCCAAATTTAATGCTGGTTTAAAAGATCGTTTTAAAGAACAAATAGTTCAATCCAAAGAAGAACTATACCAGGAAAGATTTGATGTATACCTTAAGTTATTTCAAGATAAAAATGCATTAACCAATCAGTTTAAACAAGTATTTGCAGATTATGTGAGATATTTGATAGATTTATCTGAACAAAATTATAAATCAGATGCAGCCGAAACATATAGAGATACATTAACCAATATTATAACTTATCAACAACAACTTCGTCAAGTAATAGCTAATATAAATAATAAAAAAGCAGAACAAGAAGGTAAAAAGCCCATTCCCGCTTTTGCTCCAGGTACTGGTTTTATTCCATTTAATCTATCATTGACAATGGATGGTCTTTCAGGAATGAAAATATATAGTAAATTTCTAATTGACACTCAAGTTCTACCTGCTAACTATCCTGACAATGCTGAATTTTTGATTAAAAATATTGTACATAAAATTGAAAACAATAAATGGTTTACAACTTTAGAATCAATAGTTATTTCTAAAGGAAATACAGATGAGAGTGTGTATAAAAAAGACAAAAACCAAATCTCAGATTCTTCACCTACACCCCAATCTCAACGTCAAAATACTCCTTCTACTCCCCTTGCTCCTGTAGCTAAAGGATCAGATGCGGATTTATGGAGTTTAGTAGCTATATGTGCTGCGGAAAGTTTTATACTATTAGATCCTCAAGGAGCAGCAGATGTTGCTCAATCTATCTATAATAGATTAAATGTGGGAGCATATGGTAAAAGTATAAAAGAAATTATAGTTGCTCCTGGTCAATACGAACCCGTATTTAGAAATAAAAATGATTGGGCTAAAATTAAAGATAGAAACACTGCTATTATAGCATACCAAAATTCTAAAAAAGTACCACTAGCTGATGCTACTTTAGCTATTGATGCTAGCTACAAAGCTATAACCAATCCAACTCTTAAAGCTAATTCTAGAAAGTTTGTAGGTTCTAGAACCGAATTCTTGGCCTACAGGCCTAAAAATAAAGAAGCAGTAGGACCAGTTGAAAGACCTAAAATACTTAATAGTAAAGGTAAACTAATAGATACAAGTAACGTATTTTTCTGGAACTACACAGGAAAAGCTAAATTATATAATGAAAATAGATTAGCAGCTCTTCCACCTCCATCTAATCTTCCACAATTAGCTTAATTATATTATGTATTATCCATTATCTCAAATAACTTCCAATTTGTATACTAATGGTAGAGAATTTGCATATTTAAATACTAAACAACCATACATTGGATACTATTGGAAAACCTCAGATGGAAAATTCTTCACAGGTAAAACTCCACAAGATACTCCCTCAGAAGAAATTATTGTATATACTCCTGAAACTAATATTGAAACCTCAGTAGCAATAAATGGAGATTCTTCTTATTATAATCAATTTGATTCTAATACTTTTAATTATTTAAATATAGTTTCCCCACCACCCCCTGCACTCCCCCCACTTTATTCACCAACAATCCCAACTCAAAAAGAATATCAAATAGGAGAATATAGAAGATATTTTTGTAAAAAAACCAATGAAATCATTTATCTTGAAATAAATAAAGATACATACGATAAATTAGTAAATAAAGACTCAAAAATACTATACCAACTATATCAACCATTTAATTTACCTTGGCAGTTGACAGGAAATAAATCTCAAGTATTTATAACAAACAAAAATATAACTGAGTTAACAAGTCAACAACAAAAACTACCAATGCTCTCAGAATATTTAAAAAACGATTTCACAAAATATTATAAATAATGGTAACTTCACAACAAGCATTAAAAAAATACGGCGATCCTAATTTATTAGCAACCCAAAATAAACATTTTATTACATGGAATGTACCTTTAGATATACAACAAGCATTTTCTCATGTTAGATTTAGTGCTGTTGGTATAATAGGTTTTCCTAAGAGAATTTTTGTAAATAAAGATTTACAAATACCTTTAGAAGCAGGTTTAAGAAATGTCATTACTAGAGGTTTTAGTAAAGAACTAAAAACATGGGATGGATGTTTTATTATAAGAAATAAAAGAGGTTTATCTTCAATGAGTCTACACTCATGGGCTATCGCATTTGATGTTAATGCTTTTGAAAACCAATTAAACCAACAACCTAAACTATCAGCAGGATTTGTAAAATGTTTTACAGATGTTGGTTTTGATTGGGGTGGTACTTGGACTAGAAAAGATGGAATGCATTTCCAATTAAGTAAAATATAAAAATATACGGACTTAGGACCGTCTATAGCTTCGGCTATGAAAACACCCCACGGAGTCGCTACCTAGGGTGTTTTCTCTTTTTTACTAAAAAACTAGGATTCCATAAAGATAATTTTTATATTTACTACAAATAAAAAAGGTTATGTTTTATGTAGTGGAAACTAACGAACAGTTAGCAGAATTATTTTACAAAGGTTACAACAAAGTATTTATAGAGCCAATATACTTTAATGACAACGTACATCCATCATTAAACCATGTATCTTTACTATATATTAAACCGTTAAACAACGATAAAGGGTATATTGTATGTCTTGATCACTCTGAGACATTATCATTGAATAAAACGCCTATAAACAATTTACTTGCTTCTTATGAGGAAATATATGTACGCGATAGAAAATCATTTATATATTTTTTTCCACTTAGAAATACCATAGATATTTCATTTGGTGTACCTGAATATACTGAGCCAAATACATCTGCTCATGATTTCTTTTATCAAAGACATGGAGATAAAGGAACATTAAATACTATTATACCTGCTGTTAAGCATTATGAAAAATGTGAACTTATTTTTGATAAAATAAAACAACATTGTGTTAAACCCCATAATATAAAGTTTTACAATAAATTAACTAGTGTATTTTTTTCAATTGAAAGAAACGGAATAAAAATTAATCCAAATGAATTTGAGAAATTTTTCGAACCAAACTGTAAATTATTTTCATTACAAGACAATGCAATATATACCCAATATAACTTGCATACTACCACTGGAAGACCTTCTAATAGCTTCAATGGTATTAATTTCGCGGCTTTAAAGAAAGAAGATGGGTGTAGAGAGGTATTTATTCCTGAAAATGACTATTTTGTTGAAATAGATATTAGTGCTTATCATCCAACATTAGCTGCCCAATTAGTAGAATATGATTTTGAAAATGAAACACCATATCAATATTTTGCTAGAGAAGCAAATATAGAAATTGATGAAGCAAAAATACTAATGTTTAGACAATTATATGGAGGAATATACAAAGAATATCAACATATACCTTATTTTCAATTAATCCAAAAACACATAGATAAATTATGGGAAATGTTTCAAACAGATGGATTCATAGAATGTCCTATTTCTGGTCATAAATTAACTAAAGAAATAAAAGATTTAAATCCACAAAAATTATTTAATTATACACTCCAAAACTTGGAAACATCAACAAATGTTCTTATATTGTGGGATATTGTTAAGGTGTTGAAGAGTAAATCAACAAAGATTGTGTTATACACATATGATGCTATTTTGATTGATTATAATGAAGAAGATAATATATTAGAGCAAATTAACCAAATATTTAAAAAATACAAATTAAAAACCAAAATGACAAAAGGCCATAATTATGGAAATATGTCAATAATATAATAAGTTATGGAACTACTCGAGTTTGAACCCTCAGTTGATATGTATAATCGATATGATTATACTACTGAAAGTGACACTATGAATAATAGATTATTTGCTACATTTACCCAACAAGACCACCTAGATGAATTGGTTTCCAATTTATCTACTACATACGATATTATGTACAATAAGATGTTTGTTTTATTTGTCAAGAGCACAAACGAATATGTTATTACATATAATGTAGAGCAAGGAAATGTTAATGGCATCCCAGCTAATACAATATTAGTACATCGTAAAAAAGAATCAAATACATTATATACAATAAATGCATTAAATGATCTAATTAGAAAATTAAATGATGGGATTGCAGATCCATATTTTAAAGTAAATTGGTTAGATTATAAAAATTGTATTTTATTAACTCAACATGGAGAAGTAAAACAACTTAATACAAAAATATACAAGATTATAGATTTATGATTAAATTAGTTGATTTATTAAAAGAGGTTCAATTGTCTTCAAAAGAACAAGACATACTTGATGATATTTTGTCATTAGATGAAGCTGTAGATTTTTCAAATGTTATGGATAAAGTAAAAAGTTATGTTAAAAAAGGACTAATCACAGCTACTATTTTAGCTTCACTATTAAACAATAGTGCTTTTAGTCAAGAACAAAAAGATCAAATTAAAGATATAGTTAAAACTGAAAAACAAGTAGATAACGATATTTTAAGTTTTAAAGATTTCCAAAAACTAATAAAAAAAGAAGGATTCGAAACAACACCAGGAAGTATTCCCATTAATATGATCAAAGGAGTTGAAAATGTTAAGGTATATAGAGCAGTAGGTCAAACACAAGGCGCCGCTATGCAATCCGCAATGCAACAAGCTAAAAATCCTATTAAAAGTTTTAAATTTAGTAGAAATGTAGGGGGCAATATTGAGGTTTTAATTGCTGTACCTTCTCAATAGTTCATATATTTATAATAAACCACATCAACGGTACAATTACACTAAGAACAACACTACAAATATAAAGGCATTCTAAGAGCTTTGATAGCTAAAACTAGGCCTCCAAAAAGAAAAGTAGTATATTAAATAGTAACAATAAAAACCAAATAAAGATGGATTTAAAATCAATCAAAAACAAACTGAGTGCCTTACAGACATCCGGGCAGAAAAAAGAAAAAGTAGATTACTCAAAGTATCTATGGAAACCAAAACAAGAAGGTAAATACCAAATTCGTATTGTTCCTTCTAAATTAGACAAAAACAACCCATTTAAAGAAGTTTTAGTACATTATGGATTTTCTAAATTTCCATTGTATGCCCTTACTAATTGGGGCGAAAAAGATCCAATTGTAGAATTTACAAAACAGCTTGCTCAAACAGGCGACAAAGAAAATTGGAAATTATCTAGAAAATTAGAACCAAAAATGCGTATATTCGCTCCAGTAATTGTACGTGGAGAAGAAGAAAAAGGTGTTCGCCTTTGGGAATTTGGTAAAGAAATTTACATGCAATTGTTAGGTATTGCCGATGATGAAGATTATGGTGATTACACAGACATCAATGAAGGTCGTGACTTTACAGTTGAAGCAGTTATGGGTGATATTGGTGGTCGTCAAGGATTAAAATCATCAATTCGTATTAAACCAAAAACAACTCCATTAAGTACTAGTAAGCTTGATATTGAAGCATGGTTAGAAAACCAACCAGATATCCTAGAGGTACAAAGTGCATATAAGATGACTTTTGATAAAATGAAAGAAACACTTCAGAATTTCCTCAATCCAGAAGATGAAAGTGATGAAGTTATTGATGAAGTAGAAGAGGAAGTGGAAACTCCTAAAAATGATTTACCTTGGGAGGATGAAAAACCAGCTAAATCAAGTAACTACGAGATTAAGACTCCCGTTAAAAAATCAAAAGCAGACAAATTCGAAGCTTTATTCGAAGAAGACGAAGACTAATATTTAAATAAAAAGTTATGGCCAAGAAAAATAGTGAAAAAGATTCACTAATGGAAGCAGTCTCTAAAGAACTTAAATCTAATTTTGATTTAAATAAATTTAAGGAGAAAAAATCATTAGGGGGCAATGTAAAATTTAAAGAACAAGCATGGATTCCATTCTCATCGGCAATGCAAGAAGCACTATCGATCCCTGGAATAGCAATGGGTCATATCAATATAGTACGTGGTGCCAGTAATACGGGAAAAACCACCACGTCTATTGAGGCCGCAGTATCTGCTCAAAAAATGGGTATTTTACCTGTTCTCATCATTACAGAAATGAAACATAGTTGGGAGCACTGGCGAACAATGGGTTTCGAAATGAATGAAGTATTAGATAAAGATGGTAATATAGTAGATTATGATGGTTTTTTCATTTATAAAGATAGAGGTAAGTTAAGTTCAATTGAGGATGTAGCCGACTTTATGATTGATATATTAGATGAACAAGCCAAAGGAAATCTACCATACGATTTATTATTTCTATGGGATTCAGTAGGATCAATTGCTTGTAGAATGAGTATTGAGCAAGGTAAAAACAACCCAATGTGGAATGCAGGAGCAATTGCAACTCAATTTGGTAACTTTATTAATCAGAGAATTATTTTATCTCGTAAAGAGGAAAGTAAATATACTAATACATTCTTAATTATCAATAAAACAGGTGTTGCACCAGCAGAAGGTCCTATGGCTCGCCCTAGAATGACCAACAAAGGAGGAAACACATTTTATTATGATGCTTCATTGTGTATCACATTTGGTAATATCACCAACAGTGGTACCTCAAAAATTAAAGCAACTAAAGATAAAAAAGATGTTGAATTTGCTTTACGAACAAAAGTATCATGTGATAAAAATCACGTAAATGGAATTACTACTAAAAATACTGTTATCAGTACAGTACATGGTTTTATAGCTGATGATCCTAAAGAAGTTAATAAATATAAAAAGGAACATTCACATGAATGGGCCGATATTTTAGGTAAAGGAGAATATAAAACTGTTGAAGATAATTCCGAATGGGATGAAAAAGCAGATATTTCTGACATTGTAGAATCTGAAGATTAATAAGTTATGAATAATAAAGATTTACTTAAACTCCTTGATAATGTCAAGGAAGAGCAACAACCGACCTCAGAAGAACATGGGGAGAGAATTCTAATTGTAGATGGTTTGAATCTATTTTTAAGAAATTTTGCAGTACTTAATTATATAAACTCTGAAGGAACACATATCGGGGGTTTAGGTGGATTTTTACGTTCATTAGGTTCGTTAGTTAAACAATTAAAAATAACATCCGTATACGTTGTATTCGATGGGGTAGGTTCTTCCATAAATCGGAAGAACTTACTACCAGAATACAAATCTGGAAGAAATGTTAATCGAGTTAATAAAAACTCGTTTAGTAATTTGGATCAAGAAAATGAATCAAAAACAAATCAAATTATCCATTTAATTCACTATCTTCAATGTTTACCTGTTAAAATTTTATCACTAGATGGAGTTGAAGCAGATGATATTATTGCGTTTTTAAGCAAAGAAATTACTAAAAATAAAAACAATAAAACATACATCATATCAGCAGATAATGATTTTGTTCAATTAGTAAATGAGAATGTATCTATATACCGCTCAGTAGAAAAAGAATTTGTTACACCTCAATATGTTAAAGAAAAATATGGAGTACATCCCCATAATTTTCTTACATATAAAACAATAATGGGCGATAATTCAGATAAGGTTGGTGGAGTAAAAGGTTTAGGAAAAGGTAAACTACCAAAACTATTCCCAGAAATGTTGGGAGAAGAAATTGTTACTTTAGATGATGTATACAATATATGTGCTGAGCGATTTAAAGAGCATATTATATATTGCAAAGTAATTGAAGATTTTGAAAATTTAAAAAAAGCTCACAAGATTATGGATTTAAGTAATCCTATGTTGGATGAACAAGAAAGAGATTATATATTAGAGCAAGTTCAAGAATCTCCATATGAATTAGATGCTGAAACGTTTTTAAGATTTTATCATAAAGATGGTTTAGGAAATGTTTTGAAAAATGTAGATTATTGGATTAGAGATAATTGGGGTACAATAAATAGATATAATAAAATAAAATAAATAAAAGTTATGACATTACAAAGTCTAGAAAGTTATGGAATTTCATTCCAAACTAAGGTAATATCAGCCTTACTAACTGATAAACCATTCCTTCAAAATGTTAGTGATATCATTACGGATGAATATTTCAGTAATACAGCCCATAAATGGATTGTAAATGAGGTACTTCGGTATTACACAAAATACCATACCAATCCAACAATGGATGTTTTAAAAGTAGAATTGAAAAGAGTAGATAATGAAGTTCTACAACTATCCATTAAGGAACAATTAAAAGAAGCATATCGTTCTTCAGATGAATCTGATTTGTCTTATGTTAAAGAGGAATTTACTAATTTCTGTAAAAACCAACAACTAAAAAGAGCGCTTTTAAATTCGGTTGATTTACTTAAAGCAGGAGATTATGATTCTATACGTACATTAGTTGATAGCGCTTTACGAGCAGGTCAAGACAAAAACATTGGCCATGAATACAACAAAGATATCGAATCTCGATTTACTGAGGATGATAGAAATCCAATTCCCACTCCTTGGAAAACATTTAATGAAATGATTCAAGGTGGATTAGGAGGTGGTGATTTAGGATTAATATTTGGAAATCCAGGAGGAGGAAAATCATGGTGTTTGGTTGCCTTAGGAGCACATGCGGTACAATTAGGTTTTAATGTTATTCATTATACATTAGAATTAGGTGAAACTTATGTAGGAAGACGATATGATGCTTTTTTCACAAATATTCCTGTTGATAAAATTATAAGGCATAGACCAGAAGTAGAACAAGCAATAAATGAATTACCAGGTAATATAATTGTACGTGAGTATCCAATGGGTAGAGCATCGATTTCAACTATTGAATCACATATTAAAAAGTGTATTGATTTAGATTTCAAACCAGATTTAATTATTATTGATTATATTGATCTTTTATCATCAAAAAGAACGAATCGTGAACGTAAAGATGAAATTGATGATATTTATACTAGCACAAAAGGATTAGCTAGAGAACTTAAACTCCCAATTTGGAGTGTTTCGCAAGTAAATCGAGCAGGTGCTAAGGATAACATTATTGAAGGCGATAAGGCAGCAGGTTCATATGATAAAATTATGATTGCTGATGTAGCTCTATCACTTTCAAGACAAAAGAAAGACAAAGTAAATGGAACAGGACGTTTTCACTTTATGAAAAATAGATATGGAATGGATGGTATGTCATTTAATGCTGATGTAGATACATCAACTGGACATATTGAAATTTTAAATGAAATAAGTGAAGAAGAAGAAGAACAAATGGTAAAAAATAATAAATCGAATTCTAAATCAAACGGAGTAGTAGATGATTTAGATAGAGAATACTTAGCACAACAATTTTTCAAATTAAATAGTTAACATGATAACAGATCCTCGTATATTTTACAAACCTTTTGAATATGAAACAGCATTCGAATACTTTAAAACCCAACATCGGGGACATTGGCTTGCCGATGAGGTCCCATTAGCTTCAGACTTAAATGATTGGAAATTAAAACTTAATGAATCTGAAAAAAATTTAATTGGAAATATTTTAAAATCTTTTGCCCAAACTGAAGTACACGTAAACGACTACTGGTCAACAAAAGTATCGGCTTGGTTTCCTAAACCAGAAATACAAGCAATGGCCCGTGTATTTGCTGATTTTGAAAGCATCCATGCTGAAGCATATGCTCGTTTAAATGAGGAATTAGGTTTAGATGATTTTGCTGCATTTATGGAAGATGAAACCTCTAAAAACAAAATCGAACGTTTAATTGAAGTACCAGGTGATACAATGGAGGAAAAAGCAATTTCACTTGCTATATTCTCAGCATTTACAGAAGGAGTAAATTTGTTTTCTTCATTTGCAATTTTAATGTCTTTTCAACTACGTAATTTAATGAAAGGAACAGGTCAAATTGTAGAGTGGAGTGTTAGAGATGAATCATTACATTCGAAAGCAGGATGTTGGTTATTTAGAACATGGCTTCAAGAACAACCCGAATTAAATACTCCAGAACTAAGAGAACAAATTACAGAAGCATGCCAATTATCCGTTCAATTAGAATTTGATTTTATTGACAAAGCATTTGAAATGGGAGATGTAGAGGGTTTAAATAAAAATCAGTTAAAAGCATTTATTAAAGCTCGTGCAAATGAGAAAATGATTGAATTAGGATATAACGCTATATATAATGATATTGAACCTAATTTACTTAAACAAATGGAATGGTTTGGACATTTAACAAGTGGAAAAACACAACAGGATTTCTTTGCTGGAAGAGTAACTAATTATTCAAAATCAACAGCTGATTGGGATGACTTATAAAAATATAAAATAAAAACAAATAAAATGCCTATAAAACCACAATCTATCAGATCAGGAGTTACTATTTATGTCAATGGTAAACAAGTCGATAAACCAGAAGTACTTGCATTAAGCAGTGAATGGAATGAAAGACAAGAAACATTATTTAAAAAAACTCTTAAAGATGGAGGTGAAATAACTATTAAAGGAGTACATTTTAAAGTTATCCCACAAGAAAAAATACTAAATTACATTGGAGAAAAAGACCCAAAACATATTGTTATGCCTGGGGTTGATGATCGATTTTAAAAATACAAATAAAGTTGAAACAACAGATTCAGACATATTCATATGGGAGAAAATATAGTACATAAAATTGAAATTCTTCAACTTATTGAATCTAAATATGGTATTGAAATAAAGGACGAAGAAGTAGAAAATATAATTACTTTTGAGGACCTAATTGAATTAATAAAAATAAAACAAAATAAATGAGCATACAAGTAGACACAACAAATTGGATTAAGGGTAAAGATTACCCAAATTGGATGGACGATATTGCAATCAGCATGATTTCAAAAGGATATTTATTACCTGATGAAAATGTATTTAGAGCATATCATCGAGTAAGTAAATTTGCTGCCCGCCGTTTAAGACGTAAAGATTTACAACCATTCTTTTACGAAGCAATTGTCAAAAATTGGCTATGCCTAGCTTCACCTGTACTATCAAATATGGGTACAGAACGTGGAATGCCTATTTCATGTTTTGGAATTGATGTAGGTGATAGTATTGAAGGAATTGCTGATGCTAATTCAGAACTAATGCGTTTATCATCTCAAGGTGGTGGTGTTGGTATTGGTGTATCACGTATTAGAGGACGTGGTAAATCAATTAAAGACAATGGTGTAAGTGAAGGAGTAGTGCCTTGGTGTAAAATATATGACTCAACAATTTTAGCCACTAATCAGGGTTCAGTTCGCAGAGGAGCAGCCTCTGTTAATCTAAGCATACATCATCCTGATATTGAAGAATTCATGAGTATTCGCAGACCAAAAGGAGATGTGAATCGTCAATGTTTAAATCTACACCAATGTGTAGTAATTGATGACAAATTCATGGCTGATTTGGATAACAGAGATCCTAAAGCATTAAAATTATGGGGTGAAATACTTAAAACACGTTTGGAAACAGGCGAACCATATATTATGTTTGAAGATAATGTTAACAATGCAAATCCTGAAGCATATAAGAAAAACAACTTACATGTTTCAATGACAAATATTTGTAGTGAAATTTCACTTTACACAGATGAATTACATTCATTTATTTGTTGTTTATCTTCATTGAATTTAGCACGTTGGGATGAATGGAAAAATTATAAATTTGAAAATGGAATGACATTACCTGAACTAGCATGTTGGTTTTTGGAAGGTGCATTACAAGAATTTATTGATAGAGCTAAAAATATTAAGTTCATGGAAAACACAGTTCGTTCTGCTACTAAAGGTAGAGCAATTGGGATTGGTGTTTTAGGATGGCATACTTATTTACAATCAAAAGGTCTACCATTTGTAGGTATTCAAGCAAGTGCTCAAACAAGAGTTATATCTGAATTTATTCAACAAGAAGCATTAAAAGCATCTCGTGAACAAGCAGAACTATATGGAGAACCAGAATGGTGTAAAGGTACAGGTTTAAGACATACTCACCACTTAGCAATTGCTCCAACTGTTTCTAATGCTCATATTTCGGGCGGTGTTTCACCTTCAATTGAACCTATTCCTGCAAATGTTTACAATTTGAAAACAGCAAAAGGAGTATTTATTAAACGCAATAAAATTCTAGAGGATTTACTTACAAAAAAAGGATACAACATTGATAGCGTTTGGGAACAAATTCTAAAAGATCAAGGTTCAGTAATAGGTTTACCCGATTATATCTTAACTGATGAAGAAAAAGAAGTATTCTTGACATTCAAAGAAATTAATCAATTAGAAATTGTTCGTCAAAATGCTATTCGTCAAAAATATATTGATCAAGCAATTTCATTGAATTTATGTTTTGATCCAAATGATACTCCACGCTGGATTAGTCAAGTACATAAAGAAGCACATACCTCAGGAATTAAAACATTGTATTATTTAAGAACAGAATCTGTTTTAAGAGGAGATAATTTACAACGTTTAAGCGAGTGCATCAGTTGCGAAGGATAAGTTATGAAAAATATAAAACAATTAATACTACCCACCTTAATAGCACTCTCGGCTCTGTCCGTGAGTGCCTCGGCGGGTATATATTCAATTACTGGGTTATCTAAATTATTTGTAGGAGCTAGTATGGCAGTTATAGTAATGGCTGCTTCATTGGAGGTTTCTAAATTAGTTATTGCTTCATTTTTATATCAATATTGGTCTACAGTAAATAAAGTATTGAGAACTTATTTATCAATTGCTTTAGGAGTATTAATATTAATTACCTCCGCAGGCATTTATGGCTTTCTAAGCAATGCATACCAGGAAACAGCCAATAAAGTAGGAGTTGTAGATAAAGAAACTCAAGTATATAAGGTTAAAAAGGAACGATTCGAACAACAACTTGAAGATAGAAAACTTGAAAAAACCGGATTGACTAAAGATATAAGTGAGTTAAGAAACGCTCTAGCAACAGGAAGTACTACTCAATCAGTAGATAGAAAAACAGGACAGATTGTTACTACAGCAAATTCAGGCAATCGTAAAGCATTTGAATCCCAACTTAATTCAGCTATCAAAAGTAAAGATGCAATTGATGATGAAATAATAGCTTCAACCGATAGCATAACTGCTTTAGATATGAAGATATTGGAAATTGAGTCTAAAACTGAATTAGCAGGTGAACTAGGCCCACTTAAGTATATAGCTAAATTGACCGGATATCCAATGGATAAAATCATTAACTGGTTTATTTTACTAATTATATTGGTGTTTGATCCACTAGCAATCAGTTTAGTTATAGCGGCTAATTTTGCTTTTAATCAAATAAAAAATCCACAACCATTAGCAACATATGATGAGAAACCACCAGTGGTGGAACCCCCTCAACCAACTAAATCATGGTACAATTATATTCAACCCATCTTTAAACGAAAGAAATCTGATGAGGATGAAATAAAGACCTATTAAAGGACTAGGATTTCAAAATCCTCCTTTATATATTTATAGTACACAAAGAAGTTATGGATAGGATAAATGAGTTTTTAAAAAAAGAATTTAATAGAACAGTAACTATTAAAGTCCCGGTTAGGGAAAAAAAGAAAATCAAAAACATGTATTATTGGTGGAGGCGATTCCCTATTCACAAAACGCTCTCCAATATGGCCCATTATAAGGAAAAGATCAAAAATAAAGATTTTGATTATTCCCCATATTGGGCTCAAATTCAATACGAATACTACTGGATGGCTGAGGATATTTTGCATCTTCGTGATAATCACAGAGGTGGTAGGGATTCTTTATTTCAACTTGAGAGGGAAATTATTACTTCGTATAATCGAAGATTAAAAAAGTTATATGAGGATGCGGATGTTGATGAGGCTAATCGTATTGAATACTTAAAAAAAGAACTAATACGTAATTTTGGAGGTGGTAAATATGATGCTCATGATTTTATTGATATGTTTGAAGGTACAATAGAGGAAGCATTTAGTGAATATCCAAAATGGTTAATTAATAAAAAATTAAATAAAATCTATGAAAATTTCGCATGAGGTTCCATTGTGTTTATTGGAACAAAGTTTACAATTCAACAATTACGATTACTGCTTGCCCCATTTAATGGATCAATATGAAGAATACAAGGACTTCTTTATGAGATCTAAAGAAAATAAACGACACATTATGATGGACAATTCACTTCATGAATTAGGTATTCCTTATAGTGAAGATAGATTATTCTATTGGTTAGATGTTTTGCAACCTAATGAGTTTTTTGTACCTGATTTTTGGGAGGATCAAACACAATCAATTGTGTCTGCTAAGAGATGGATTCAATATCAAGAAAAATATCCTGATACAACATTTATAGCTGTAGTACAAGCAAAATCTATAAATGAAGCAATGATTTGTTATCAAATATACAAAGATTTAGGATATCAAAAAATAGCATTTAGTTATGGTGCTTCGTACTATAATGAAGTACACCCACATGAGAACAAAGCAATAGGTAAAGCATTAGGTAGAATTGGAACTATAAGAAAAATGCGTGAATTAGGTATAATTCAAAATAATGATAAAATTCATCTCCTTGGATGTTCAGTACCTCAAGAATTTGGATACCATAAAAATAGTTCATATATTGAATCAATTGATACCTCAAATCCAGTAATGGCGGCTATTCAAGGATTAAAATATAGTACTTGGGGATTAAGTGAAAAACCAACAATAAACATGAATGAATGTTTTGAAATGCCATTAAGTGAAATTAATATAGAATTAGTCAATTATAATGTTAAACAATTTAAACAAATAAACAGTCTATGAAACAAGAAGAATTCGTATCATTGTATGATTTTCTAGGAAAACCAGCAGGATCACAATTAGGAAAAGAAGTTTGGAATGTAGCTCAAGCTACCTCAGAACCAACAACAATTAAACAAGTTAGCAATCCAAAATATACTGGTAAAATAGTAATGTATAGACCAGAATTTTTAAGGAAATATTTTAATGGTCTAACTAAAACTATTACCAATTATGAATTAACTAAAAACACTAATTATGAATCTCTCCCATTCTAAAAAACAAGCAGTCCTCTCATTAAGTGGAGGAATGGATAGTAGCACATTATTACTCCATTTATTAGCAAATGACTATGAGGTAACATGTTTAAGTTTTGACTATGGTCAAAAACATAAAGTTGAATTAGAGCGTGCTACTGATTTAGTACAATATATTAATCAATATTCTGAGTGGGAAGATTTAGGATATTTTAGAAAAAATCTAAGTGAAGCTTTAAATACCACATCTGTTAAATATCCTAAAGTTAAACACCAAATTATTAAATTAGATGGTTTAGCACAGTTACTTAATTCTTCATTAGTTGAAGGTGGAGCAGAGGTACCTGAAGGACATTATGCTGCTGAAAATATGAAAGAGACAGTAGTACCTAATCGTAATAAAATCTTTTCATCAATTATTCAAGCAGTTGCATTATCAATTGCAGATAAAAAAAGTACTGAATGTTCTATTGCAATGGGGATCCATTCAGGTGATCATTCTATCTATCCTGATTGTAGACAAGATTTTAGAGATGCAGATTTTGATGCATTTATTATTGGAAATTGGGGAGCAGAAAATGTAAACGTTTATACACCTTATATGGATACTGATAAATTTGGTATTTTACAAGATGGAGAAAAATGTTGCAAACAATTAGGTTTAGATTTTGATGAAGTATATAAACGTACTAACACAAGTTATAAGCCAATTTATATTGAATATCCAATGGGATCTACTATGGAAGATATGAGAAATGGACCTGAAGGAACCTGGTACTCAGATTACAAATCAGCCTCTTCAGTAGAACGTATTGAAGCATTTATTAAATTAGGTCGTCCTGATCCTGTGCTCTATGCTGATGAAACAGGTCCTGTAAGTTGGGAAACAGCTAGAATGTATGTAGAACAAGTAATATCAGAATACGCAAAAGAACAATTAAATATTAATTAAAATGAAACAAATTATCTATTTTAGCGCCGGATGGTGTACAGCATGTCAATCTATGAGTCCAATGGTTGATCAATTAAAACGAGAAAAAAATATTTCTGTAACAAAAATTGATACAGACTATGATGCGTCTTTTGTTGACAAGTACAATATTAGAAGTGTTCCAACTACTATTATTTTAGAAAATGATAATGAAGTTCGTCGCCACACCGGAGTATTAAGTTACCAACAATTAAACAATCTCATCAATGGGTAAATTTCAATCAACAAAATTATTTGATGGGTATTCAACAGTATTTCGTCAATGGAAAGCAGAAGGTACTCATTGTAAGTTCTTACATGGTTATGGAGTATCATTTAGAGTATGGTTTGAAGGTGAATTAGACGAACGCAATTGGGTATGGGACTTTGGAGGTATGAAACGTGCTAAAGGAACTATCGAAGGAATGAATCCTAAAGTGTGGATGGACCACATGTTTGATCATACTACAATTATAGCTGAGGATGATCCTCGTATTGAATTATTTAAAAAAATGGATAAAGAAGATCTTATTCAATTAAGAATTATACCAGCAACGGGAGCAGAACAATTTGCTAAATATATTTACGAAAAATTAAATACCTTTATTCAAGAGGAAACTGAAGGTAGAGTAAAAGTAACTCAAGTGGAATTCATGGAACACAGTAAAAATACAGCAATCTATAAAGAAAATTAATTATGTGGACATCAACTACAACATACGGAGATATAAAATTTAACTATATTATAAAATGAAAGACAAATTACTAATTAGTAGTGATTTCTATTCGATTAATCGATAAAAAATGATATTCTATAATATTTATAATAAAGCAATATTATGGAAAAACATTATGTTTATAAGATTACCAACTTAAAAAATAATAAAATATACATTGGTGTAAGAACCCATCCTAGTCCTGAATTAGATGAATATATGGGAAGCGGAACATGTATTCAAAATGTTATAAAAATTGAAGGTATTGAATATTTTAAAAAAGAAATTATTAAAACCTTTGATACAAGAGAAAAAGCAGAAAACTATGAGTCTTCTTTATTAACAGAAGAATTTTGTAATAGTCCTGAAACATATAATATTCAAAGGACTAGTAATTTTAATGGAAAGATGCATGGTTTTAGAAAGGATATATGGTATGATTATTTTCAAGAAATTAGAGACAAATATACGAGTGGAGAAACATTGCCAAGTCTTGGAAAACAATATCATTGCGACAAAGGAACCATCAGAATAATATGCTCAGATGTAAAAAGAACTAATTCTGAATCACAAAGGATAAGATTTGATAAATGTATAACATCAGGTGCTAGAGATTTAGAATTTGATAAAGTTAATTTGGATATGTTATTAGATTTATATAATATTGAAAAATGGAGTGTAAATCGAATAGCTACTTATTTTAATAAAAGTTGCTCTTTTATAGATAGAAGATTAAAAGAACATAATATAATAAAAAGAACAAGAAAAGAAAACAACGAAAAACCATTTAAACAAAGAAAAAATGACTAAAAACACTCTCTTAATATCCTCAGATTTTTATACTTGTCAAGGCGAAGGTATAAGCACAGGTATTCCTTCATACTTCGTTCGTTTAGGAAACTGTAACTTAACATGCGGAATGTCAAGAGCATTCGCTAATAAACTTCTAAAAGAAGCATCATTAGAGGATGGGGAAATATTCAAAGGCGATTTAGAACTAGAAGGTAAAGCAACATGGACTTGTGATAGTACATCTCAGTGGTTATGGAGAGGTGAAGAAAAAGACTTCCAATATCTAATTGATCAATGGAAAGAACAAGGCATCTATGAACATATTAAGAATGGTACTATCCATATTATTTGGACGGGTGGTGAACCTACAATTAAAGGACATCAAGAAGCTATTCGTAACTTTGCTAGATATTGGAGAGAATACGAAAGCACATCAGTACTATTAGGTTTTAATGAAATAGAAACAAATGGTACTATTTACATTAAAGACGAACTGTGGTACACATTACACCAAATCAATTGTTCTCCTAAATTATCTAATTCAGGAATGACTGAAAAACAACGTATTGTTCCTGCAGCCATTAAACGCATTATGGAGCACGATAACTATCAATTTAAGTTCGTTATTTCAACTGAAGATGATGTTAAGGAAATATTCCATGACTTTATTGAGCCATTTAATATTCCACTTAAAAATATTGTTTGTATGCCAGGTTTAGATGATGTTGCTGATTTTGAAGAACGTACTCGTTTTTGTTTAGAAATGGGAAAAAAATATATGTTTAGAGCCCTTACACGACTACATATAGCAGCCTGGAACAAAACGCTGAATGTGTAAAACTTTTATAAATTCAAAAACTAGGATTTCAAGATTTTATTTTATATATTTAACTTAAATAAATTTAAACAACTAAGGTTATGAAAAAATTAAAAATTCACGCAAAATGGGCTTATTTACGTTACAAAAGCCGCATGAAGAATTCATATGGTGGAAAACGAGAACTAGATGCTAATGAACAACTAATCAAAAGTGTTGTAGTAAGGATTGCATCAAATCCAAAAAATTCTATTTTAGTATCTCCTATTTCAAACCACATTCATATTCAAACTGAGGACAAAAACTATGCAGTGATTTTATCTGAAAATAGAGTTAAAATTGCTAATCACAAAATATTCATCGAAACATCACTTGATCCGTTTTTCTGTAAAATGTTATATAGTATTGCATTTAAATATGTAGAAAAATATCGTCAAGCAGTAGATAAAACAACTAGTGAGAACGAAATAAACGGATTAAATTCTATTCTAAATCAATTAAATTAAAATGAAATATATTCAAAAAGCAAACGAAAATACTCCTCGCACACCAGAGGAGATCGAAAAAATGATTACAGAAGCATCTGTACATTATGGTGCATTTTTAAAATCAATGGGATTTGATCATACTGCTGATCCACAAACTATTGATACACCTCGTCGTGTAGCTAAAGCATGGTTAAAAGATCTAGTACTAGGTTCAATTACTGAAGAACCATCAATGACTGTATTCCCTAATGAGGAAAACTATGATGGAGTAGTAATTCAAACAGGTATTCCAGTTATTAGTATGTGTGCACATCACAATCTTCCATTTACAGGATATGCATCTGTTGCATATGTACCTGGAGAAAAAATTGTTGGTTTAAGTAAATTAAACCGTGTAGTAGATTGGTTTGCTCGTCGTCCACAAATGCAAGAATCATTAACACAACAAATTCATGGTTTTTTAGCTAATAAATTGGATTGCAAATCAGTAGCAGTTAGTATTGCCTCTAAACATATGTGTTGTTCAAATCGTGGTATTAAACATCCTACCTCTACAATGTGTACTAACAAATTTAGTGGTGTATTTA
>Ga0315900_10004490_pt1 | contig 19649 bp, 17 predicted proteins | sample LakEriMetagenome_FD_203521 | JGI IMG/M metagenome (GOLD analysis project Ga0315900, IMG submission 203521) | Freshwater fungal communities from buoy surface, Lake Erie, Ohio, United States - Buoy 12 MA114 | ecosystem: Environmental > Aquatic > Freshwater > Lake > Lake biofilm | place: USA: Lake...
ATGGAGGGTTTGGTCACATAATGAAAAATGATATTGGGCTTTTCCAGGGCGTAGATCTTCTTCAATTGGCGAAGTACCCGAAGGTCAGATATTGGATCAACGGAACTGTTCCTGAACTCCACATTGTAGAACATCATCCCGGCGGACGTCAATTTCGTGGTGTATTCATCTTCAGCCGCGATGGCGATCACCCTGCAACCCCTGGCGACGTAATGATTGAGCAGGTGCATCCTGAAATTGAAGAGAGACCAGCAGTTGTTGGAGACAAAGGCGATAACAGGGATTTCAGTTGAGGTTGATTCCATTTTTCGAAACGCAATAATATCATATTTCTGCAAATTCAAAATATTCTATCTTTCCGCCGAACACAAACACTTGTTGTTGCGCCAAGATGGCTTACTTCCTTTTTTTCATTTACCTGTTGCTGTTTATTATCCTGGTCAGGTGGCTTGGCAAAAAAGGCATGGTCCACATACCTCCCGCGCTGGGCGCTTCTGCATTTGCCTTTAAGGTATTGCTGGGTTGCCTGTACGGTTACATCTTCCTGCGATATTACGGGGGAGACGATACATGGATGTACCATGCGCAAAGCCTGGAGGAAACATCGTTCCTGAAACGCGACCCGCTGCATTTTCTTCATTCCCTGGCAGACCCCACATCATATACGAGATATATGATGACCACCTACTGGCAGGAAATTGAATATGCTTTCCTGATCAAACTGCTGGCTATCCTGAACGTTTTCTCCGGCGGGTACTACTATGTGAACGTTGTCCTGTTCTCGATGATCAGTTTCTGGGGCGGATATTTCTTCTACCGCTTTTTCTCCGGCTTGTTCCCCGGAAAAGAAAACCTGTTCATCATCATCTTCTTTTTCTTTGTACCCCTGATATTCTGGACAAGTGGCATCAGGAAAGATGCGCTGATCTTCCTGTCTGCGGGACTATTCTTTTATGGCTTGCAGCAGTTTCTCCGGGAGGGAAAGAAAACTTACCTGCTATTGACCGGGTCGGCCCTTTTTCTGCTGTTCCTCAACCGGAGCTTTGTAGGTCTGAGCGTGCTTCCCCCCGCAGTGGCGTGGACCATTTCCCATTACCGCGGGATCAAACCATTGCGCACATTCTTCTTCGTTTATGCGATATCCTCGATCGTTTTTTTCCTATCGTCCCATATTGGCCCGGTTGATCTTCCGGGAGCCTTTGTCAGGCGGCAGTCTGATTTCCTGGCCCTGAAAGGCGGCTCATTCGTGCATTTGGATAAACTTGAGCCTGACCCGATGTCCTTTCTACGGATCCTGCCACAGGCACTGAACCATGTATTCCTGAGACCCGTTCCGGGGGAGCGACCGGGTATACTGTCATGGTTCTCGGGAATCGAGACCTATTTTGTGCTGCTGATCTTCCTGTTGTCATTTATACGGCCGGACAAAAACATCAGGATCCTGTCCAGCGCGCCCATGCTCGCCATCCTGTTCTTTGCGTTCACCAATTATCTTTTTATAGGTTACACCATTCCTTTCCTTGGCGCCACGGTGAGGTATCGGATCATTTTCGAAAGCCTGCTGCTTGCCATTGCCGTTGCCCGTATCCGATGGAAAGCCATACTTCCCCAGAGGATACATAAACTATTGTTATAATATTTATTATTTTGGGCTATTGCTGCATAATTTCCGGCTATAACTGGCATTGAACGGATCTTTTGCACTTTTTGCCTCATATTTTCCACATTTCGAACTATAAAACATTGTCGTTTCGGTAAAAAACCGGACATTCGCATCTCCTAAAATTTACAACATGCAGTCGCTACGTTTCAAAGCAATCGACAATTTAACTGCTGGTGGCGAGGTTAAAGAAGCCTCTTCAACCAGGATCACCGCCATTTTTGGCGAGAATGTTTTTTCCCTGAAAACAGCCCGGGAATACCTGAGTGACGAAGCGTACAAGAGCCTGGTCAGTTCCATGAAATCAGGACATCGGGTGGATCGTACCATGGCGAGCCAGATCGCTGCGGGAATCAGGAAATGGGCAGAATCGAAAGGTGTTACCCATTTTACACACTGGTTCCAACCGCTGACCGGTACCTCTGCTGAAAAGCACGATTCATTCTTCACCCTGAAGTCTGACGGAACCCCGCTTGAGCAATTTGAAGCCGATGCCCTGGTTCAACAGGAGCCTGACGCATCTTCTTTCCCCAGTGGTGGCCTGAGGGCAACTTTCGAAGCCCGTGGTTACACTGCGTGGGACCCAAATTCTCCGGCATTCGTCATGGAGATCGGCAACGGCAAAACACTGTGCATCCCAACGATCTTCGTTTCGTATACAGGCGAGGCACTGGATTATAAAGCCCCGCTCCTGAAATCAATTGAAGCCCTGAACAAGGCTGCCGTTGAAGTATGTAATTATTTTGACCGCAATGTGACCCAGGTATATGCTACCCTGGGATGGGAGCAGGAATACTTCGTGATCGATGAAGGGCTTGCCAACGCCCGTCCTGATATCGTTATGACCGGAAGAACAGTATTCGGACATGCCCCGGCCAAAGGCCAGCAGTTGGAAGACCACTATTTCGGATCAATCCCGGAGCGTGTGTATGCCTATATGAGGGACTTCGAAAATGAGTCGTACAAATTAGGTATCCCCCTCCGTACACGCCACAACGAAGTTGCGCCTGCCCAGTTCGAGTGCGCGCCGATCTTCGAAGAGCTCAACCTGGCCGTTGACCATAATACCCTGCTGATGGATGTGATGAACAGGGTTGCAAAAAGGCACAAACTGAAAGTTCTGCTGCACGAGAAGCCATTCGCAGGCATCAACGGTAGCGGTAAGCACAATAACTGGAGTATGGCTACCAACACCGGAGTGAATCTCCTGGCTCCCGGTAAAACGCCAAAGACCAACCTCATGTTCCTGGCATTCTTCGTAAACACGATCAAAGCGGTACATGACCATTCTGACCTCATGAGATCAGCCATCGCATCTGCGGGTAACGACCATCGCCTTGGTGCAAACGAAGCCCCTCCTGCCATCATTTCCGCCTACATCGGCCAGTACCTGAACAATGTACTGAACGAAGTGGAAAGCAGGGTTGGCGATAAGTTCGACGAGCAGGACGAAGTGATGCTGAAGCTCGATATCCATAAGAGCATACCTGAACTCCTGCTGGACAACACGGACCGTAACAGGACCTCTCCTTTCGCTTTCACCGGTAACAAATTCGAATTCAGGGCCGTAGGTTCAGAAGCGAATTGTGCAAACGGTATGACCGTGTTGAACACGATCATGTCAGAAACGCTGACCAAGTTCAAGAAAGAAGTGGATGCCCTGATCGAAAAAGGCGACAAGAAGGAAGTGGCCATCATGCATGTGATCAAAGAATACATCACCGCAGCGAAGAAAGTGATATTCGAAGGCGACGGTTATAGCGAAGAATGGCAGCAGGAAGCAGCAAAGCGTGGTTTGCCGAACGTGAAAACTACGCCCCTCGCGCTTGACGCCATGGTGACCGACAAAGCCAAAAAGCTGTTCGAAAGCTTTAAGATCTACACCCATGCAGAGCTTGAGGCCCGCCACGAGATCGAACTGGAGAAGTATATCAAGCGTGTACAGATAGAAGGAAGGGTCATCGGTGACCTGGCCGGCAATCATATCCTGCCCGCCGCGATCCGCTACCAGAATGAACTGATCACCAATATCAGAGGTCTGAAAGACCTTGGTATCGAGGGCTCTTCATACACTGCCCAGATGAACGTGCTGAAAGAGATTTCTGAGCATATCAACAAGGTGCAGACACTGGTTGAGGAAATGACGGAAGCCCGTAAAGAGGCAAACGCCATTGCCCATTCAAGGGATAAAGCCATCGCTTACTGCGAGAAGGTGAAGCCTTATTTCGATTCGATCAGGTATAGCGTAGACAAACTCGAATTGCTTGTTGACGATTCGCTCTGGGAGCTTCCAAAATACAGGGAGTTACTGTTCCTCAGATAAAGAAGGTAGTGATTATAAAAAAAGACCCGGGAAACCGGGTCTTTTTTTATAACATCTTAAAGCTATCCATGAACTTGGTTGTGAAATTCCCCTTTTTGAAATCTTCGTTCTTCAGCAGTTGCTGGTGGAAGGGAATAGTGGTTTTTACCCCTTCGATCACATACTCGCTCAATGCCCTGCTCATGGTATTGATGGCTTCCTCACGTGTACGCGCAACCGCTATGATCTTCGCGATCATGGAATCGTAATATGGGGGAATGGTGTAACCCGCATATACATGCGAATCGACACGGATGCCATGGCCACCCGGCTGGTGCATAACGGTAATCTTTCCCGGGCTTGGCCGGAAATCCATATAGGGATCTTCAGCGTTGATCCTGCATTCGATGGCATGCATCGACGGATAGTAATTGACACCGGAAATGGCTTCCCCAGAAGCGATCTTAATCTGTTCCTTGATCAGGTCAAAATTGGTCACTTCTTCGGTCACGCAATGCTCAACCTGGATACGGGTATTCATCTCCATGAAATAGAAGTTCCGGTGTTTATCCACCAGGAATTCTATCGTACCCACACTTTCATAACCGATCGCAGACGCTGCCTTAACAGCTGCGGCACCCATTTTTTCCCTGAGTTCGGGCGTCATGAAAGGAGAAGGGGATTCCTCTACGAGCTTCTGGTGCCTGCGCTGGATGGAGCAATCCCTTTCACTTAAGTGGCAAACGGTACCGTAGCGGTCACCCGCAATCTGTATCTCGATATGCCGGGGGTCTTCCACGAATTTCTCCATGTAGATACCATCGTTCTTAAATGAAGCACCTGCTTCCGTTTTGGCCGTATTGTAGGCTTTCTCTACTTCAGATTCTTCCCATACCACGCGCATACCCTTACCCCCACCTCCAGCAGTTGCCTTCAGGATAACGGGGTAGCCGATCTCCTTCGCCAATGCCTTTGCTTCATCAACGCTGGTGAGCAGGCCGTCGCTGCCGGGAATCACCGGAACTCCTGCCCTGATCATAGTCTCCTTGGCCGTGATCTTGTCCCCCATGGAACGGATCTGGTCAGGCGTGGGACCAATAAACTTTATATTGTACTCACCGCAGATCTCTGCAAACTTGGCATTCTCAGCCAGGAATCCATAGCCGGGATGCACTGCGTCTGCATTGGTGATCTCTGCCGCGGCCATTAAATGAGGTATGTTCAGGTATGATTCACTACTTGACGGACGACCGATGCAAACGGCTTCATCAGCGAATTTTACGTGGAGGCTGTCTTTATCCGCTGTTGAATACACAGCAACGGTCTTAATGCCCATTTCCCTGCAGGTACGAATGACCCGCAAAGCAATTTCACCTCTGTTTGCAATCAATATCTTCTTGAATCCAGAAATTGAGTTTTTCGTCATAATGGACCTGGAGGAAATGTGATAAATATGGGAATTGTCTTAGTGTGGCAGACGGACCGCTATGCGGGATCTACCAGGAACAACGGCTGGTCATATTCAACCGGTGAAGCATCTTCCACCAGGATCTTCACGATCTTGCCGGATACTTCGCTTTCAATTTCATTGAAGAGTTTCATGGCTTCAATAATACAGACCACCTTACCCGGGGTCACCTCATCACCCACCTCAGCAAATAATGGCTTATCGGGGGAAGGCCTCCTGTAAAAGGTTCCGATCATTGGACTCTTAATGGTAATGTAGTTGTCATTTTTCGCGTCGGCGACAGGCGCAACGGCGGCCGGGGCAGCAGTCGCCAACTGGGGCAATGGCGCAGCGGCATATACAGGCTGGGGCTGATGGGCCGGAGCCGGAGCATAGGTCACCTTTTCGTCTTTCTTTTGCTTTATGGTGATCTTGAAATCCTTTTCTTCTATAGTCAGTTCGCCGATATTGGACTTATTGATCATTTTGATCAGGTCCTGAATTTGTCTGAAATCCATGGAAGCTGTTTTTATCGTTTGGTTGCGGCCTTAAAAGGCGGCTAAGATAAGCATCTTCTCATTTCATCAACGCTTTATTTTTCGGAAAAACGAATAAAAAATGGGCAAAAACACTCGATTTTTGCCCATTTCTACTTAAAAAAGCTGATTTTCTACTCTTTTACCCTTTCCACGTATTCACCCGTTTTAGTGTTGATCCGGATCACGTCGCCTTCATTTACAAACAAGGGAACCATTACCGTTGCCCCGGTCTCAACAGTTGCCTGTTTCAGGGTACGGGTGGCCGTATCACCCCTGAGACCAGGCTCAGAGTAGGTGATTTTTGAAATAATCTTATCTGGCAGTTCCACGGACATGGGAAGTTCGGTTTCTGTATTGATCAGCACGGATACCTGCTGCCCATCCACCAGGAACTGGGGAGCATCTATCAGGCTTTCGGCAACCGTAACCTGCTCAAAAGTCTCACTATCCATAAAGCTGTACCCGCTTTCATCCTTATACAGATACTGGTAGTCCTTACGTTCTACCCTTACCGGGAAGATGGAATCCCCTGAATTCCAGGTTTTTTCAATGGTCCTGGAGTTATCGACGCCTTTCAGCCTGGCCCACACTTTTGCGGCGGCCCTGGCCGTTTTGTTCTCCCCAAATTCCACAACGGTATACAAACTGCCGTCTAGTTTCAGGATCATTCCCCTGCTGATATCTGATGTATTAGCCATAATGTGTTTATTAACGGTTTCGGGCGGCAAAACTAAGTAAAAATAATCTGTTCCAGATTTTACATTTTTTTAGATAATTCATCTGGCCATTACGAATACCTTTGGCAAAATATCTGGATGAAGATTTTTACCCTGCTGATTTTTTTATTGTTTCCTTTTTTATCCCAATCGCAGGATACGGACGCCCCATACCTGAAGAATCCTACCCTTCCTAATTTCAGTATCCTGCAGGAAGACAGTTCAAGCTGGTTCACTAACAGGGATATCAGAAAAGGGGTCCCGGTTATCATCATGCTGTTCAGTCCGGACTGCGACCATTGCCGGGAGCAAACGACCATTTTGACCAAAAACATGGGCAAATTGAAAAACACCGAGATCGTGATGTCGTCTTTCCAGCCCGTTTCCAAAATCAGGGAGTTCTGCAGGGAGTTCGACCTTCATAAATATCCCAATGTCCATATCGGGCGCGACGTGAAATATTTCTTCGGTCCGTTTTACCGAATCAAGTATGCCCCACTGTTAGCCGTGTATGACAAGGATGGCAACTTCGTGAAAGTCTTCGAAGGTGACACAAAAATTGATAAACTGCTGGAGGCCACCCTGCATTCCCCACATTAGTCACATTCCCTACTTTATTGGTATTCATCTTGGCACTCTTATATATCTTTGCAAACTAAATTATAAACAATGAAAGTAACCGTCGTTGGTGCAGGTGCTGTAGGCGCTACATGTGCCGATAATATTGCCAGAAGAGAGATCTGTCATGAACTTGTATTGCTTGATATCAAAGAAGGTCTGGCCGAAGGGAAGGCACAGGATATGATGCAGACCGCTACATTGCTCGGGTTTGACACGAGGATCACAGGTAGCACCAATGACTACTCAAAAACCGCAGGCAGCGATGTGGTGATCATCACATCGGGTATTCCCAGGAAGCCGGGCATGACCAGAGAAGAACTGATCGGCACCAATGCCGGCATCGTGAAAGGGGTTTGCGAGAATATCCTCAAATACTCACCAGAAGCCATCATAGTGGTGATCAGCAACCCCATGGACACCATGACGCAACTGGCACTCCAGTCAACCGGATTGCCTAAGAACCGGATCATCGGCATGGGGGGTATCCTGGATAGCAGCAGATTCAAGTACCAGCTCAGCCAGAGGCTGAACTGCAGCCCTGCCGACCTCAATGCAGTGGTTGTAGGTGGCCATGGTGATACCACCATGATCCCCCTGATCAGGCTGGCCACATGGAACAGCATTCCTGTAACGGATTTCCTGGATACCGATACCCAAAAACAAGTTGTAGCGGATACCATGGTGGGTGGTGCTACACTGACCAAACTGATCGGCACTTCTGCCTGGTATGCCCCAGGGGCAGCAGGAGCTGCACTGGCGGAAGCCATCCTCAGGGATGAGAAAAAGCTTTTCACCTGCTGCGTGGCGCTTGATGGCGAGTACGGCCAGAAAGACATCTGCCTTGGCGTACCGGTGATCATTGGCAGAAATGGATGGGAAAAGATTGTGGAGTGTGACTTGAACGCAGAAGAACAGGACCTTTTCAATAAGAGTGCTGAAGCTGTAAGAAGCATGAACGACGTGTTGAAAACACTTTGATTATCTTGCAGACTTATACATGAAATGGGAACCCGTGGTTCCCATTTTTGTTTTTACAACTTGATCGTCGCAGCCTTTGAGATCTTATCCAGGTCATGCTCCTCCATGCATTTGAAGTGTCCCAACGGGCATTGATCATACCCTATCTTGGAACAGGGCCGACATGTCAAACCCGGCACTTCGGCCATATAGGTATGCTCGCGATGCCCCGTATAAGGATACATGCCAAAACCCGGAATGGTATTTCCCCAGACGGATACGATCGGCTTATTGAAAGCCGCAGCAATATGCATGAGCCCCGTATCATGGGTAATGATACTACGGGCCTGTCTGACCAATGAAGCGGACTGGTGGAGGTTGAATCCGCCGCACGCGTTAAATACCCTTTGTGGCGCCACCTCGCGAATCTTTTCACCATTGCCTGCATCTTCCCTGCCACCCAGCAACACCACACCCCCATCCAGTTTCTGTACCAACTCCTGCAACTTTCTAAGCGGCAGTCTTTTTGTGGCATGGGCAGCACCGATCACGATCCCCGTATAATCACGGAAAGGAATAGACGCCAGGTCCACTTCATCTTCCTCCGGGATAAAATAGTCCAGTCCCTTCCCATCATTCACTACGCCAACGTGCCGGACTGTATCCATGTACCGGTCAACGATATGCACATCGGGCAGCCGGTTGATCTTAAATCTCACCATCAGCCATTTTTCAAAATTCAGTTTAGAGAAAGAATGTGATCGAACGCCGAGACCGAACTTCACGCGGGCCGATCTGAGGTTGCTGTGGAGATCGATCACCCTGTCAAAATCCTCCACCTTCAACGCGCGGATCAGGGAGCCGAGGTCCTTGTCCAGCACATGCACTTTGTCAACGTAAGGATTAGCCTCCAGTATGTTTGAATAAGCCTTTTTAGTCAGGTAGTGTAATTCTGCCCCGGGAACTTGTTGCTTAAGGCACCGCAACACAGGTGTAGTCAGCACGATGTCTCCAATGGATGAGAACCTGATAACAAGGAATTTCATGTTACTTTTCTATATAATCAAGATCCTTGTGAAATGTTTCCTCTGTGAAATACACAGAAACCAGGCCAATAAGAATAACGATAATTCCGGTAACGATACCGCTTTGCACCAGTCCCCAGTTCCACGACTTCTGGAACGTATCCATGAACATGAGATTGATGATGGGCAAAGCACCCCGCACCATATTTGGAATGGTAGTCGCCGCAGTGGCACGCAGGTTGGTGCCGAACTGTTCTGCGCCCATGGTAACAAAAATGGCCCAGAAACCCGTGCTGAAACCCAACATCCCACAGATCAGATACATGGACGTGTCGGTATCATTCAACGGGCTGAAATAGGCCACAACGGACAGTGCGCTGAGCAGATAAAACAGGTATAAAGCCTTCTTGCGGCTATTGAAGTACTGGCTCACAAACCCTATCAGGATATCACCTGTGGCAATACCAACATAGGCATACATGATGGCCTTGCCGGAATCGATACCGTTGGGGCCATAGATGGCACTCGCGAACCGGTTGCTGAGGTTGACCAGAATACCGATCACATACCAGGTAGGCAATCCTATGAGGATGGCCAGCATATACTTCCTGAACCTGGCGCTGTTGTTAAAAAACATTAGAAAGTTACCTCGGGACACGCCGGCAGATTTGACCGAATGGAACATGCCGCTCTCCGCAACACTGATCCTGAGCAAGAGGAGTGCAATGCCCAGGCCGCCACCGATCTTGTAACAGAGCCGCCAGTCTTCCGTACCCTGATAAATAAAATAGGCGAAGACTGCGCCAAACAAACCTATACCGGCCACCAGCGAAGTGCCGATCCCCCGTTTATTCTTTGGGAGCAGCTCGCTTACCAGGGTTATGCCTGCACCCAATTCCCCTGCCAGGCCCACTCCTGCTACAAAGCGTGCGGTGGCATACTGGTCCACGGTAGTGACATATCCGGTCAGAAAATTGGCAACAGAATACAGCATGATGGAGCCGAACAATACGCTGAGCCGGCCTTTCTTGTCACCCATGACGCCCCAGATCATTCCACCGATCAGGAGACCTACCATTTGCCAATTGATGATCCAGGTACTGGCCGTGATCATGTCGGCATCGGCCACATTCAGTCCTTTGAGACTGGGCTCCCTGACTATCGTAAAAAGAAGCAGATCGTATATATCAACAAAATATCCCAGTGCAGCAACAATAACAGCAATGTTGAGGATCGAGTGCTGTGGTTTCGCCATGTGTATGATTTATGAATGGTCTTCTTTGTGGGTATGTTTGTTGCCGCCTTTTACCAGTTTCCAGATCACGGGTAGCGTGGTGATCAATACAATGCCGAGAACGATGAATTCCAACCTTTCCTTAAGGTCGAACTGGAAGGTATTGAGAAAGAAAATATACAGGTAATGCCCCGCGAACAACATCGAAATGGCCCAGGCTACGCAGCCAGTGATATTGAAGAAAGTAAACCTTTTTTTATCCATTTCCACGATACCGGCGATGATGGGCGCAAAGGTTCTGATAATGGGCAGGAACCTGGCAAAGATGATCGCGCCTCCCCCATGTTTATCATAAAACTCCTTGGCAGCATAGAGGTGCTTCTTCTTAAAAAAGAATGTATCCTTTCGCTTAAACAGGTATGGACCACTCTTTGCGCCAAACCAGTAACCCACCATATTGCCAGCCACGCCAGCAGTAACTACAAGCAAGGTCAGCAGAACCAGATCGGCAAATTCGTTGCCGGTGCTGTGTATTTCTGCGGCGAGCTCTGAACTGTAAATGCCGGCTACAAAAAGCAGGGAATCACCCGGCAGGAAAAAACCTGCAAACAATCCCGTTTCGGCAAACACGATGAACAGGAACAACCACAAGCCTCCGTTCTGGATATAAAACTCCGGATTCAACAGGTCTCTGAAACTGATCTCTAATAACTCAAGCATTTCTTCTTCTTATTATAATTCTTCAACTGAGGTCAATTCTACAGGATTTGTCAATTCGCCTTCCCATTTACTTACAGCCGTTGTTGCAAGGGCGTTCCCGATCACATTGGTCATACTTCTGAACATGTCGCAAAAATGATCAATGGGAAGGATCAGGGCAATGCCCTCCGGGGGAATATTGAACATGGCGCAAGTGGCTGTAACCACTACCAGGGAGGCCCTGGGAACGCCAGCTATCCCCTTGCTGGTCAGCATCAGTACCAGGAGCATGGTCAGTTGTGTGGGGAGGTCGAGGGGCACATTGTATACCTGGGCAATAAAGATACTGGCGAAGGTCATATACATCATGCTACCGTCCAGATTGAAGCTATAACCCAGGGGAAGGATGAAGGAAACGATTTTATTCTTGCAGCCAAAAGCCTCCAGTTCTTCCACGAGCTTTGGGAAAACTGCTTCACTGCTGGTGGTACTGAACGCGATCGCTAAGGGGTTGGTTATCCTTTTGATCAGTTCAAAAAGCCTTGGTCCCAAAATGATATATCCAACAATCAGCAAAAGCACCCAAAGTGAGGCAATGCCCACGAGAAATGCCCCGAAATATTTCAGGTAAACGAAAACGATGCTTTGGATACCATACGTAGCAACTACCGCGGCAAGCGCACCGAACACCCCAAGGGGCGCAAAGTTCATGACATAGCCAACCATTTTCAAAATGATCTGGGCCACCACGTCCAGGGCATGCAAAACCGGCTTGGCCTTCTCTCCCAACTGGGCCATGGCAATGCCGAAAAAGATCGAAAACACCACGATCTGCAGGATCTCATTGGTGGCCATAGCTTCCACGATACTCTTGGGGAACAGGTGATTGACGAAATCAACGATGGAAAATGCATTGGTTTTCCCAATCACATCGCTGGCCGCGGACATATCAGCTCCCTCCGGAGCAAAACCTACCCCAGGCTTAAACAGGTTAACCCAAAACATCCCAATGAGCAGGGAGATCAATGAGGCGCTTATGAACCAAAGCAGTGCTTTGCCCCCTACCCGGCCAACGGTTTTCAGATCCCCGAGTTTGGCGATCCCCACCACCAGGGTTGAAAAAACCAGCGGGGCTATGATCATCTGGACCAGCCTCAGGAAAATGGTGGTCAGCACCTTTAACTGAGGGGAAATTTTTGCTATATAGGCGGGCGATGCATTGATATGAATAAGGTAGCCAATGATGACACCAACCACCATGGAAAGCAGGATATAAACCGTTAAACGGTTGCCTTTTTGCATAGGTCGCAATATAATCAATTCGTGGTACTGTTCATGTCTGCCGGGCGATTAGTGTTTTTATAAAATGAATGTTTGGTGAAATGCGGAATTCTTTATCTTTCCAAATTCTAATATTGGCCATAATTTATTAATAAAACGTATGAGTTTATTCAGAACCAAGGATCTTGAAGCCATGCTGGCCCACACCAAAGACGAGGAAAAGGGGTTAAAGAGAACCCTGGGTGCAGGTAACCTGGTAGCATTGGGAATTGGCGCGATCATTGGCGCTGGACTTTTTGTAAGGACTGCCGCTGCTGCCGGTCAGGCCGCTGGTCCCGGAGTTACCATTTCCTTTATTGTAGCCGCTATAGGATGTGCTTTTGCGGGACTGTGTTATGCTGAGTTCGCCGCTATGATCCCTATCGCCGGAAGTGCTTATGCCTATTCTTATGTGACCATGGGTGAAATGATCGCCTGGATCATCGGCTGGGCCCTTATCATGGAATATGCCCTAGGTGCAGCCACCGTTTCCATCGCCTGGAGTGAATACTTAAATAAACTGCTTGGAGGGGCAATACCATATGAATGGTCGCACTCGCCTTTTGAGTCCATCACCGTAGATGGTGTCACCACATCCGGCATCATGAATATCCCCGCTTTGTTCATCCTGTTGTTGCTGACCCTGCTTCTTATCAGGGGTACGCAGGAGTCTGCCATGGTGAATGCGATCATCGTTTTCATCAAAGTAGCGATCGTACTGATCTTCATTGCCGTGGGATGGCAATTCATTGAGCCTGCTAATCACACTCCTTACCTGATCCCGGAAGGAACCCCCGGGCATGAAGGCGTATTTAAGCATGGATGGGGCGGTGTACTTGGTGGTGCTGCTATTGTATTCTTTGCGTTCATCGGATTTGATGCGGTATCTACAGCGGCACAAGAAGCCAAGAACCCTGCGCGTGACATGCCGATCGGTATTCTCGGTTCCCTCGTGGTGTGTACCATCTTGTATATTTTATTTGGCCATGTACTGACAGGCGTTGCTCCTTATACGGATTTCACCGATCCTACAAAAGGACAGGAAGCGTCAGTGGCCTATGCCATATCTAATTATATGCACGGATACAACTGGCTGGCAACGGGTGTTACTGTAGCCATCCTCGCCGGTTTCTCTTCGGTGATCCTGGTCATGCTGATGGGCCAGAGCAGGATATTCTACACCATGAGTAACGACGGGTTGATCCCCAAAGCCTTTGGCGATCTCCATCCCCGATTTAAGACCCCTTTCAAAGCCAACTGGATCCTGTTCGTTTTCGTTGGTGCTTTTGCCGCTTTTGTACCCGGCCATATGGCTGGAGACCTGACCTCTTTCGGCACCCTGTTTGCCTTTGTACTGGTTAGTCTCGGGGTCTGGATCATGCGCAGGAAAAATCCTGACATGATCCGTCCTTTCAAAACGCCGCTGGTTCCGCTTGTTCCGATCCTCGGCGCGGTGATCTGCCTGGGCATGATTGTAGCCATCGATATCAGGACACTGAAATTCGCCCTGGCCTGGATGATCATTGGCCTGCTGGTATATTTCCTTTACAGCCGCAAGAAAAGCAAATTGCATGCGCCCGGTGACATCCTTGCGAAGGCGAAGGATTTCCGTTAATGATAACTGATCAACATACATAAAAAAGAGGCTCTGAAGCCTCTTTTTTATTTTTACCACGCTCCGGAAACATTGCGGGATCATTCTTTTGAACGCCTCCAACCTAAAAAAATCACTACCTTTGCAGCCGATAAAATTTTCCTTATGGGACGCATTTTCGAAGTACGTAAGTCAACCATGTTCGCGAGGTGGGATAAGATGGCCAAGCAGTTCTCCCGCATTGGAAAAGAGATCGTGATCGCCGTTAAAGCCGGCGGACCGGACCCGGACACCAACCCTGCCCTCCGTCGTTGCGTACAGAATGCCAAGGCGGTCAATATGCCCAAGGACCGCGTAGAGGCCGCTATCAAACGGGCCTCCGGCAAGGAAATGGCCAACTATGATGAGATTCTTTATGAAGGCTATGGGCCCCATGGAGTAGCCATCCTGGTGGAAACGGCAACAGACAACCACGTAAGAACAGTAGCCAATGTAAAGTCGCACTTCAATAAAGGCAACGGTACCCTGGGCAATAGCGGCAGTGTCAGTTTCCAATTCAAGAAAATGGGGGTTTTCAAATTGAAGCCAGAAGGATTGAATACTGACGACCTGGAACTGGAGCTGATCGATTTCGGCCTCGAAGAATTGGGCGAAAGCACCAATGAGGACGGCCAGGAAGTGATCGTGCTTCGCGTGGGTTTTGCCGATTTTGGCAATATGCAAAAAGCTCTGGAGGATAAAAACCTGCACCCATTAAGCTCTGAGCTCGCGTGGATCCCGTTGAATACCGTTGAACTGGGCGAAGAAGAAGCCCAGGACGTGTTAAAACTGGTTGATCGGCTGGAGCAGGATGAAGATGTCCAGAATGTATTCTACAATCTGAAATAATGGACAATAGGCCCGTCATATATTTTGATGGGGTATGCAATCTCTGCAGCAGGTCCGTACAATTTTTATTGAAGCACGACTCCAGGAAGATTTTTCGGTTTGCCTCCCTGCAAGGAAATGCAGGGCAAAAGATGCTTCTCTCCAACCATTTGCCCCCTGACCAACACGATTCTTTCATCCTCCAGGAAAACGGCCGGTTTTACACCAGATCGACGGGAGCATTAAGGGTGTTTAAACTACTTGGCGGATTCTGGACACTGCTATATGGCTTGATCGTTATACCTGCATTTATCCGCGACGCGGTTTACCAATTCATTTCGGGGAACAGGTATACCTGGTTCGGAAAAAAAGAAACCTGCTGGCTGCCTGAACCGGAATGGACCGAAAGGTTCCTGTCCTGATCACTCTGCCATCATTTCCTGAACCACTTCTATCACATCTTCGATGCTGGGTTTAGAGAAATAGTCGCCATCGCTGCCATATCCGGGGCGGTGGGCCCTGGCTGTGAGCGTGCGCGGACTTACATCAAGCCATCGGTACCCACCTTGCTCTTCCATTACTTTATTGTACATATAGGCTGCAGCACCGCCTGGAACGTCTTCATCCACAAAAAGTATCCGGCTCGTTCTCTTCAGTGACTCCAGGATCAGGTGACTGGTATCAAATGGCAGTAATGTTTGAACGTCGATCACTTCACAGCTTACACCAATACCTTCCAGGATTTCTGCTGCTTCCGCTACAATCCGCAAGGTAGATCCGTAGGACACTATCGTGATATCATTCCCCTCCCTGATGGTTTCCGGTACGCCCAGGGCCACTTTGAAGTTGAGCAAATTGGTGGGTAGTCTTTCTTTAAGCCGGTAGCCGTTCAGCGATTCGATGACCAGTCCAGGTTCACTACTGGCCAGGAGCGTGTTATACATACCTGCCGCCTGCACCATATTGCGGGGAACACAGACATGGATACCCCGGAGGGAATTGATGATCATACCCATGGGCGAACCGCTATGCCAGATACCTTCCAGCCTGTGGCCCCGGGTTCTCACGATCAACGGGGCGGCCTGGCTCCCTACCGTCCTGAATTGTAAAGTTGCGAGGTCGTCGCTGAGCGGCTGAAGGCCGTACAACAGGTAATCGAGGTATTGGATTTCTGCGATTGGCCTAAGACCCCTGAGCGCCATGCCAATGCCCTGCCCGATTATGGTCAGTTCCCTGATACCGGTATCGAAGATCCTGTTCTCGCCGTATTTCTCCTGCAAACCGGCAAAGCCCTGGTTGACATCGCCGATCTTGCCAACGTCTTCACCAAAGGCGAATACGAGAGGATTGGATGCGAACAGCTGGTCAAAATATTTGTTCAACACCTCATAGCCGTTTACAAGAGGCGCGTCAGTATCGTAATTGGGGGTTGAAGGTTCTATGGCAGTCGCGTTGCCCTGGCCTTCGTAATGGAGATGGGAATTATAGAGCTTCTCATTCTCCGCCTTGAGCTCTTCATAATACTTGCGAATGGCCGATGATCCATTCTGATACATGATCATGGCCCTGCGAAGCGTTTTTATGACATCCCTGCGCAGGGGTTCACGGTTGCTTTTGAGTTCCGCTGCAAGTTGCAGGAGTTTCTCCGGCTCTTCCACCGTCCCTGCCAGGTCATTCACCAGCTCAACCGCCCTGACCACCTGCTGTTTGATCGGATGGACAAAACTTTCCCAGGCGTCAATGCGACACTGCCTCACATACTGCTTGGCTTCATGTTCAATTTCGATCAGTTCCTCGTCCTCTGCGAGCATATTGTCTATGATCCAGACCCTCATCTTACTGATACAATCCCATTTGCGTTCCCAATCAAGCCGCTCAGGTGTTTTATAACGCTCATGGCTACCTGACGTAGAGTGACCCTGGGGCTGGGTTACTTCTTCCACGTGGAACAGTACGGGTATATGTTTGTCCCTGGCCTTCTGGATCCCTTCTTCAAATGCCTCACACATGCCCGCATAGTCCCAGGCTTTTACCTTAAAGATCATCATCCCATTGGTATCGTCTTTCTTCTGGAAACCCCTAAGGGCTTCAGAGATAGAGCCTTTGGCGGTCTGGTATTTCCTGGGGACGGAAATGCCATAACCATCGTCCCACACAAAAATCGCCAGGGGTACCTGCAATACGGAAGCCGCATTGACTGTTTCCCAGAAATGCCCCTCACTGGTAGAAGCATCCCCGATGGTACAAAAGCAAACTTCGTCGCCGTTGTGCGAAAGTGTATCCAGATTCTTCAGGCTTTCTGCCTTACGGAACAATCGCGAAGCAAATGCAAGTCCGAGGGACCTTGGCATTTGCCCAGCTGTGGGTGCCATACCCGCGCAGATATTTTTCCTGTTTACCAGGTCCAGAACGTTCCCCTTCCCATCATTAAAGGGGGTAGCAAAATGAGAGTTCATCTGTCTGCCGCCGCTGTGGGGGTCGTGGGCTGTGTCGGGATTGGCATAAAGTTGCGCGAAGAATTCAGTAACCGATGCCGTTCCGGTTGCGAATGCAAATGTCTGGTCGCGGTAATACCCGCTGTAGAAATCGCCCGGCTTGAAAAACTTGGCCATCGCCACTTGCGGAACTTCCTTGCCATCGCCAAAAATGCCGAACTTGGCTTTCCCGGTCAAAACCTCTTTTCGTCCTAACAGGCTGGCTTCCCGGCTTTGAAAGGCCAGGCGATAGTCCCTGAGAACCTGGTCCCTGAAAGCTTCAAAGGAGAGTTTCTCAGCAAGCATTTCATTTGACATGGCAGCATTCATGGGAGCAAACCTAAGGAATTTAGGCGGTTATTACCGTGGGCGGAGCCCCCGGCCAGCTGATGGTCAATAACTTCATTAGGAAATGTTAATATTCTCTTCCTGTATGGTCCATTCCCCTGGCGGAGTGGCCTTATAACCAGAAGAATAGGGAAAAAACCGAAAACCGGAGGGGATTAATCACTTTGAAATTCTCTCACAATATGTAGATTTGTAAGACGTTAGATGTCATGAAAGTGGTCCCATGAAAAAAAATTTCCTGGTTAGTCTGTACATGTTCGCCGGCATCATCTGTTTTGCACAGGTGAAGACGGGGGATATTGCCCCTGCAGATTTGGTCATGCAGATGCAGGAGACCGCCTTCGATTTTGGACGCATTCCCCAGGGCAAGCCTGTGAACCACCTTTTCCAGATCACCAACATGGGTAAGGAACCGCTGGTGATCGAGAATGTGCTGGCCAGCTGCGGGTGCACCACCCCGGAATGGAGCACAGCGCCAGTAGGCAGTGGTAAAACCACCGGGATCAAGGTTGGTTATAATGCCGCCGCTGAGGGAAGTTTTGAAAAAACGATCACGGTGGTGTATAACAATGGTCAAACAAAGACCTTTGTCATAAAGGGCCATGTCTGGAAAATTAACGAACAGACCGCTCCCCGCAACAATTCTGTTTCCTTATTAAAAAATGTAAACTGACAGATATGAAAAGTATATTATTGACCTTTATCGTTGCCCTTCTAGTATCCCCTGCATTTTCCCAGACTACAGCTGCGAGCAAGAAAGCGGAGGATTTCATCAAATTCAAAGAGTCCAAGTACAATTTTGGAAAGATCAAGCAGGGCACTCCTGTTACCCATGATTTTCAGTTCACCAATATCAGCGGCCAGCCGGTGATCATTGAAACTGCTACGGCCTCCTGCGGTTGCACTACCCCTAAATGGCCCCAGGCTCCGGTTGCTAAAGGCGGTTCTGAGAAGATCACTGCCGGCTTCAACGCTGCAGCTGCAGGTCCATTCAGTAAAGAGATCTATGTAAGGGTTAAAGGAGCTGACGTTCCGTTTGCCATCACCATCACTGGTGAAGTAGTGGCAGAATCTGCTAAATAAACTAATCCCGAATAAAAAAAGAGACTGTCTCAAAAGTAGTTGAGACGGCCTCTTTTTATTTTGGGGATCAGAAAGCCACTCAGGGTTGGGGCACTTTGTTATTTTCAGTTTTTGAGTCGGGTTTATTCACATGTTTACTGAATAGATAAATTTTATCTGGCGCTACCGTTTAGTATTGTTTTTGCGGTAAGATTACACATGGCCAGATACAAAACACTTAAGGTAGCCTTTAAGGAAACCTATCAGAACCAGGGCATGCTACTGCCACCCGATCTAAACGATCTGGTGGCCCCTGACCATCCTGTAAGGATCGTAAATGATGTGCTTGAGCGCATCGATATCTCCGATGTATTGAAGTTGTACAAGCCCGGTGGCACGAGCAGTTATCAACCGCGGATGCTGTTGAAGGTATTGGTGTTCGGATATATGAATAACATCTACAGTAGCCGGCGGTTGGAAGAAGCTATACGTCAGAACATTCATTTCATGTGGCTGGCGGGGATGAACCGGCCCGATCACAATACCATTAACCGCTTTCGCGGGCATCGCCTTCAGGATACATTGCAGCCCATCTTCAGCCAAGTGGTACTGCTGTTGCATGAAGAGGGATTACTAAGCATAAAAGAGTTATATACGGATGGAACCAAGGTAGAAGCCAATGCGAACCGTTACACTTTTGTTTGGGGCAATGCGATTAAAACCAACCGGGAGAAGATCAAAACCCAGCTGATACATCTTTGGGAATATGCCAAGTCAGTGGCAG
>Ga0315900_10004494_pt1 | contig 19640 bp, 17 predicted proteins | sample LakEriMetagenome_FD_203521 | JGI IMG/M metagenome (GOLD analysis project Ga0315900, IMG submission 203521) | Freshwater fungal communities from buoy surface, Lake Erie, Ohio, United States - Buoy 12 MA114 | ecosystem: Environmental > Aquatic > Freshwater > Lake > Lake biofilm | place: USA: Lake...
CGCCGAGAGCAGGCCGAGCGCCACCCCCGCTGGCATGTAGGTGCCCCAGAGCGCCATGGCGAAGGCGCGGTCGCGCCCGCTGGCGGTGGCCGCGATGATGCCGGGCGCCGAGACGGTCAGCAGCAGGAAGCCCGCGCCCTCGACGATGCGCGCCGCCATCAGCGGCAGCATGGCGGGCGCGAGCGCCGCACCCAGCGCGGCCAGGGTGCCGATGGCGATGCCGAGCAGCAGCGCACGTCGCGCCCCGATCCGCGCCGCGGCCAGGCCGAGCGCCAGCCCGCCCCCCGCCGCCATCAGCGCAAACAGCCCCACAAGCCAGGCCGCGCCGGCCAAGCCGAGGCCGAATTCGGCGCCGATGGTGGTCATTGCCGCCGGCACCTTGCCGATCTGCGCCGCGCCGGCGATGCCGGCGAGCACAACGGCCAGGATGGGCGCCCAGCGCGTGGGCGCCTCCTGGTTCATCTCAGCCCTTGCGCTCGATCAGCTCCACGCGGACCGCGTCCGGCGCCTCGATGAAGGCAATGCGCACGCCCGGGCGGGCCTGGGTGGGGCCGGAGATCAGCCGCACGCCCTTGGCCGCGAGGTCCGCCAGCGCGGCGTCGAGGTCATCGACAGCCAGGCCGATATGCTCGATGCCCAGGAAGGGCGGCGGCGGCGGGGCGGGGGTGGTCGCCGGCACCTCCTCGATGAAGAGCGACACGCCGGCGAGCTCGGTGACGACGCGCTGCGCCGCCCCCGCCTGCACGCGGGCCTTGATGACGGCGCCGAAACACCTGACGTAGAAGGCGGCGGTGGCCTCGGGGTCGGGGGTGCGGAGGTGGATGTGGTCGAATCGATAAGGGCTCATGGGGCGAGTTTTGCCGATTGCGGCGCCGCGCGCCATGCCGCTGGCAATTTCACGCATGATGATTTACGATATTCGTTATGAGTCACACTGAACTCGCCCCCGCCCGCCGCGGCAGCGCCACGCCCGAGGAAACCCGCCGCCGCATCGAGGATGTGGCGGAAGCCCTGTTCCGCCGCATCGGCTACCAGAAGACGGCGGTGGCCGACATCGCGCGTGAACTCGGCATGTCGCCGGCCAATGTCTATCGCTTCTATGCCTCGAAATCCGCGATCAACGAGGCGATCGCCACGCGCATGCTCTCCGGCGTGGCGGAGGAGCTGTGGGGCATCGCCCGCCAGCCCGCCCCGGCCGAGGCGCGGCTCGCGCTGCTGCTGCGCACGCTCCACCAGCGCCACATGGCGCTTTTCTTCACCGAGCGGCGCCTGCACGACATGGTCACCGCCGCCATGGCCGAGCATTGGGACTGCGTCGAGCGCTTCATTACCGCGGTGCAGGGCGCGATCCGCCACGTCATCATGGACGGGATCGCCGCCGGGCAGTTCCACCGCGCCGATCCCGAGGTCCTGGCGCGCAGCGTGAAGCAGGCCTGCATGGCCTTCGTGCATCCGGTGATCATCGCCGAATGCATCGGCCGCGCCACGCCCGAGGCACAGCTGGCGGCGGAGCTGGAAGAGGTGATCGCGCTGGTACTCCGGGGCCTCAAAGCCTGACGACTACGAACTGACGATTATTGACTTTCGTCATTCGATCGGTTTTGCTGGGGCCTCGATCGCGAGGTTCCCATGCGCCCTGCCCTGACCGCCCTGCTCTTCCTGCCCCTCGCCGCCTGCCTGCCCGAGCCGCAGGCCGCCGCCCCCGCCCCCACCCCGCCCCGCGCCGTGCAGGTGGCGGAAATCCAGCTCGCCACCGCCGACCGCCACAGCGCCCATACCGGCATCGTCCGCGCCCGGCGCGAGGTGGATGTCGGCTTCCGCACCGGCGGGCGCATCGCCACGCGGCTCGTCGAGGTTGGCCAGATGGTGGAGGCCGGGCAGCCCCTCGCCACGCTCGATCCCGCCGACCTTGCGCTCGCGCTCCGCGCCGCCGAGGCCGATCTAGCCGGGGCCGAAGCAACCGCCCGCCAGGCGGCGAATGACGCCGCGCGCTCCCGCACCCTGCTCGCCGCCGGGCATGTCGCCGCAGCCTTCGACGACCAGCGCCAGGCCGCTGCGCGCGCCAGCGCCGAGCGCGCCGCCGCCGCCCAGGCGGCGCTGGAACTCGCGCGCAACCGGCTCGGCTACGCCACGCTGCGCGCCCCCTCGCCCGGCTATGTCACAGCCCTGCTGGCCGAGGCCGGGCAGGTGGTGCCCGAGGGTCAGGCCGTGCTGCGCCTGGCTGACCCGGCCGAGCGCGAGCTCTTCGTCCGCGTGCCCGAATCCGCCCTGCCGGAGTTGCGCGATGCACGCGCGGAGATCCGCTTCTGGGCGCGCCCGGATGTCACGTTGCGCGCCACGCTGCGCGAGGTCGCCCCCCAGGCCGATGCCGCGCTGCGCACCTACGCCGCGCGCTTCACCATCGAGGATGCGCCCGACTGGGTCTCGCTCGGCATGACCGGCACGGTGCGCCTCGCCCGCCCGGCCGAGGCGGTGGCGACGCTGCCGCTCTCTGCCCTGCATGATCGCGGCCAGGGGCCCATGGTCTGGCGTGTGCTGACCGATGGGCGGATCGAGGCGGTGCCGGTGCGCGTGCAGGCGCTGGGCGAAACCCGCGTGCAGCTCAGCGGCGCGCTCGAACCCGGGCAGCGCGTGGTCTCGCTCGGTGCGCAGCTACTCGACCCCGACAGCCGCGTGCGCGTGGTGCAACAGCACCTCGCCGCGACGCTGCGCTGAGGGCGCGCGCCATGTCTCGCTTCAACCTCTCCGCCTGGGGCGTGCGCAACGGCGCGCTGACGCTCTTCGCAATCCTGCTGCTCGGCCTGCTCGGCGCTGGCGCCTATCTCAAGCTCGGGCGTGCGGAGGACCCCTCCTTCACGCTCAAGGTCATGGTCGTCACCGCCGCCTGGCCGGGTGCCACAGCCGCCGAGATGCAAGCGCAGGTGGCGGACCGCATCGAGAGCCGGCTGCAGGATTTGCCGCATCTCGATCGCGTCGAGACCTTCACCCGGCCTGGCATCGCCACCACCACCATCCTGCTGCGCGACACGACGCCACCGCGCGAGGTGCAGGCCCTCTGGTACCAGGTGCGCAAGAAGGTCGGCGACATCGCGCATACGCTGCCGGCCGGGGTGCGCGGACCCTTCTTCAATGACGAATACTCGGACGTCTATTCCGCCGTGCTGGCGCTGACCGGCGCCGACAATGCCGAGCTGGTGCGCCAGGCGGAACAGCTCCGCCTGCGCCTGCTACGCCTGCCCGGCGTCGAGAAAGTGTCGATCCAGGGCGAGATCGAGCAGCGCATCCATGTCGAGGTCAGCCATGCGCGCCTCGCCACGCTGGGCATCGGCGCACCCGCCATCCTCGAGGCGCTGGCGCGACACAACCCGGTGGTGCCGGCGGGCGTGGTGGAGACGGGCAGCACGCGCGTGCATCTGCGCATGGGCGGCGGACTCGATGGGCTGGCCAGCATCCGCGCCGTACCGGTGAGCACCGCCGATGGCCGCACGCTGCGGCTGGGCGAGATCGCCACCGTCACGCGCGGGCTCGCCGATCCGCCGAGCGCGGCCGTGCTGCATGAGGGCGCGCCCGCCGTGCTGATCAGTGTGGCCAAGCAGCGCGGCTTCAACGTGCTGGCGCTGGGCGACAGCCTGCGCGCCGAGCTTGCCGCCATCCGCGCCGACCTGCCGGCGGGGCTGACGCTGGCGCCGATCTCCGACCAGCCCGCGATCGTTGCTGAATCGGTCGGCGAGTTCCTGCAGAAATTCGCGGTGGCACTCGGCGTGGTGCTGCTTGTGTCCTTCCTCTCGCTCGGGCTGCGGGCCGGCGTGATCGTGGCGCTGTCGGTGCCGCTGACGCTGGCCTGCGTGTTCCTGGCGATGCTCGCCTGGGGGATGGAGCTGGAGCGCATCAGCCTCGGCGCGCTGATCCTCGCACTCGGCCTGCTGGTGGATGACGCGATCATCGCGATCGAGGCGATGGTGGTGAAGCTGGAAGAGGGCTGGGACCGCGCCCGCGCGGCCGCCTTCGCCTGGGGCAGCACCGCGGGGCCGATGCTCTCGGGCACGCTGGTGACGGTGGCAGGCTTCATCCCGGTGGGCTTCGCGGCCTCGACCTCGGGCGAATATGCGGGCGGCATCTTCTGGGTGGTGGGGGCCGCGCTGATCGCGAGCTGGTTCGTCGCCGTGTGGTTCACGCCCTGGCTCGGCGTGAAGCTGCTGGCCACGCCGAAGCGCGTGGTGCATCACGATGCCGCCTATGCCACGCGCGGCTACCGGGCGCTGCGGCGGATCGTCGCCTGGTGCGTCGATTGGCGCTGGCTCGTCATGGCGGCGACCCTGCTGGTGCTGGGCGCGGGTTTCGCCGGCATGGCGATGACGAAGAAGCAGTTCTTCCCCACCTCAGCGCGGCTCGAATTGCTGGTGGATGTGAATCTCCGCCAGGGCGCGGGCTTCGCCGCGACGCAGGCCGCACTTATGCAGATCGCCGATGCCATCAAGGAGGATGAGGACGCCACCACCTACACCGCCTATGTCGGCGCCGGCGCGCCGCGCTTCTTCCTGGCGCTGAACCCCGACCTGCCGAATGAGAGCTTCGGCAAGCTTGTGGTGCAGGCGCGCGACGTGCCGGCACGCGAAAGGCTGCGTTTGAAGCTGATGGAGTTCGCGGCCAGCGGGGCGGTGCCCGAGGCGCGCATCCGCGTCGCGCGCCTCGATTTCGGCCCGCCCGTCGGCTTCCCCGTGCAATTCCGCGTGATGGGCGGCACACCCGAGCAACTGCGCGCCCAGGCCGAGCGCGTGATGGCCGCGCTGCGCGCCACGCCGGGCACGCAGGATGTGCAGCTCGCCTGGGGCGAACGCGCGCCGGGCCTGCGCTTGGCACTCGATGAGGAACGCATCGCCCAGCTCGGCCTCTCGCCGCAGGCCGTCGCGCAATCGGTGCAGTCGTTGCTCTCGGGTGTCACGGCCACGCAGCTGCGCGAGGGCGAGCGGATGGTCGATGTGGTGCTGCGCGCGCCGGCGGCGGAGCGGCTCAGCCTCACCAGCCTGCCGGACCTGACGCTGATCACCGCCGCCGGCCCCGTGCCGCTGGCGCAGGTCGCACGGCTCGAGCCCGTGATGGAGGAACCCATCCTCTGGCGGCGCAACCGCGAGGCCTTCCTCACCGTGCGCGCCGAGGTGCAGCCCGGCCTGCAGGCGCCCGACGTCACCGCCGCGGCGCAGCCGCGCATCGCGGCCCTGCGCGCCGATCTGCCGGTGGGCATGCGCATCGAGACAGGCGGGGCCACCGAGGAATCGGGCAAGGCGAATGCCAGCCTCTTCGCGCTCTTCCCCGCGATGATCGCGGTGATGCTGCTGATCCTGATGGTGCAGCTGCGGCATTTCGGGCGCGTCGCCCTGGTGGTCGCCACGGCGCCGCTCGGCATTCCCGGCGCGGCCGCGGCGCTGCTGGTGATGGACCAGCCCTTCGGCTTCGTCGCGCTGCTGGGCGTCATCGCGCTGGCCGGCATGGTGATGCGCAACACGCTGATCCTGGTCGACCAGGTGCGCCAGGATACCGAGGCCGGGATGGAACTGCGCGAGGCGATCATCGAGAGCAGCGTGCGCCGCGCGCGCCCCGTGCTGCTCACCGCGCTGGCGGCGGTGCTGGCCTTCGTGCCGCTGACGCTCTCGGTCTTCTGGGGGCCGATGGCGGTGGCGATGATCGGCGGGCTGACGCTGGGCACCGTCGCCACCCTGCTGGTCGTTCCGAGTTTGCACGGATTTGCCCTGCGCCGCCGGGCTGCGCCGGTCCTGCCCCTTCCCATTCCGGCAAGCTACGCCCCGGAGGCCATCGCAGCGAAGTAGAAGCGGCGCGAAATTTGCTGTATCCTGCCGCCTTCTCCACGGGCGGGGCGCGATGGGCGACACGCGGCACTTGCTGCTGGTGGGCGGCGGGCATGCGCAGATCGAGGTGCTGCGCCAGCTATCGCTGGCGCGCCTCGCGGGCTGGCGTGTCACCCTCCTGACGCGGGAAGTGCTCTCGCCCTATTCGGGTATGCTGCCGGGCGTGATCGCGGGCACATATCGCACCGAACAAGCGATGGTCGACATGCGCGACCTGGCCGAGCGCGCGGGTGCCACGTTGTTGCTGGATGCCGCGACGGGCCTGGATCCGGCCGGGCAGCGCCTGCGCCGCGCCGGCGGGCCGCCCATCCCCTTCGACCTGCTCTCGATCGATACCGGCGCCCGGCCGGACACGGCGGGCGTGAAGGGTGCCGCCCGCCACGCTTTGCCGCTCAAGCCGATCGACGCGCTGCTGCCGCGGCTCGAGCGCCTGCTGATCGATGCCACGCAGCGCCCGGGCCTGCGCATCGCCGTGGTCGGCGCCGGGGCCGCCGGGGTGGAGGTAGCCTGCGCGCTGCGCCAGCGCCTGCCGCAGGCGCAGGTGATCCTCATCGCAGGCATGTCCGGCCTGCTGCCCGACCAGCCCGAGGCGCTGCGCACGCGCGCCGCGCGGGCGCTGACGGCCCGGCGCATCACGCTCGAGGTCGGCGCACATGTGCAGGAGGTGACGGCCGATACGCTGCTCTTCGCGCATCGCGCGCCACTGCCGGTCGATGCCGTGCTCTGGGCCACCGGTGCCACTGCCCCGCCCTGGCTGAGCGAGACGGGGCTGGCGCGCGATCCCTGCGGCTTCCTGCGCATCGACGAGCAGCTGCGCGCGCTGGGCCATGCCAATATCTTCGCTGCTGGCGACGTGGCGAGCCTCGCGGAGACTTCGCTGCCCAAGGCGGGTGTCTTCGCGGTGCGCCAGGGTCCCGTGCTTGCGGCCAATCTGCGCGCGACGGCGCTCGGCAAGCCGCTGACACCCTATCGTGCGCAGAGCCAGTTCCTTGTGCTGATCGCGCTCGGCGATGGCAGCGCGCTGGGCACGCGCAACGGGCTGGTGGCGGAAGGGCGCTGGGTCTGGCGGCTGAAGGACCAGATCGACCGCCGCTTCATGCGCCGCTACCAGGCGCCCTGATCAGGCGTGATGGCAGGCGACGAGCCCGCCATCCTCCCGCGGGGTCAGCGCCGGTCGTTCTTTCCGGCACAGGTCGCTCGCCAGCGGACAACGCGGATGGAAGGCACAGCCGGAAGGCGGGGAGAGGGGTGAGGGCAATTCGCCGGCGATTGGGCGGAAATCCGCTTCGCCCTCCGCCTCCAGCCGCAGCTTCGGCACGCTTGCCAGCAAGCCCTGCGTGTAGGGGTGGCGCGGCGTGGCATAGACCTGCGCCGCCGGGCCGGATTCCACGATGCGGCCGAGATACATGATGGCAACCCGGTCCGAGACGTGCCGCACCACCGAGAGATCATGCGAGATGAACACGCAGGTCAGGCCGAGATCGCGCCGCAAATCGAGGAACAGGTTCAGGATCTGCGCCTGGATCGAGACATCGAGGGAGGCGACGGGCTCGTCGCAGACCAGCACCTCGGGCTGCATAGCGAGTGCGCGCGCGATCGCCACGCGCTGGCGCTGCCCACCCGAGAATTGGTGCGGGTAGCGCGCGGCGAAGGCCGGGTCGAGCCCCACGCGCGCGAGCCAGCCGGCGACCATCGCGGGCAATTCCGCGCGCGTCGTCAGGCCATGCGTCAGCGGGCCCTCGGCGATGGAATCGCCGATGCGCATGCGCGGGTTGAGCGAGGCGAAGGGATCCTGGAACACGGTCTGGATGCGCGTGGTGACCTTGCGATGGCCCTGCATCGGCGCGACGCCCGAGACCAATACGCGCCCCGATGTCGGCGGCAGGATGCCCGCCAGCATGCGCCCGAGCGTGGATTTGCCGCACCCACTCTCGCCCACCAGGCCCAGCGTCTCGCCCGCCATGACGCTGAGCGAGACGTCGGAGACCGCCTGCACCGCGCGGCGCTCCACCGCGGCGCCGAGGCCTGCGGCGATGCGATCGCCCAGCGAGAGAGCGGGGTCGAAGCGCTTGGTGACGCCCTCGGCGAGCAGGATCGGGCTCATGCCACGCCATCCAGCGGGTGGTGGCAGCGCAGCACGCGGCCATGGCTTTCGATGGTCGGCGGATCGGTCGCGCAGAGCGCATCGGCATGAGCGCAGCGCGGCGCGAAGGGGCAGCCGGGCGGCAGCGCCAGCAGGCTCGGCGTGGTGCCGGGAATCTGGTTCAACTTCTCGCCGGGCTTCGCCGTGGCCGGCAGGCTGTCGAGCAGCCCGCGCGTATAGGGGTGGCGCGGCGCGCGCAGCGTGGTGGCGACCGCGCCGCTCTCCACGATGCGCCCGGCATACATCACCATCACCCGGTCCGCGAGCGAGGAAACGGTGGCCAAGTCATGGCTGATCCAGATCAGCGCCGTGCCCGTCTCCCGCGCCAGGGCGCGCATCTCGGCCAGGATCTGCGCCTGGATCGAGACATCGAGCGCGGTGGTGGGCTCATCCGCGATGATCAGCGCGGGGCTGTGCAGCAGCGCGGTGGCGATGGCGACGCGCTGGCGCATGCCGCCGGAGAATTCATGCGGATAGGCGTCGAGCCGCGCCGCGGCCTCGGGAATGCCCACGCGGGTGAGCAACTCGACGGCCCGTGCCCGCGCCGCGGCCTCGCTGACATTGTCATGGGCACGCACGGCGAGGCTCATCTGCGCGCCGATGGTCAGCACGGGGTTGAGCGTGGCCGCGGGGTCCTGGAACACCATCGCGATACGCTTGCCGCGCAGCTTGCGCATCTCGGGGGCGGGCAGGCCGACCAGCTCGCGCCCCTCGAACCGCACCGAGCCGCCGACGATGCGCCCGGGCGGATCCACCAGGCCGATCAGCGAGAAGCCGGTGACGGATTTGCCCGAGCCGCTCTCGCCCACCAGGCCCAGGATCTCGCCCCGGTCGAGGGAGAAGGAGACGCCCTCCACCGCCTTCAGCACCCCCGCGCGGGTGAAGAAGTGCGTTTGTAGGTCGCGGACTTCGAGGAGGGCGCTCACTTCCGGAGCCTCGGATTGAACTGGTCGCGCACCTGATCGCCGACGATGTTGATGGCGACGATCAGCAGGATCAGCGCGATGCCCGGATAGACCGAGATCCAGGTGCGCCCGCTCATCATGTACTGGAAGCCATTGGCAATCAGCATGCCGAGCGAGGGTTCGGTCGGCGGCAGGCCGAGGCCGAGGAAGGAGAGGGTCGCCTCCAGCGAGATCGCATTCGCCACCTGCACCGTGCCGACCACGATCAGCGGCGGCAGGCAATTCGGCAGGATGTGGCGCAGCACCACGCGCCAGCCGGGCAGCGGCGTGGCGGAAGCCGCCTCGACATAATCCTTCTGCCGCTCGGCAGTGGCCGCGCCATAGGCGGTGCGGGCGAAATAGGCGTATTGCGCGGCGACGAGGGCGATCACGAGCTGCGTCTTGCCCTGCCCCAGCACCGCCACCAGCACCAGCGCGAGCAGGATGGCGGGGAAGGAAAGCTGCAGGTCCACGACGCGCATGATCGTGCTCTCGACCCAGCCGCGCGCATAGGCGGCGAGGATGCCCAGGCCCGCGCCAATCGTCATCGCAACCGCGCCGGCGGCGAGGCCCATCTGCAAGGAAATTCGCAGCCCGAACAGGATGGCGGAGAACAAATCCCGCCCCTGCGCATCCGTGCCGAGCCAATGCGTGTAACCGCCCGTGCCGACGAAGCCTGGCGGGCGGCGGGCATCCATCAGGTCCAGCCCCGCGAGGTCGTAGGGATCCTGCGGTGCGACCAGCGGCGCGAGGATCGCGGCCAGCACGGTGAGCACCACCACGGCGAGGGCGACGACCGCGATCCTGTTCTCGCGAAAATCCCGCCAGAAGGCCTTCATGCCCGCGCCCCGCGCCGCAGCCTTGGGTCGAGCAGCGCGTAGGAGAGATCGACCACCAGGTTGATGGTGACGAAGAGGAAGGCGACCAGCACGAGATAGGCCACCATCACCGGCCGATCGAGCGCGGTGATCGAATCGATGATCAGCTTGCCCACGCCGGGCCAGGAGAAGATCGTCTCTGTCACCACGGCGAAGGCGAGGGTGGAGCCGAACTCCAGCCCGAACACCGTCACCAGCGGAATCGCGATAAGCCGCAACACATGCCGGCGCAGGATGGTGAATTCCGAAAGCCCCGCCGCGCGCGCGAACTTCACCGTATCCGTCAGCATGATCTCACGCGTCCCCGCACGGGCGAGCCGGATCATCATGGCGAGCTTGAACAGCGAGAGGTTGATCGCGGGCAGCAGTAGAAAGCTCAGCCCCTCCAGCGTCAGGAAGGACCAGCCCACGCCGAACACCTCAATGGTCGGCCCGCGCTGGCCGGCCGGCAGCCAATCGAGGTTCACCGCGAAGGTCAGGATCAGGATCAGCCCGACCCAGAAGGTCGGCACGGAGAAGCCCAGCACCGACACCGCCATAATGCCGCGCGAAAGCCGCCCCTCCGGCCGGTAGCCGGCATAGATGCCCAAGGGGATGCCGATGAACGCACCGACCAGCACCGAGATCAGCGCGAGTTCCAGCGTGGCCGGAAGCCGCGCAAGCACCAGGTCGATGACCGGGATGTTGAAGACGAAGGATCGCCCGAAATCGCCCGTCAGCAACCGGCCCAGAAAGGCCAGGTATTGCTGCCACAGCGGCAGGTCGAGCCCGAGCGAGCGGATGGCGGCGGCGCGGATATCCTGCGTCGCATCCGGCGAGATCAGCACGTCGATCGGATTGCCAATGGCGTATACGCCCGCGAAGACCAGCGCGGACATGGCCAGCATCACGAGCACGGATTGCAGCAGGCGCTGGATGACGTAGCCGAGCATGCAAATCCTGTATCGGGTAGTGGACAGGCGGCGCAAGACCTTCCTAGCATGATCGCGACAGCAAGCCGCTTTGGGGATGAACAGATCATGCGCCGAGAGCTACGCCACCTTGCCCTGGCCACCGTCGCGGCCTCCGCGCTGCTCGCGGGCACCGCCCGCGCGCAGACGCTCACCATGGGGGTGATCGCCGGGCCGGAGAGCATCGACCCGCACTTCACCGCGACCGGCACCCATTCCGAGGCGCTGAAGCACATCTTCGACACGCTGACCCATTCCGGCGACCAGCTGCAGATCCAGCCCGGCCTCGCGGAATCCTGGCGCGTGCTCAACCCCACCACCTGGGAGTTCAAGCTGCGCGCCGGCGTGAAGTTCCACGACGGCAGCGACATGACGGCCGAGGATGTGGCCGCCTCGATCCGCCGGATGCAGATGCTCTCCGGCCCCAATCCCACGCGCATCTATGTCGCGCGCGTGCAGGAAGTGCGGATCGTCGATCCGCTGACGCTGCACATCGTCACCAACGGCCCGGCGCCGACGCTGCCCAATGACTTCATCCGCCTCTTCGTCACCTCGGCGCGCGCCACCGCGGGGCTGACGCCGGAGAACAGCAACGAGGCCTTCAATTCCGGCCGCGCGGCGATCGGCACCGGCCCCTATCGCTTCGGCAGCTGGACGCCGCGCGAGCAGCTGACGGTGGACCGCAACGACGCCTGGTGGGGCCCGCGCCAGCCCTGGGCGCGGCATGTGCGCCGTGAGATCGCCAACCCCGCCTCACGCGTGGCACAGCTGCGCACCGGGCAGGTGGACATGATCGTGCGCGTGCCCGCCGCCGATGTCTCGACGCTGGAGCGCGACCGCACGTTGAGCGTGTTGAAGGGCGAGACGGTCTATGTCTTCAACTTCGCCTTCGACCAGCGCGAGGTCACGCCGCAGGTCACCGCGAAGGATGGCTCGCGCCTCGCCGCCAACCCCTATCGCGATCCGCGCGTGCGCGAGGCCATCGACCTTGCCATCGATCGTCGCGCCCTGGCCGAGGTCGCCATGGAGGGCCTCGGCACGCCGCAGAGCCAAATGGTGACGCCCGGCATCTTCGGCTATAATCCGGCGCTGACCATCCCGCGCGTGGATTTGGTGCGCGCCCGCGCGCTGCTGACGGAGGCCGGCTATCCGAACGGCTTCCGCATGGTGCTGAATTTCAGCAACAACCGCCTGCCGGGCGACAATGCCGTGGGCACCGCGATGGCGCAGATGCTCGCGCGCATCGGCATCGAAGTGCAGGCCGCGGGCCAGCCCGCCGCCGTGATCTTCCCGGCGCGTGCACGCGGCGAGCTTTCCAACATCATGGCCGGCTGGGGCACGCTGACGGGCGAGGCCAACTACTACTACGCGGCCAATGCGCACACCAACAACCCGGCGCTGCGGCTCGGTGCCTTCAACTGGACCGGCTATTCCAACCCCGAAATGGACCGGCTGATCCAGGCGGCGAACGTCGAGCTGGACGACAAGAAGCGCGAGGAGACGCTGCAGCAGATCGGCGCGCTGTTCAACCGCGACCGCGTGGCCCTGCCGCTCGCCGCCGTCGGCTCCGCCTGGGCCATGCGGCGCGACCGCGTGACCCTGCGCGTTGGGCGCGCGGATGAGGAGACCTATGCGATGGATGTGGCGCCGGCGTCCCGATGATCGGCGCATCGCAGATGCGACGATCTGAATCGGGCCGCGCAGAAAACGCGCGATGAGAATCGCCGACAGCAACTGGGCGGATATCGAAGCCTATCTCCGCCATGATGACCGCTGCGTGCTGCCCTTCGGCAGCACCGAGCAGCACGCGCAGCTCTCGCTCTGCGTCGATGCGATCCTGGCCGAGCGTGTCGCGGTGGAAGCCGCCGCCCCGCTCGGCGTGCCGGTCTATCCGGCGATGCCCTTCGGCCTCGCACCCTATTTCGCCGCCTATCCGGGCAGCGTGTCGCTGCGGGTGGAAACCCTGCTCGCCGTCGCGCGCGACCTGATCGAGAGCGTGGCGCGCGTCGGCTTCCGCCGCATCCTTCTCGTCAACGGGCATGGCGGCAATGCGCCGGTCGGCGCGCTGGCGCAGCAGATGATGACGGAACGGCCCGAGCTCTCCATCAAGTTCCACAATTGGTACAACGCGCCCCGCGCATGGGCCGCAGCGCTGGCCGTCGATCCTTCCGCCAGTCACGGCAATTGGTTCGAGAATTTTCCCTGGACGCGCCTGGCCCATGCCCCCGCGCCCGAAGGCCGCAAGCCAGGCGTGGACATGGCGCTGATGAAGGCAAGCCCGCCGGACAAGGTGCGGGCGATGCTGGGCGATGGCTCCTTCGGCGGGCCCTGGCAGATGCCCGACGATGTGATGCAGACGATCTGGAACAACGGCGTCGCCGAAACCCGCGAAGCGCTTGAGGGACCATGGCCGATACAATCCTGATCTGGGGCGCGGGCGCGATCGGCGGCACCATGGGTGCGTTCTGGGCGCGCGCCGGGCATGACGTGATGCTGGTCGATACCGTCGCCGAACATGTCGAGGCCTGCCGCACGCGCGGCCTGCACATCTTCGGCCCCGTCACCGAATTCACGCAGGTTATCCCGTCCGTCACCCCCGCCGAGCTGACCGGCACTTATCGCCGCATCATCCTCGCGGTGAAGGCGCAGGCGACGGCCGAGGCGATGCGCGCCGTGGCCCCGCACCTCGCCCCCGATGGATTCGTCTTCTCGGCGCAGAACGGGCTGAACGAACTCACCATCGCCGAGGCCGTGGGGCCCGAGCGCACCATGGGCTGCTTCGTGAATTTCGGCGCCGATTGGCACGGCCCGGGCGAGATCCTCTACGGCAATCGCGGCGCGCTGGTGGTGGGCGAGATCGATGGCAGCACTCGCGATCGCACGCGCGAAATGCACGCCCTGGCCCAGGAGTTCGAGCCCGACGCCATCCTCGTACCCGACATCTGGGCCTATCTCTGGGGCAAGATGGCCTATGGCGCGATGCTCTTCGGCACGGCGCTGACGCATGAATCGATGACCGAGAATTTCGCCGATCCCGCGCGCATGCCCGCCTGGCTGGCGCTGGGGCGTGAGGTGGTGGCCACCGCGCTCGCCCGCGGCGTCACGCCGCGCGGCTTCGGCGAGTTCCACCCGCTCGCCTTCGCGCCCGGCAGGCCGGATGCGGAGGCGATCAGCGTGGTGAACTGGCTGCGCGACTACACCGCCGTGGGCGCGAAGACCCATTCGGGCATCTGGCGCGACCTGGCCGTGCGCAAGCGCAAGACCGAGGCCGGCGCGCAGCTCAACATCGTCCCCAAGCTCGCCGCCGAGCACGGCATTCCCACGCCGGCGCTGCGCGCGGTCGGCCAGTTGATCGCGGATATCGAGGAAGGCCGCCGCGCCCAATCGCCCGAGACCTTTGCTGCGTTGCTGGCCGCGATCCGATGAGCGACGCGGTCCTCGACCATCTGCTCGCAGGCCGCGAGGGTTTTGTTGCGCGGCTCGGCGATCTCGTCGCCTGTCCTTCGGTCTCCACCGATCCCGCCTATGCCGAGGGCATGGCCGCCGCGCGGGGCTGGTGGCGTGCGCGGCTTGCCGCCCTTGGCTTCGCGGATGTGGCCGAGATCGGCGCGGGCGGCCATGCAGCCGTCACAGCGCACTGGCATGGCGCGGGCGCAGATGCGCCGACGCTGCTGGTCTATGGCCATTACGATGTGCAGCCGCCCGACCCGCTCGGCCCCTGGCTCTCACCGCCCTTCACGCTGACGGCGCGCGGGGGCCGGCTTTACGGGCGCGGCGTGTCGGACGACAAGGGCCCCTCGCTGCTCGCCATCGAGGCGCTTGGCGCCTTTCTTGCGGTCGAGGGAAAGCTTCCCGTCAACGTCACCATCCTGCTGGAAGGCGAGGAGGAGATCGGCTCCGCCACCCTCGCAAAAATCCTCGACGCGCATCGCGATCTCCTTGCCGCCGATGCCGTGCTTTCGGCCGATGGGGCGCGTTGGCGCGCCGACATGCCGACCATGACCATCGCGACACGCGGCCTCGCCGCCGTCGAGATCACGCTGCGCACGGCGGCGAAGGATCTGCATTCGGGGCGCTATGGCGGTGTTGCGCTGAACGCGGCGCAGGAGATGGCGCGACTGCTCGCCACGCTGCGCGACGCGCATGGCGAGATTGCCGTGCCCGGCTTCCATGACGGCATCCCGCCCGTCACCGCCGCGCAGCGCGAAGCCCTGGCCAAGATCCCCTATGATGTCGCCGCGCATGATGCCTCCATCGGGCGCATCCCGAGCGGGCATAGCAACGCTGAATTCCTCGAACGCCTTTGGCTGCGCCCAACGCTCGACATCAACGGAATGTGGTCGGGCTATACCGGCGCCGGCGGCAAGACCGTGATTCCCGACAGCGCGCACGCCAAGCTCTCCGCGCGCCTCGTGCCCGGGCAGGATCCGGCGCATGTCACGGCAGCACTCACCGCACATCTCAAGGCGCAGGCTGGGCCGCTTGTGACGCTCGAGGTCCGCGCCGCGCGCGACGGCACCAAGGCAACCGAGGTCGCGCCCGATCACCCGCTGCTGCGCGCTGCCGAAGCGGCGCTGGCGCAGAGCACCGGTGTGGCGCCGATCCGCGTGCGCATGGGGGCGACGCTGCCGCTGACGGATATCTGCGCGCGCGTGCTCGGCCTCGATACCGTGATGTTCTCCTTCGCCACGGCGGATGAGGATTTCCACGCGCCCAACGAATGCTGGCGCGGGACATCCATCGGCGAAGGCTTTCGCGCCTGGGTCGCGCTGCTGCGCAACCTCAGCCCTCTGACGCGCCAGGATTTCGCAGCCGCACGACGGTGACGTTGCACGGCGCCTCGGCCGCGACCTCGCCCGAGACGCTGCCAAGCACCTTGCGCTTGAAGGAGGCAGTGCGCGCGCCGAGCACGATGTGATCCACGCGGTTGAGCCGCGCATAGTCCAGGATGACGCTTGCCGGGCTCGTCCCCTCCAGCACATGGAAGGTGATGCGGCCCTCGGGCAGTTTCAGCGGCGCTGCCCAGTGCTGCAACTCCACCAGGCGCTGCACATGCTTGTTGCGGCCCTGCTCGTCGAGCGTGGTGTCGAGCGAGATGATGTTGTGGCGCAGCACATTGACGCAGGCGATGCGCGCCTTGGGCAAAGTGGCGAGGATGTTGCTGAGCGTGCTGCGCAGTGCCGCCCCCAGCGCATTCTCCTGATCCGTCACATCGACCGCAACGACGACGATCGGCGCAGTGCTGATGCCCGCCACCGCGCCGGCGTTGCGGGTGAAGCGTGGCTTGTGGTCGGGGTGGAAGCGCCTTCGGATGCGTGCGGTCCAGGAATCGCGCTGCAGCTTCTTCGCACGCAGGGTCAGCGGCACCTGGTCGGGGTGGCGCAGGTCGAAGGCGAGTTGCGCGGCGGTGGGGTAGCGGCGCTCGGGCTGCACTTCCAGGCAGCGCAGGATGATCTCCTGCAGCCATTCGGGACATTCGGGGCGCAACTCGCGCGGCGGGTGCGGGTCCCACCACAGCCGCTTCTGCAAGGCGCCGATACGCTGCGGATTGCCGAAGGGCGTGAGACCCGTGACGAGCATGTAGAGCATGGCGCCGAGCGCAAACAGGTCGCTGCGCGCCTCGCTGCGCAACCGCATGATCTGCTCCGGCGCCATGTAGGGCGCGGTGCCGTAGGGCAGGCGAAATTCCTCGCCCATCAGATCGGGTAGTTCCGTGTGGTGCGAGAGGCCGAAATCCACCAGCACCGCCATGCCGTCGCGCAGCAGGATGTTCGCGGGCTTCACGTCCAGATGCACCACATGCTGGCCGTGCAATGAATCGAGTGCCTCGGCCACCATCGCGCCGATCTCGGCCACGCGCGCGGGGGGCAGCGGCGCGGCCTCCGATTCCGCCAGCAGGCTCGGCCCCTCGATCATCTCCATGATGAGGTAGGGCTGCGTGTCGAAGCCGCCATTGGCGATGAAGCGCGGCACATGCGGGCCCGACAGGCGCGGCATGATCATCTGCTCCATCTCGAAGGAGACGATGGCGGCGGGGTCCTCGCCCTCCGCGAGGCGCGGCACCTTCATCACCAGCGGGCGCGGATGGTCGGGATGCGACACCTGCCAGAGCACCGCCATGCCGCCGACATGCAGCTTCTTCTCGACCGTGAAGCCCTCCACCACCCGGCCTTCGATGAGGTTGCGCGCGGGCATGGCTCAGATCCCGTGCTGGAGGCGCGCGGCGAGCGCCTCGGGCAGGCCGGCAGCGCGGATCTTCGCGGCCGCGGCCTCGATGACATAGGGCACGCGATGCAGGGTGAGCTGCTGCGTCGCGGTGTCGAGCAGGCTCCAGGCGGCGGCGGGGTTGCCGTCGCGCGGCTGCCCGACGGCGCCGAGCACGGCGAGCCAGCGGCGCGGGCGCAGCAGCGGCACGGGGGCCTCGGCCACGGGGCGGAAGGGCACGAGCTTGGCGGTCGCGGTCAGCGCGAAGATCGCCGGCACATGCACATGCCCGCTGATCACGACGCGCGCCGCGGTGGCGGCGAGGCTGCGCCGCGCTTCCTCGGCATCGCGCACATAGAGCCAGCGCGCGGGGGCGGAGGCGTCGGCATGCACATAGAGCCGGTCCTCCTCCTCCACCTCCATCGGCAATTGGCGAAGGAAATCGCGCTCGGCCTCGTTCAGCGCGGCGCGCGTCCAGGCGATGGCGAGCGCGGCATTCGCGCTCATGCCGCCGCGCGGATCGGCCGCGGCCTCGTCATGGTTGCCGCGGATCAGCACCGCGCCCTGGCTGGCGAGTTCCTGCGCGCGGGCGATCGCCCAACCGGGCTCGGCGCCATAGCCCACCAGGTCGCCGAGCAGCACGAAGCGCTGCGCGCCGCGCCGCGCGGCGTCGGCGATGCAGGCCTCGAAGGCCTCACGATTCGCATGGATGTCGGAGAGCAGGGCGATGCGCATGACGGGTCCGTCGAGCCGGCCCCGTCAGTGAAGCACCCGCTCAGACACCCGGATAGGGGCCGAGCGCATCCGCGAAGCGCCGCGCGCAGGCCAGGCCGAACTCGGTCGGGCGCAGCGCGGGCGCGCGCTCGGTGATCTCGGGCAGGCCCATGCGCCAGGCGGTCATGCGCTTGCCGTAGCAGAGGAACATGGCGACCCCCTGCATCGCGAAGGCGATCATCGGCAGGATGCGGCGATACTCGGCCTCGGCGGCGGCTTCATCGCCCGCCTGCATCAGCGTGTAGATGCGCGCCTGGATGTCGGCGCATTCGGGGGCGGGGATCATCCCCGCACAGCCCGCGCGCAGGCAATCGGTGAGTTCGAGGCCGGCGCGGCCGTTGAACACCGTAAGCCCGCCCTTGGTGAGTTCTACCAGGCGCTGCACGTCAACGGCGCTGTCCTCGGCCTTGATCAGCGTGATGTTGGCGTGGCGTTCGGCCAGCGCGGCCACGCCGCCGGCGGAAAGCCCCACGCCGATATAGGCGGCGGCGTTCTGAATGCCGAGCGGCATGGCGCTGCGGCGCGCCACCAGCGTGGCGACGCGGCCATACCAGTCGATGTACTCCGCCTCCGGCAGGCCGCGCACCGGGGGCGGCTGGAGGATGCACCAATTGGCGCCGAGCTTCTCGGCATCGAGCACGAAGCGCGCGGCCTGTTCGGCGGTGGCCTCGGCGACGGTGACGGCGAGCGGCACGCGCCCGGCGATCTCCTCCGCCGCCCAGCGCACCACCTCGCGCTTCTCGACCGGGCTGAGCTTGTTCACCTCGGTGGCGAGGCCGAGCACCGCGATGCCCTGCGCGCCCCCGGCAAGGCAGCAGCGCACCTGCTTGCGCATCGCCGCCTCATCCAGCCGGCCGTCGCGGCCGAAATAGGCGTAGAGGATGGGGTAGATGCCGTGAAAGCTCATGGGGTGGTCCTCAGGGCTGCGATCGCCTGGGCGGCGAGGGTCTCGGGCGGGGCGGCGATGTCGAGTGCGATGGCGCCTTCCTCGGGCGCGGGGGGCTCAAGCGTGGCGAATTGGCTGGCGACCAGGCTGGCCGGCATGAAGTGATTCGTCCGGGATTCCTGGCGCGCCGCTATCAGCGCGGGATCGCCGGTGAGGAAGAGGAAGCGCGTGTCCGGCGCGGCGGCGCGTAGCCGGTCGCGATAGGCGCGCTTGAGCGCCGAGCAGGTCACCACGCAGCCCGTGCCGGCATGGGAAGCGAGATGCGCGCCGATGGCGTCCAGCCAGGGCGCGCGGTCGGAGTCATTCAGCGCCTCGCCGCGCGACATTTTTTCGATGTTCGCCGGCGGGTGGAAGTCATCCGCGTCGCGGAAGGTGAGGCCGAGTGCGGCGGCGATCCGCTCGCCCACAGTGCTCTTGCCCGCGCCCGAGACGCCCATGACGACAATCACGAACGTCATTTTGGCTCAAGGTGCCCGCCGAAGGCGTTGCGCATGGCCGAGAGCGAGCGATCCGCAAAGGGCCCCTCCTGCCGGCTGCGGAAACGGGAGAACAGCGCGGCCGATAGCACCGGTGCCGGCACCGCGCTCTCGATCGCGGCCTGCACCGCCCAGCGCCCCTCGCCGCTATCGCCCACCCGGCCGGAATAGCCCGAAAGATCGCCATCGGCCGCCAGCGCCTGCGCCGTCAGGTCCAGCAGCCAGGAGGCCACGACCGAACCGCGCCGCCAGGCCTCGGTGATGTCGGGCACGTCGAGGGCGAGCGGCGCGGGACCGCCGCCGCCCTGCTTGAGCAGTTCGAGGCCCTCGGCCATGGCCTGCATCATCCCGTATTCGATGGCGTTGTGGACCATCTTGGTGAAATGCCCGGCGCCATTCGCCCCGCAATGCACATAGCCCTGGGGCGGGCGCGGATCGGCGCCCTCGGCCCGGCCCGGCGT
>Ga0315900_10004498_pt1 | contig 19633 bp, 14 predicted proteins | sample LakEriMetagenome_FD_203521 | JGI IMG/M metagenome (GOLD analysis project Ga0315900, IMG submission 203521) | Freshwater fungal communities from buoy surface, Lake Erie, Ohio, United States - Buoy 12 MA114 | ecosystem: Environmental > Aquatic > Freshwater > Lake > Lake biofilm | place: USA: Lake...
GTTCCCGTCACCACCACCACCTCCCCTGCGAGCGGGCCACCCGTAACAGCCGGCGTGACGGCAGCGGGAACGGCGATGAGCCCGGCGTCAAACAGGTCTTCAAGGGATTCCCCCGCCATGCCCGTAACGAACGCGGAGACGATGCTCTCCGCAACCACCTCCCCGACCCCTGCGATCGCGGTGAACTCGTCGGCAGTCATTGAGCGCAGCGTGGCGAGCACGGCGCGCCCCCAGGCAGGTCCGCTTGTTGGCGGCACCCGCCGCTGTAGCTCTGCCGCCAAATACTTCGCCGTCGCCTCACCAACATGGCGAATGCCGAGCGCAACCAGAACGCGCCACAGCTCACGACTTCGGCGCGCCTCGATCATGCCGAGCACATTGCTGATGCGATTCGGACCATCGCGACGAGATCCGTCACTCAGGCTCCCCATGCGATCGAGCCCATCGAGCTGCTCAGCGGTCAGGCGATAGAGATCGCCGAGGCGACGCACCACGCCTCGCTCCACCAACTGGGCAAGCAACTTCTCACCGACACCCTCAAGGTCGAGCGCACCACGGCCAACGGCGTACCGCAACGTTTCAAAGTTCTGCGCCGGGCAGGCGCGATTTGGGCAGCGATGGCGCACCTCATCGCGTACGACCGCCGTACCACAGGATGGACAGGTCGTTGGCATGGCGAACTCCGGGAGTGGCGCGGTGCGGCGCTCCGCGAGGCCACGCACCACTTCAGGAATTACATCGCCTGCCTTCTGCAGCACGACGATGTCTCCTACGCGCACATCCTTGCGACGAATCTCATCGATGTTGTGCAGCGTCGCGCGCCGCACCGTTGAACCCGCCACAAGGACTGGCTCCATCTCTGCCACTGGTGTGAGGTAGCCGGTGCGCCCCACCTCCACACTAATGCCGAGGAGTTTCGTCGTCACCTGCTCTGGAGGGAACTTGTAGGCGATCGCCCATTTTGGTGAGCGTGCGATATAGCCGAGCTGCTCCTGGTCAGCGACCGCATCGACCTTCAGTACCGCGCCATCAGTCTCGTACTCCAGGGTGCGGCGCTTCTCGGCCCACTCAGCGAGGAACGAGGCGGCGCTCGTTCCAGTAAGACCTGCACGTGCGTTCTGCTCCGTTGGGAGCCCCAGATCATGCAGGCGACGGAGCGCAGCGCTCTGCGTCGCCGGCGCTGGTTCCTCAAAGAGTTGGTAGGCGAAGAACGAGAGGTTGCGCTGCGCGGTGATCGCGGCATCTTTTTGCCGGAGTGATCCAGCAGCTGAGTTGCGCGGATTTGCGTAGAGCGGAAGATCTGCAGCGGCACGCTCCGCGTTGAGTGCAGCGAATGATGACTTTGGCATGTAGATCTCGCCGCGCACCTCACAGGTTGCAGGCTGCTTCAGCGTTGCGGGAATGGCTCGAATCGTGCGCACGTTCGACGTGACATCTTCACCAGTCGTGCCGTCTCCCCGCGTTGCCGCACGAACTAGTTGGCCCCGCTCATACATCAGGCTGATCGCAAGACCATCGATCTTCAGCTCAGCAACGAGTTCGGGCTCGCGGCCGCCGAGTCCCTTCGCCGCGCTGGCAGCGAAGTCGGCGACCTCTTCGGGCGAGAAGGCGTTCGAGAGGCTCAACATGGGGCGCTCGTGTCGCACCTCGGTTAGTTTGACGGCAGGCTCCACGCGATCATCTACGCTCGGCCCAACACGCTGGGATGGCGAGTCTGGCGTAACGAGTTCTGGGTGTGCCGCTTCAAGGGCGTTGAGCTCAACACGAAGCGCGTCGTATTCGGCGTCGGTGAGCGTTGGGGCATCGTCAACGTAGTAGCGGCGATCCGCCTCGTTGATGGCCGTCACAAGTTCGCGATAGCGCGCCTCTGGTGCGAGAGCCTTGCCGCTCATCCCTGAACCTCCAGATTGGCGATGCTTGCCGCGAGCGTCTTCACGCCCGACCCGGCGAAGGCGATGGTGACCTCCTCATCGTGGCGCGTGAGCTTGGAGGTGACCACGATCCCTTCGCCGAATGTCGCGTGCAGCACGCGATCGCCATCTCGGAAGTAGCGCTCACCTGGAATGCGAACGCGCGCTGGCGCAGAGACCCGCGGTCGAAGTGGTGGGAGTACGGGCGTGCCCGCCGCCTGTGGCGGCGCACTTGCCGCTCCGCGCCCCGTCGCCGCCCACGGGGGAATCCGACCGACCGGCTGCATGAGCTCTGGCGCCTCGCCAATGAACTCGTCTTCGTCGGGTGCCTCGTCGATCCCATCGGTGTCGGGCACGCGGAGGGAGCCAGAGCGTGCACCTGCGCTGTAGGCGCGCCGCCTCGCCTCAAGGTCGCGCCCAGGACGGAAGGTGCCGCTCGGTGCCCCTGGCGTGCCACTCCCCTCGCGCCACGACTCGCCCCCAGCAAATCCCGCACGCGCAGAGCGGAAGCCACGGCCAAATCGCGTCTCACCATCGGCACGCGGGTCGTCGTCGTTTGCCACGTCTAGTAGCTCCTCTGGAATCTCCGCAAGGAAGCGCGACGGCGCGCCATCGCCATCACCCCAGCCACGGCGGAGGGCGTACGAAAGACTCAGGCGGCGCTTTGCACGGGTGATGCCGACATAGCAGAGGCGACGCTCCTCTTCCATCTGCTCCTGGTCCATCAGCGCCCGGCTGTGGGGGAAGAGCCCTTCGGTCAGCCCGGAGATAAAGACCGTCGGCCACTCCAGTCCCTTCGCCGCATGCAGGGTGATCAGTGTGACGCGCTCTGCGTCGCCATCAAACGCATCCTGATCCGCAACCAGCGCGGTGTCTTCGACGAAACGGTCCAGTGCATCGAGCGGGGCGAGCTCCATGAATCGCCCAGAGATACCGCGGAGCTCAAGAAGGTTTGCCCAGCGCTCTTCGCCCTCCACTCCCTCTGAGGCGAGATGTGCGCGCAGGCCAGACTCGGAATACACCCCGTCAAGGAGTTCAGGAAGTGTCACGGCCGCGATGCGATCACGCAGCCGGCTGATCACGTCAGCAATGCCAGCAAGGGAGTTCCGTGCGCGCGTGTTCACGCCCGCTACTTCGCCACGACCAGCTGCAGCGATGACATGGCCATATGGGGTGCCGTCTGGCGCGCTCACGCTCGGCGCGGCGGCGGCACGCAATAACTCGATCGTCTTGTCACCGATACCGCGTGGCGGCACGTTGAGGATGCGCTCATACGAAATACGATCAGTGTCGCTGCGCAGCACGCGGAGCCAGGCCAGCGCATCTTTCACCTCACGGCGCTGGTAGAAGCGTGTGCCGCCAATCAACTGGTACGGAACGCTCGAGCGCAACAGTGCCTCTTCAATTGCGCGCGACTGTGCGTTGGTGCGATAGAGGATGGCAATCTCGTTTAGGCTAACGGGCGCTGGCGAATCCGCGCGACGACCGGTTACGGCAGCGGAAGCCTCTTCAATGCGGCGCACGATCCACCCAGCCTCATCTTCAGGGTCAAACGCTCCGTAGACGGTGATCTGGTCACCACCCTCAAGTTCAGTCCAGAGCTTCTTCTTCTTGCGGCCCTGATTGTTGGAGACGACGCCGTGCGCAGCGTCAAGAATAGTCTGCGTTGATCGATAGTTCTGCTCAAGCGGCACCACCTCTGCGGTTGGCCAGTCGCGCTCAAAGTCGAGAATGTTGCGAATGTCTGCACCGCGCCAGCTATAGATGGACTGGTCATCGTCACCCACCACGCAGAGATTGCCGTGCTTGGCGGCGAGCTCCCGCACCCAGGAGTACTGGATGCGGTTCGTGTCCTGGTACTCATCGACGTGGAGGTACTCCCACTTCGCTCGGTAGCGGTCGGCAACCGCGGGCGCCTCCTGCAGTAGGCGCAGCCCCTCAAGGAGCAGGTCATCAAAGTCGAGTGCATCGAGGCGCTTCAGTTCCGCCGCATAGCGACGGGCAAACCGAGCAACGAGGCGCTCGTGATGGGTGATCGCGCGATCCTCCATCTGGTCGGCGGTCAAACCATCATTCTTGGCCCGATTAATAGCGCCTAGGATCAGGCTCGGTTTCGTCTCCCCGGTCGCTGGAAGGTCGTCCTCTTTCAGGAACCCCTTGATCACCCGCGCCTGATCATCAGCGTCATAGATCGTGAAACCCTTGGGCAGTCCGATCGCTTCGCCATCGCGACGCAGCATTCGCGCGCAGAGGCTGTGGAAGGTGCCCATTGCCACGTCGCGTGCCGACTCGCCAATCATCTCGTGCAGGCGGTCGCGCATCTCAGCGGCGGCCTTGTTGGTGAAGGTCACGGCAAGGATCTTCCACGGGGCGACGCCCTCATGTTGAATGAGCCAAGCGATGCGGTGCGTGATTACCCGCGTCTTCCCTGATCCGGCTCCAGCGAGCACCAGGAGTGGGCCGGCAGTGGTGGTCACCGCACGGCGTTGTGCCTCGTTGAGCGGCGCGAGGATGCGCTCCTCGACGCTGCTGAGTGCGGCCCCCGTCAGTGGGACACGGGAAGGGACGGAACGCTCCGCCGGCGAAGGTTCACCCGTGGGATCGAGGGGGAGGTTCACCCGCTTATTCTACCGCCCACCACCATCCGTCCACGAAAAACGAAGAGGACCCTCGGCCCCGCCGAGAGTCCTCTTCAATAGGTACGAAGTGGGTCCTAGAAGTCCATCTCGCCGCCGTGGCTGTGACCGCCAGGCGCCGCTGCTTCCTTCTTCTCAGGGATATCGCTGACAACCGCCTCGGTCGTCAGGACCATTGCTGCAACGGAGGCGGCGTTCTGCAGGGCAGAGCGCGTCACCTTTGCGGCGTCAACGATCCCCTTCTCAAACATGTCGACCATCGTGTCGGTCGACGCGTCGAAGCCGGTTCCCTTCTTCGCCTTCAGGATTGCCTCGATCACGACGTCGCCACGGGCGCCGGCGTTCTCTGCGATCTGACGGGCTGGAGCCTCGAGGGCGCGGCGGACAATGTCCACCCCGACCTGCTCGTCGCCCTCAAGCTTGATCTTATCGAGTGCGCCACGCGACTGGAGCAGCGTGGTGCCACCGCCAGCGACGATCCCCTCTTCTACGGCCGCGCGGGTCGTTGAGAGTGCATCCTCGATGCGGTGCTTCTTCTCCTTGAGCTCAACCTCGGTGGCAGCGCCAACCTTGATCACCGCGACGCCGCCCGAAAGCTTGGCGAGGCGCTCCTGGAGCTTCTCCTTGTCGTAGTCCGACGTGGTCTCCTCAACCTGCGCCTTGATCTGCGCCATGCGCGCCTTGATCTCGGCTGGCTTCCCCGCACCATCGACGATGGTCGTGTTGTCCTTGGTGGAGACGACGCGTCGTGCGGTACCGAGGTCCTCGGCCGTGACGCTGTCGAGCTTGCGGCCAACCTCTTCCGAGATCACCGTTCCGCCAGTCAGCACCGCGATGTCGCGGAGCATCTCCTTGCGTCGGTCGCCGAAGCCTGGGGCCTTCACCGCAAGCACCTGTACGGTGCCGCGAATCTTGTTCACCACGAGCGTGGCGAGTGCCTCGCCGTCCACATCCTCAGCGATGATCAGAAGTGGTCGACCGGTGCCGACCGCCTTCTCGAGCGCTGGGAGTGCATCGGCAACCGCCGAAATTTTCTTGTCGGTAATGAGGATCGCTGGGTTGTCGAGCTGTGCCTCCATACGATCCGAGTTCGTCACGAAGTAGGCCGAAATGTAGCCACGGTCGAACTGCATCCCCTCGGTGTACTCCTTGTCTAGTCCGAGTGACTGCCCCTCTTCCACCGTGATCACGCCGTCCTTGCCGACCTTCTCCATCACCTCGGCGATCAACTCGCCAACGCTTGGGTCAGCGGCCGAGATTGATGCCACGGCAGCGATCTGCTCGCGGGTATCAACCTTGCGAGACTGCGCCTTGATTTCGGCGACAACGGCGGCAACCGCCTTGTCGAGTCCGCGCTTGATCACCATTGGGTTTGCACCAGCGGCAACGTTGCGGAGACCCTCGGTCACGAGCGCCTGGCCGAGCACAACGGCGGTCGTGGTGCCGTCACCGGCAACATCGTCCGTCTTCGTTGCGACTTCCTTCAGGAGCTGCGCGCCCATGTTCTCGAAGTGATCTTCAAGCTCAATGTCGCGTGCAATGGTCACACCATCGTTGGTGATGGTTGGAGCGCCGAACTTCTTGTCGAGCACCACATTGCGACCCTTCGGGCCGATCGTAACCTTGACCGTGTCGGCGAGCTTGTCGATGCCGCGCTTCAGCGCTCGTCGTGCCGCCTCGTCGAATACCACCTGCTTTGCCATTGGGTCTCTCCTTCTCTACTTGGGTTGGATTGCTTCGGTAGGTCCTTGGTCAGTCGACGACGGCCAAGATGTCCTTGGCGCCTACGATGAGGAACTCATCGCCATCGATCTTGAACTCGGTGCCGGCGTACTTTGCGTGCAGGACGCGGTCGCCCACCTTCACGTCAATCGCCTCGCGCTTCCCGTCATCGAGGATGCGGCCCGGTCCAACAGCGACGACTTCGCCCTCCTGTGGCTTCTCCTGCGCCGTGTCGGGCAGGATGATGCCGCTGGCGGTCTTCTCATCGCGCGGGACTGGCTTGACGACCACACGGTCGCCGAGGGGTCGTAGAGCTGCCTTCTTGGCCATCGGTAAAACCTCCTTATGGGCGGGTTCGCCGCCCCTGCACCTTTGTGCCTACGCGTACGAGGCACTTGTCCCGATGTTAGCACTCTCAGGCTTAGAGTGCCAACTCCAAGCGCGGCGGGAGGTTGTTCGCGCGGGGGAAGATGCGGTCGTAGTTCTCCGCAATGGCCCGAGCGAGCGGCTCAACGGGCTCCCCGCGGCGCTCCGCTATCCACGCCAACGTCAGCCCCACGTTTGCTGGCTCGTTACGGCGCGGATCGGGTGCCCCCGGCATCGTCAGCCACGGTGCGTCGGTCTCGGTCAGCAGTCGTTCGCGCGGGATCAGCGTGACCCACTCCCCCGTCGCCGACTCCTCGGGACGAAAGGCTAGCCCTGAGATGGAGACCGCTCCACCGAGTGCGAGTGCCTCTTCGACATAGGCGGCGCTCCCAGAAGCGCTATGCAGGATGAATGGGACTCGACCACCGAAGGCCTTCGCACCACCCGGGGCACCGATCGCCGAGCCCTTGATCGTCGCCAACAGCTGTCGTTGCGCCTCATCACCATCGCCGAGTGAACGGCAGTGCAAGATCAGCGGCTTACCGAGTGCCGCAGCAACCTCAATGTGCGCCTCCAGGTTTTCGACCTGCGCGGCAAGCGGCGCGAAGTCGCGCTTCGTGTCGATCCCCGTCTCGCCGATCGCGGCAACGCGAGGGTCGGTTGCCCGCTGCAGCAGCGCAGCTCGCCCCGGTGCATCGCTCACGGCGGTGTACGGATGAATACCGATCGCAAGATCGGCCCACGGTAGATCTGGTGCGATGCGGAATGCTCCTTCAGAGCTCTCGATGCCGTACGACGGAATCAGGAGTCGGACCATTCCCGCATCGCGTGCGCGCTGTGCGACCTGCTGGTAGTCGTCATTGAAACGATCGGCCTGTAGGTGCCCGTGCGCGTCAGTCAGCAGCGGCATCGAGTGCATCAGCCTCTAGTCGTGGGAAGAGTGGCTCTGGCGCGCCGAGTGGACCCGCGGCAGCGAGTGCTCCCCATGCGCCAATCTCGTCGAGCGGCGGCCCGTTGTGACCGCTTGCATCGTACGGCCAGGTGCGACCGAGCAGCGTCCAGATCTTTGCGGAGATCGCTGGCATCGCCGGTGCTGCGTAGAGCGAGATCAGTCGGCACGACTCGAGAAGATCACCGAGCACACCGCGGAGCTTCTCCTCAGCGGCGGAATCACCAAGCTTTGCTGCCTTCGCGAGCTCCCACGGCTTTTCAGTATCAACGAACTTGTTTGCCATGCCGACAAAGCCCCAGAGCGCGCCGAGCCACTCATGGAGTGCGTTGCGCTCGAGCGCTTCGACTGCCTCACGTCGCGTCTCTTCCCAGGCGGCGCCGAGGGGCGAAGCAGCGGCAGGTCGAGGGAGTGGTGCGTCGGCGAAGGCGCGGCTCGCAAGTGTTGAGGCGCGGTTCACCAGATTTCCGAAGTCATTGGCAAGTTCCGAGTTGTACCGGCGAATGATGGAGTCCCAGCTCACATCACCGTCGCGATCAAACGGGACCTCGCGCAGTGCAACAAAGCGTGCCCCGTCGGCACCAAGGGCGGCAACTGCATCGTCTGGGTCAAGGAAATTGCCGCGACTCTTGCTCATGCGCTCGCCGCTGGAGAGGAGCCATCCGTGCACCCAGATCTTTTTCGGTGCTTCAAGCCCAGCGCTCCAGAGCATTGCTGGCCAGAAGACGGAATGGAATCGATTGATGTCCTTGCCGATGATGTGCAGGTCGGCCGGCCACCACGGAGCACCAGCAGCATCTGCCGGGAAGCCTGCGCCGGTGAGGTAGTTGATCAACGCGTCGTACCAGACGTAGATGGTCCCCGCCTTCGGGTCACCCTCTCCGGTTGCAGTCAGTGCACTACTGCCATCTTCGCGAATTGGGAATGGGATCCCCCACGTTGCCCCTTCACGGCTGATGGAGAAATCTTCCAGGCCTTGCCGAACGAATCCGAGCATCTCGTTGCGACGGTATTCGGGCTGCACGGGCGATGGATCCTGCGTCAGCCAGGCCTCGAGGCGCTCTTGGTAGGCGCTGAGCTTAAAGAACCAGTTGCGCTCGGTGAGCCACTGCAGCGGGATCCCTGGATGGTTCGGGCAGACGGTCTTGTCGCCCTCCTTCACCACATCGTCGGCGTTGCGGAACCCTTCATTGGGGCAGTACCAGCCCTCGTAGCTGCCAACGTAGATGTCGCCGGCGGCAAAGGATCGTCGCACCATCTCCTGTGCGGCGAGGGTGTGGTCCGCGTCGGTGGTGCGAATGAACCGGTCGGGACTAATCAGCAGCTTCGCCTCGCTCGCCTGAAAGAGGGCGACCTTGGCGTCGACGAACGCCTTTGGGCTCATCCCCTCCTCTGCGGCGCGGGCGGCGATGTTCACCGAGTACTCGTCCGTACCCGTGAGGAAGCGAACCTCATCGCCGCACATGCGGCGCCAGCGAGCGATGGCGTCTGCACCAATCACCTCATAGAGCGTGTGCAGGCCAGGCTTGTTGTTGGCATACGCGATGGCCGTTGTTAGGTAGTACCGCATCGTGGGCGATTGTCGCAGAAGAGCGCGGCCGGAGCGCGATACACCCGCAGTATCCGCACGGTGGGAGGGTGGCAGAGCAGGCGTTCGGCTCCTGCGGGTCGCGTGGCCCGGGCCGCTGCCGCATCAGGAGGCGCAATGAACAAGGTCATGCTCGCCGGCAGGATCACCAAGCCCGTCGAGTTGAAATCGCTCCCCTCAGGCTCGAAGGTCGCCGTCGGGAGTGTCGCAACCCACGACTTCCGCGGCGGCGAGGAGCGAACGGAATTTCATCGGCTCGTCTTCTGGGAGAAGCTCGCCGAGATTGCTGCTGCCCATCTGCAAGCGGGCTCGCTCGTGAGCATCGATGGTCGCCTGAAGACCCACGAGTGGGAGAGCGAAGGGTCACGCCGCTGGATGACTGAGGTGATCGTCAATCGCCTGGAGTTCCTCGGGCCAAAGCCACAGTCTGGTGATCCGGTGGCACAAGGGTCGGAGCCGACGGATCTTGGTGAGGCCGAGTACGGCGAGGAGATCGCGCCCGTTCGCGCCTAGCGCTCGTCGTCGACGCTCTCTGGCGCCGCGTCGTCGTGGGCGAGGTTCCAGAGGCGTCGACGCTCAAGCCCCCAGAGCGTGGCGACGCGCCGAATCGCCGCGCTCCGCGACTCACCCAACGTCACCGCGCGCTCAACGAGTTCAAGCGCTGCGGCATAGGGGCCGTCGGGATCATCCGAGCTCGGCGTGATCTCTCCCTCCTGCGCGCCAACAACGATGACGAACTCACCACGTGCATCAACCTGCCCTGCGCTCACCGCTGCTGCGAGTTCGCCAAGGGTGCCACGGCGAATCTCTTCATGGAGCTTGGTGAGCTCGCGGCAGACGGCACCAGTTCGGTCCTTTCCGCACACGCGAGCCAGGTCGCCGAGGGTCGCAGCAACGCGCGGCCCCGCCTCGTAGATCACGGTGCCTCGCTCATCCGCGGCGATTGCGCCAAGCACCTTCGTGCGATCTGCACCGCTCCGCGGAAGGAATCCCTCGAATGACCAGCGCGGGCCTGTGACGCTGGCTGCAACAACTGCCGCGAGAAGTGCGGATGCACCTGGGATTGGAATAACGCGGATGCCTGCAGCGACTGCGGCGGCAACCAGCGCTCCCCCTGGATCACTGATCAGCGGAGTACCAGCGTCACTGATGAGCGCGACCGCGGTACCTGCCTGTAGTCGAGTAATGACGGGCGCTACTCGGTCGGCCTCATCAAAGCCTGGAAGGGCCGTCACCTCTGTCTGCACGCCGATGCTGGTAAGCATCGGGCGAGAGACGCGCGTGTCTTCAGCAACGATCAGTCCAACCTCGCGCAGCACTGCCGTTGCGCGCGGCGTGAGATCGGCGAGATTGCCGATTGGAGTAGAGACGATATGCAGCGCCCCGGGCGTTGCGCCACCGCCGCGCAGTTCTTCAGTCAAGTTTCGGGCGCCGCCGAGGATAGAGGTAGTCGCTCCCGCTGCTCCGCCCTCCCACCTTGGCAATTGGCGGCATCTGACGCTTGAACTCCGATCGGCGAATCATCTCGCTCACGCGCACGACGAAGTTGCGGTCAAAGCCCTCCGCAATCACATCCTCAACTGGGAGGCGACGATCAACGATGCGGTAGAGCACGCGATCAAGTGTTGGGTAGTCGAAGCCGCCCTCGCCTTCGTCGGTCTGGCCGGGCCAGAGGTCGGCGCTCGGTGCCTTCTCAATGATCTGCGTCGGCACGCCGAGGTGGCGCGAGAGCTCGCGCACCTGCGTCTTGTATAGATCGCCGATCGGATTGAATGCAGAGGCAGCATCGCCATAGATCGTGGAGTAGCCGATGAGGATCTCACTCTTATTCCCCGTACCGATCACAACTCCACGATGAAGGGCTGAGCGGTCATACAGCGTGGTCATGCGGAGACGTGCCGCCATGTTCCCTTGACGCAGTGGGGTGACGCTCTCACCTGCGGGGAGATTCCCGATGAGCGCAGCAAGCGGCGCCTCGATCGAGATGAGTTCGCTCTGGCAGCCGAGATCGCTCACGATCGCCTCCGCATCAGCCTTCGAGCTGGCTGAAGAGGCAGCGGTTGGCATCAGCACCGCCACAAGGCGATTTGCGCCGATCGCTGCCGCGGTCAGGTAGGCAACGAGTGCGGAATCAATGCCGCCGGAGAGGCCGAGCACCACACGCTCGGCGCCGGTGCTCGCTACATGCGAGGTGATGAAGGAGCGGCACATTGCCGCGACCATCTCGGGATCAATCGCGAGTTCCTCGTGCGATACCCTACCGGCCTCACCACTCATGCAGGCTGCCTATGCCTCTTCGAGGCCAGCGCGCGTGGCGATGATGCGATCGAATTCGCGGCGCGTTAGCTCCAGGCGCTCGTCACGAAGAAGTGGGAGTGCGCTGCGCGCGCGTGCCACCTCATCGAGGTCGATCTCTGCCAAGAGGAGCGCCTCTTCGAAGAGTGGCGCCTCTGCGATCACAACGCCGTCGGGCCCAATCACGCGCGAACCGCCCCAGAAGATCAGCGACTCGTCAACGCCGACTCGATTTGTGAAGGCAACGTAAGAGGTGGTCAGCGCCGCGGTCGCACGAAGCAGGGTGCCCCAAGAAGCTGCAGAGCCAAGCCCCTGATCGGCGTCCACGCTTGCACCGCGCGCTGGCCCCGCCGCAACGTTGATGAGGAGCTCGGCTCCATCTTGCGCAAGGATTGCGGGGAGCGTTGGGTGCCAGAAGTCCTCACATACGCCGATGCCGATGCCGACATCACCCGCCGCTGAGCCCCCAAGGGCCGCTCGGGTTGCACGAATCGCATCACCTGCCGCAAGGAAGCGTCGCTCATCAAAGAGTCCGTACGTTGGCAGGTAGCACTTGCGTGCCACATGGCGCACCTCACCTGCCTCGAGCAGGGCGGCCGCGGCAAAGAGTCGATGGTCATCGGTTGATTCAACAAATGAGACGACAGCAGAGGGACCACCGCTCGTGGGTTTTGCCAGCGCCTGGAGGCGCGGATCAGTTCGGCGCATCGCAACTTCTGGGGCAAGATCTTGCAGCTGGTATCCGGTCAGGCCGAGTTCGGGGAAGATCACGAGGTCGGCCCCCGCCGCCTTACTTTCATCGATCTTCACTTCGTGGAGAGCAAGGTTCTGCGCGAGGTCACCAAGTACTGGGGCGATTTGCGCGAGGGCGAGCACTCTGCGTCGCATCAGCCCCTACTTTTGCAGATCCCACGTGTGGATTGACCACGCGTAGAGCGGGCTCTGTACATCGGCCTCTCGCGTCGCCCAGGTGAAGCGGTTCCGCAGCAAGACGTACGAGGGCTCACCCCACAGCAGCAGGTACGGCCGTTCGCTGCGTCGCAGCGACTGAATCGTGGCGTAGATGCCAATGCGAGAGTTTATGCTTCCGGCCGAGACTCCTTGGGCAAGCAACTGATCGACTTCTGAGCTCGACCAGCAGACGAAGTTCTTCCCCGCTGGTGCCTCTTCCGTTGGGCAGGCACTTGAAGAGAAAATGTCTGAGTCATCGGGATCCAGGCTCCACTGCCACGCGCCAAGATAAAGATCAAAGTCATTCGGGTAGCGCAGTCGTGGTGCGATATCGGTAGTGAATGGCAGCTCTGCGACCGTGAGGGCAATCCCGCACTCCGCAACCTGATCAACGATTAGCTGGGCGGCACGCGTACGCGTAACTTGGCCCTCGCGAACGATAATGTCCGCTTCTAGCCGCGTGCCAGCGCGAGTGAAGACGCCATCCTCGCCTGCCTCCCATCCATCAGCGATAAGCGCGGCCCGTGCGCCAGCAACGTCGCGCGTGGCTTCTGCAGCGGCAGGGTTCTCCGCCGCCCACGAGGTAGGGGCCACAGTGCTTGAAATCTTGATACCGGTTTCGTCGGTAGCGCCAGTGATGACCGCCGGCAAGTCAACACAGGAGGCGAGAGCGCGGCGAGTGACGGTGCTGGCGAAGAGTCGACCTTCGCGCGTATTGAAGGCAAGGTAGTTGTACCCGCGAAGCGATGCGACGTGGAGCAGCGTGGCGTCGCCGTTCACACTCAGCCCAGCAACATCCGCGGCTCGAAGGTCAGGGGCCCAATCAATTGAGCCGCCTTGAAAAGCATTCACGACAGCGGATGCTGAGGAGAAGACGGTCAAGTTCATACCGGACATTGGTGGCTGACCGAGGGCAAATTCCTTGAAGGCGGAAAGCTGCAGATAGCTCCCGGGCACGCGCTCAACAAACTCGTAGGGCCCCGCGCCAACGGGTGAGCTCTGCACATCAAGCAGCGGGAAGGCGGCGGCTAGCTGGCTCTCAGTAGGTGCAAGAAGGAGCCCCTCGAGCGCAGTGAGTCGCGCGTAGAGCGCTCGTGCGTACTGTTCGTCGTCGCGGTTCCCTGTCGGCTCACCTGCACTGTTGAGTTGCGGGAAGCCGCGCGGGTCGGGCAGATCAAGGCCGGCATCGGCGAGCGTGCGCTCAAGCTCGGTAACGCGCGACGCGTAGGTGCAATTTGTGCCACCCGAGGCAGCACACCCGCCGCCGTCAATGTCGGCGGCAATGTTCTCGCGCGTGAGTGAAACGGCATTGCGATCTGCCGATGCAACCTTCTCCTGTAGTCGGGTTAGCGATGCGGTGAGGGTCGCCTTCGGGAGGATCGGGATCGTGAACCCACGCGTCTGCCATGGCGCCCATGGGGACTTCAGGGTGAAGGTGAGCGCACCGTCTGCCCCCGACTCGACAGAGACCAGGTGATTCGCGACCACGGCGCAGATGTCGCTGACGAGCGGACAGCGCGCGGAGGCTGCGAGTTCATACGTGAATTTCACATCGTCGGCAGTCAGCGGCGATCCGTCGTGGAAGGTGAGCCCTGAACGCAAGACAACGCGCCACTTTTTCCCGCCGGCCGCACTCAAGGCGTCGCCATCGGCGAGCACGGGTGAAGGTGCGAAGTTGGCGTTAGCGCGGTAGAGGCCAGCGTGGACCATGGAGCCTACGAGGGCGGAGGCGTCGTCTGTATAGGCGAGCGCTAACCCTGCAGGCTCACCCACAATCCCCGCGCGAATCGTGCGCGCAGAGAAGACGCTGCAGCCAGAGAGCAGGGTTGCCGACAGGAGAGCTGCCGCAAGGATCGCTAGGCTCCGATGCATCCGCATCTCCCCTCATCACTCTCTCGTGGATCGGCGGGTGCCGATCTCCCTACAGGATAGGGGGTCGCCCTGCACTTTTGTGGCGAGGCGAGCCGCCCGCACGAATCCCCTATACGGCGAGGGCTGCGTAGGCGCGCTCCACGAGGCCACACTCTGTTTGAAAGTCCAGAAGGGCAATCGCCTCTTCCATAGGCACCCAGCGCACCTCGTCAAACTCTTTATCCCACTGATCGAATGATCCGCCGATGGCCTCCATTAAGTAGTAGTGCACCGTTTTGTCGATGCGCTCCCCACCGCGGGTAAACGAGTAATGAATGGCATCAAAGTACGAGAGGATCTGCACCTCAAGGCCGGTCTCTTCGCGCACCTCACGCAGGGCCGTTTGCTCTTGTGTCTCGCCCTCTTCAGGGGTCCCCTTTGGCAGCGACCAGACAAAGCCATCACGCTCTCGGCGACGGCGCCCAATCACGATCTCGGGTCGCCCACCGACACCTCGAATGACGAGACCTCCAGCCGACATTGCGCTGCGGCGTGTCGCTCCCATGTGCTGCTCCCTTACCTAACCGATGGGCGGGCGGCCGGGACCGCACCCGCAATTGAACCGATGGTAGCCTCCGCAGCGGCGGCGCGCTGCTCAGGCGCAGAGCGCTACCCTAGCCACACGCTTGGTGACGCAGTAGCACCACACACGAACAAGGGAGGGCCTGTGGGAGACCACTTTTCAGCGCGGCGCTCGCTCGGCGCGGGTCTCCCTGACCGAATTGCCCTTGAACTCCTCCCGCAACCTGCAACCCCCTGGGCCCAACTCCCGCTGGTGCTTAAGATCCTTATTGAGGGCGCAGCCCGGCGCTCGGGTGACGGCTTTGTGCAACCCGAAGACCTCCACGCCTATCTCGCATGGAAACCTGGCGCTGCCGCCTCGGCGACGGGCGACGAGCGTGAGGTCCCCTTCTCCCCTGCGCGCGTCGTGCTGCAGGACTTCACCGGTGTGCCCGCCGTCGTTGACCTTGCCGCGCTTCGGAACGCGGCGACCGAACTCGGCATTGATCCGCATCGCATCAATCCGCAGGTCCCCGCCGACCTGGTGATCGACCACTCGGTGCAAATTGACCGCTGGGCAACGCGCGAGGCGCTTGAACAGAACGTGGCGAAAGAGTACGAGCGCAACACCGAGCGCTACCAGCTGCTGCGCTGGGCGCAGGGTGCCTTTGATAAGTTCCGTGTCGTCCCGCCTGGTGCGGGCATCGTGCACCAGGTCAACCTTGAGAACCTCGCCACTGTTGTCCGTGTTGAAGAGGTGGACGGCGCACCACTCGCCTTCCCCGACAGCTGCGTCGGCACCGACTCACACACCACCATGATCTCGGGACTCGGCGTGCTCGGGTTCGGCGTGGGCGGCATTGAGGCCGAGGCGGTGCTGCTCGGCGAACCACTCTTCTCGCCCATTCCAACCATCGTCGGGCTGCGACTCACTGGGCGAATCCCGGCCGGCACCACCGCAACCGATCTCGTCCTCACCGTCACGGAGCGCCTCCGCGCACATGGCGTTGTCGGTGCCTATGTTGAAGCGTTCGGCGACGGCCTTGCCACGATCTCACTTGCTGACCGCGCAACGATCGCCAACATGTCGCCAGAGTTCGGCGCAACAACCACCCTCTTCCCGATCGACGAGATCACCCTTGACTACCTGCGCACCACCGGTCGCAGCAACGAGAGCATCGCCCTCGTCGAAACGTACGCGAAGGCACAGGGCCTCTGGCGCACCCCTGGTGCTGAACCGCTCTACGACGCAATCGTGCACATCAAGCTTGGCGAGGTGGTTCCGTCGCTCGCTGGTCCGCGACGTCCGCAAGACCGCGTCCCCTTGCCGAACCTCGGCGAGAGCTTCGCTGCCGCCTACCCCGATCGCGCCGGCGCAGCTGCCCATCACGCCACTGCAACATCAACGAGCGGCACTTACGAACTGCACGATGGCGCAGTGGCCATTGCTGCGATCACCTCGTGCACGAACACCTCAAACCCATCGGTGATGATCGCCGCCGGCCTCCTCGCGCAGCGCGCCGTCGCGCGCGGCATGCAGGTGCCCGCATGGGTGAAGACGAGCCTGGCTCCAGGCTCCAAGGTGGTGACCGCCTATCTCGAACGCGCGGGACTCATGGCACCACTTGAGACACTCGGCTTCAACGTGGCTGGCTACGGCTGCACCACCTGCATCGGCAACTCTGGCCCACTGGACGCAGGCGTCTCAGGCGCCATTGAGGCAGGTGACCTCACCGTCGCCGCCGTACTCTCAGGGAATCGCAATTTTGAAGGTCGCATCCACCCGTCGGTGCGTGCCGCCTACCTCGCCTCCCCACCACTCGTGGTGGCGCTTGCACTCGCCGGGCGCGTCACGCTCGACCTCACACAGGAGCCGATTGGCAACGACGAGAGTGGCACCCCCGTCTTCCTGAGCGACCTTTGGCCAAGCGACGATGAGATCAGCACCGCGGTTGCCGCCGCCGCCGACGCCTCGCTCTACCGCAGCAGTTACAAGGATCTCTTCGCCGGCGACGCACGCTGGCAGAACCTTGCGAGCCCTACGGGCGAAACGTACGCATGGGATGCCAGCTCCACATACGTCTCACGACCAGCCTTCACGGAGGGGATCACCCCCGAGCCGCAGCCGATCGCCGACATCAGCAACGCGCGCGCCCTCTTGCTGCTGAGCGACTCCGTAACGACCGACCACATCTCCCCCGCCGGATCGATTCGCATCGACTCCCCCGCCGGCCGCTGGCTCATTGAGCATGGGGTTGCCGCTGGCGACTTCAACTCCTACGGCGCACGACGCGGGCACGACGAGGTGATGATGCGCGGCACCTTCGCGAACATTCGCCTCCGCAACGCCCTCGCTGGCGGCAAGGAGGGCCCGATCACGCGCCACCACCCATCGGGTGAGATTCTCGCCGTCGCCGATGCCGCTGCGCGCTACCAGCGTGAAGGGAGCGACCTGATCATCCTCGCCGGCAAGGAGTACGGCTCAGGTTCATCTCGCGACTGGGCCGCCAAGGGAACGCGCATGCTCGGCGTCCGCGCCGTGATCGCCCAGTCCTACGAACGCATCCACCGCTCTAACCTCATCGGTATGGGCGTTCTGCCGCTGCAGTTCCTGCCAGGCGAAAGCGCCGAATCCTTGGGCCTCACCGGCACCGAGCGCTTCACAATCGCAAACATTGGCAGTTGCACCGCTCGCTCAGAGATTCGCATCACCGCCCAGCCCGTCGACAGCAACGACGCACCCACTGGCCCTGCGAAGGAGTTCTCAGCACTCGTACGCCTCGATGGCCCAAATGAGGTGAATACCTACCGCAACGGCGGGATCATGCCAGCGGTGCTGCGAAGGATGGCGAAGAGCAGCTAAGTGCGCCGTGAAGATGGTGGGCGATACTGGACTCGAACCAGTGACCTCACGGATGTGAACCGTGCGCTCTAACCAACTGAGCTAATCGCCCTCGGGCGCAGATTCTACTAGGTTCAGCCCTACAAGCTTCGGACGACAAATCCTTGGAGCAGATTGAGAACGATCATTGTGACGAGCGGTGACCAGTCGACGCCACCGAAGGTTGGCAGGATTCTGCGGGCAGGGGCGAGGATCGGTTCGCTCATGTCGTAGAGGATTCGCGAGATCCGATAGTTGCCGGAGGGGTCGAACCAAGACATCAGCACCCGCCCGAGAATCACCCACCAGAGGGTCTCAAAGATCAGATTGACAACGGCTTGTGTCGACATGTCTATAGCCTACCCGCGCGGCCCAAAGAGCGCGCTCCCCACCCGTACCTCGGTGGAGCCCTCGCTGATCGCCACCTCAAAGTCGCCGCTCATCCCCGCGGAGCGCAGCGGCCCGAGATCAAGGCCAAGCGCCTGTGCGTCGGCGTCCACTTGTGCTGCGAGTGTTCGGAACTGGGCGAAGGTTGGGCGTGCCGCCTCCCCGCCGGCGGTGAGCCTCCCTACCGTGAAGAGCCCAGCCAAGGTAATCGGTGCGTCTTTAACGATGGTGGCGATGGCGGGAAGTGCTGCGCGTAGACCCTCTGGGGTGAAGCCCGACTTCGCCGGATCTTCGTCCACGTTCACCTGGAGGGCGACCTCTACTGGCTTGGCTCGCTCGGTGGCGAGTGCGGCGATGCGCTCCAGCAGATCTACGCTCCCCACGGTGGCGATGCGGTCGGCAACCTCCAGCGCACGTCGCGCCTTGTTCGACTGCAGCGGGCCGATCAGGACCCAGGTGAGATTCGCCGCGGGTCGCAGTGCTGCAACGGCGGCACGCTTCGCTTCGAGCTCTTGTACGCGGTTCTCACCGAACAGCGTGCAGCCAGCATCGACGATCACGGCGATCTGCTCGGCGGCGACGCCTTTCGTGACGACCATCAGTTGGGCGGGACCCGCAGCTCGGACGCGCGTCAGTAGATCCCGATAGCGGGCGGTGAGGTCAGCGGCGCTCAGCATCGTCTGGGGTTACCCCCAGCAACTAGAAGATGCGCTTGCGCGGTCGAAGAAACGCTGGGATCTCGAGATCGCCTGAATCAACCTCTTCTGGCTGGGGGGCGACCACTGGCGTCGGCTCGTCCGCTGCGTCTGCAAAGACAACGGGGGCTGGCTCAGGCGCTGGTGTTGGCGTATAAGTGAAGCTCGACACAGGTGCCTCCTGCACGGCTACGCCGTCGTCACGCAGGCTCCATGCGCCACTCTCGGTCGCGCGGTATGGAGCGCGTGGGCTAGAGGCTGATCCCTGTCGATCGGCCGAGAAGCCAGTGGCGATCACGGTGATCTGGATCTCATCGCCGAGCGATTCGTCGAGTGAGGTGCCGAAGATGATGTTCGCTTCGTCGTCAGCGCGTGCCGTGATGTGGTTGATCGCCTCGTTCACCTCATGCAGGGTGACAGTGGCGGAAGCGGCGACGTTGATCAGCACGCCAGTGGCGCCCTGAATGTCGACCTCGAGGAGTGGCGAGGCGATGGCGATCTCGGCGGCGGCGGTGGCGCGGTTCTCGCCGCTGGCTCGACCAATGCCCATGAGTGCCGAACCTGCGTCGCGCATGATCGAGCGCACGTCGGCGAAGTCAAGGTTGATGATGCCAGGCACCGTGATGACATCGCTGACGCCCTTGACCGCCTGACGCAGAACGTCGTCGGCGATGCGGAACGAATCTTCCATCGAGGTCTGTCGGCTGACGACACTGAGGAGTCGCTCATTCGGAATGACGATGAGGGTGTCGACGTGCTTGCGCAGCTCGTTGGCGGCAGCTTCGGCCACCGCGGCGCGTCGCTTCCCTTCAAAGACGAACGGCTTCGTGACGATGCCGAT
>Ga0315900_10004499_pt1 | contig 19624 bp, 23 predicted proteins | sample LakEriMetagenome_FD_203521 | JGI IMG/M metagenome (GOLD analysis project Ga0315900, IMG submission 203521) | Freshwater fungal communities from buoy surface, Lake Erie, Ohio, United States - Buoy 12 MA114 | ecosystem: Environmental > Aquatic > Freshwater > Lake > Lake biofilm | place: USA: Lake...
GCGGGATCGATCCCAAAAATTTATCAGAAAGTTAGTGCGTTAGGGTGTTGGTTTATGGGGAGGGGCGAGTTGTGTTTGCTCCAGAGACGAGGCGGGACATCGGACTAATTCGACAAGCTTTGATAAAGAAATGGAACGTTGATAAGGAAGCGGTGAAGTCTGCGTTAATGAATTGCTTGCAGGATCCTGATCTGGCGATCGATGCTGCGAAATGTTTGTTGATGGCGGACGCACTCGATGTGAAAAGAGAGGAATCTGAGGCTAAGAGGGAAGCCAAAGAAAATGAGCACCGACTACGACTTCTTGCACTCGCTCAGTCTGTCCCAGTTGCAGACCTTGCTGAGCTTGCATCCAAAAACGGCATCATCAGCAACGCTCGAGAACAAGGACGAGCGACAAAGCCAGGCCGAGCTAATGGCAAGAAAGCGAGCGAAGGCTCGTGATATTGTCATTCCAAATCCTGCTAACGTTGCACGCAGGTTGAAGGCTGAAAAGGATCCGGAATTATGGCTCCGCACTTACTTTGAAAGGACGTTTTTCGAGGCGTTCACAGAGGACAGGAAGGCAATGGTGCGATCGATCATTGACGCGGCGATGTACGGAGGAGACCAGGCGATAGCTGGGCCTCGTGGTGAAGGAAAAACAACGCTTGCCATTAGGACAGCTCTCTACCTGATGGTTTGCGGGTTGAGTACGTTTCCAGTCATCATTGGAAAGAACGCAGACAAGGCCAAGAAGGAAGTACGCGACCTGGTCGAGCAGTTGCAACAAAACGAGACTTTCATTGCCGACTATCCAGAAATAGGGATCCCGTTTGTGAAGGTTGGTGGATGGTCATCCCGAGGCAGGATGCAGACAGTTGGCGGAGTCAACACGAACATTGTCATCGCTCCGGACTTCTTTGTGTTTCCAACGATAACAAGAGATCAGCTTATTGGATGGCCCGAAAAGGTAATGCCAGCAAGTCGAGGCCAGGTACTATATAGCCTTGGTATTGACGGTGCGATCCGAGGAACGAAGTACCGGAGCGATCGTCCAACGCTGGTATTGATTGACGACATCGAGGACAGGGAGGCCGCAGCGAGTCAAACACAGATCGAAAAGAACGAGGAAGTCATTGAGCAAGACATTGCAGGTTTGGGCCAATCCTCTGAGCGTGTTCCCCGCGTCATGCTGTGCACAATCCAGAATCGACGCTGCATCGCCTACAAGTACACCGACCCAGCCCAGAAGCCATCTTGGCGAGGCAAGCGATACCGAAAGATGGTCAAGCCTCCGGATCGTATGGATTTGGTCGAGAAGTATATCGAACTGAGGCGATCGCGTCACGCTAACGACCCAGATGCACGGGAAGCATTTAAGTTTTGGAAGGATAACCGAAAGGAGATTGAGCGTGGTTCGGTGGTCAGCAATCCATCGAGTTACAGCCGCAAGATTCACGCTGACGGAAAGCCGATGGAATTGTCAGCGGTGCAGTCGTATTACAACCGCGTCGCCGACGTGGGGATTAAAGCTGTTTCCACCGAGATAGACAACGATCCACCTGAGGAAGCGGGACCGATGGGAACAGGCATCACGCCTGCCATCGTCCAATCTCGATTGAGTGGATTGGCGCGTCGCCAGCTCCCAGCCAGCACCGTTGCACTTACTGCCGCGATCGACCTCGGAAAGTATCGTTGCCACTGGGTCGTTACTGCTTGGTGGCATGGTGCAGGTGGTGCAGTCGTTGATTATGGAGTCGCTGAAGTCCACGGAACTGATCGCTCCATCGACAACGAAGCTTCGGAGCCGATGATTTATAACGCTCTGATGAACTGGCGAGATGAACTCATTCAAAAGCAGTTCGTTGACGCGACCGGAACACGCCGATCAGTTGATTTTGTGCTTGTCGACTCAGGCACGTTCACCAATGCTGCCTACCAGTTTATCCGCGAGGTTCGAGGCGTCTTTCATCCAAGCAAAGGATATTCGCCCTACACTCCAAAGAAGCAATCAACCGACTCCATCATCGCCGGTGCAAACTTACACGCTTCCAGGCTCGCATCCGCAGGAATCTGGCTGTACGAGCTTGATACCAACTACTGGAAACAGTTCGTCCACGAGCGGTTTTTGACGCCAACGTTCGACGAAAACAATATGCTCCGCCGCGGATCGCTGTCGCTGTTCAACCTCGACGGTAACCAGAAGCATGGCAGCTATTCACAGCACATCGCCGCCGAGGAATTGGTCAGCGAGTTCAAGGAAGGCAAAGGAACGAAGCAATACTGGAGCGTCAAGAACGAGAATAACCACTGGCTTGATGCGACCTATATGGCCGCAGCTGCTGGAGAAGCGTGCGGAGTCAAGCTAATCGCACCATCGGAGGTTGAAGTCCAAGCCAAACATCAAGTCGAGCAGACAAAGCAACGAAAACCAGTCGAAGCCAAACATCAGCACGGTGCGAGATTTAGGCAGCGACCAGGCGGATGGGTTCCAAAGAGGAGGAATTAGATGGCGAAGCGAGCACGGAAAGCGGAACAGGTAGATCAGTCAACCGCGATTGTTGAACCACCCGTTGAACTTGAACCAGCGAAAACAGTTGAGCCTGTTGAGGATAAGCCGCGTCGGTTCATGCCTCGCGATTGCACTCTTTGCGTGACACGTCGCAAGCCAGGCGAGAGCCACGTTCGCGTGTACTCAAAGCACGGATCGATTCGATACTGCCGTTGCAACAAGTGCGGCAACACTTGGTCCCAAGAAGGAAATTAAAAGCGGGCTTGCTACCCTGGTAGCAAATGCAACTAGATTGCACGAAGGATGCGTGCGATCTTTGATGCATGGCATCCGCAGCAAGCCTACTTACGCAAATTGACGCAGCGATCGAAGCACTCCTAACCGGAGGTGCGTCTCAGTATTCCATTGGTTCTCGCAGCGTCACCAAACTCGATCTAGCCACTCTTTTCGAAGAGCGTCGGCAGTTGCAGATTCAGGTCGAGCGTGAAAGCGGATCTGGCGGTTTCTCCCTTGGCAAGTTGTCGAGGCACCGCCGATGATTTCCAGCCTGATCGATTCAATCGTTTCCGCAGTCAACCCGCTCGCCGGCGTCCGTCGCATGCAAGCTCGAAAGCTCATGCGATCCTATCAAGGAGCTGAGCCATCTCGAGTCAGCAGCAACCGAGCACCAAAAAACAATCCAGCCGATCAGGAACTGCTTGGTCCGTTCGGAGCCGATCGCCTTCGAGCATGGGGCCGCGATCTAGTCAGAAACAATGCTTACGCCTGGGGCGTCGTCGATACGATCGTTTCGTCGGTCGTCGGTTGTGGAATCAAGGCACAATCGACCTTTGAAACACCGCAAGGGGACGACGTCGAGTCGATCAACGACGAGCGAGACAAGATTTGGGCCGAGTGGGCCGAAGTCTGCGAGATCAACGGCCAGTACACACTCGACGAGATGCAAGCACTCGCACAGCGTGAGATTGTCGAAGCTGGCGAAGTCCTCATCCGCATCGTCCGCCTACCGTCTCGAGAATACCGAGGGATCTACCGTCCTGTTCCATTGGCACTTGAGCTAATCGAAGCCGATCGACTCGCTGGAGACAAAGACAACTACGCCGCCAATCTCGACAACTCAACCGGCAATCGCATCGTTCGAGGCGTCGAACTCGACGACCTTGGTCGACCCGTTGCCTATTGGATCTACAAAGATCACCCGTTACAGCCTTGGGCGTTCACTCGCACTCCAGAACGCATCCCAGCCAATGAGATCATGCATCTCTACCGCCATGATCGAATCGGCCAGACCCGAGGCGTCTCGTGGTTTGCACCGGCACTAAGTTGGATTCGCGACCTCGGCACCTACGTTGACAACGAACTCCAAGCCTCCGCGGTTGCATCCTGCTTCACCGTCGCCATCAAGACCGAAACACCCATCGGATCGCTGTCCGATCCTGATGGTGGAGATTCAGTCGACGCAGCCGGGAACAAGCTTGACTACCTCGAACCAGGTCAGATCGTGCGATTGTCGCCAGGCGAATCGGTCGAAGGCATCAATCCAGGCCGACCGACCGCAGGGGCTGAACCCTGGATCGCTTTGATTCTCCGAGGCATCGCGGTTGGAACAGGGCTCAGTTACGAAACCGTGGCGCGTGACTACAGCCAAACATCCTACAGCTCGTCGCGAACCAGCCAACTTGAAGATCGACGGCGTTTTCGGTGCTGGCAGCAGTACCTCATTCGGCACTTCCTGCAACCCACCTGGGACGCGTTTTGCGACGCCGCGGCACTCAGCTCCCTCCCGGCGTTCCCCTCCTCCGCCGATCTGCTAAGTGATCGTCGCAGAGCCGTTCCGGTGGAGTGGCAGACACCTGAATGGGAATGGGTAGATCCTCAATCCGAACAGGCCGCAGCCAAGGATGCGATCGAGAACTTTATGAGCACCTACCAGACCGAGCTTGGTCAGCGTGGCAAGTCATGGCGATCCGTTTTTTATCAACAGGCCAAGGAGCGGCGACTCATGGAGCAGCTCGGGCTCAAGACGCTCCAGCAGCAGCAGGTCGAAGTCTCAGCCGCTCAATCAGCGATGGGCCAAGCATCCTCCGAACCCGCACCCACTGGAAGCGGCGAAATGATGGGACTCTCAACCCTTCAGTTCAACCGCAACCGCAAAGCCATCGCCAAAACGCTTGACGACCTTGCCAACGGAGTGATCGGCGAAGCGACCGCCAAAGTGTTCTTGTCATCGATCGGCATGAACGAAGCCAACGCACAAGCGTTGATTGATGACGCCAAGGACGGATCCGTAGACACACTTCCCGACGAGGTGACACAGTGACACTCGCAGAAATCAACGCCAAGCGACGCAAGAAGATTGCACAAGCCATCCACAAGCCAGAGCCAGCAACCAGCATCCAGCGTCAATTTGGACAGATCAAAGACGGAAAGGCAGTCATCGCCACCGAGACACCCGTCATGGTCTACGACGACCTCAGGCGTCAATGGGTCGCTCAGGTGCTCTTGATGGATGGCGTTCGATTTCGTCAGAACCGCAATCAGCTTCCGATTGTCGACAGCCACAACGACCAGACCGTTCGCAACGTCTTTGGTTCCATCCGATCGATCGCTATCGAGGGTGATCAGCTCGTTGGGCAGCCAGCGTTTGCGAGCGATGAAGAGTCGCAAAAGATTGCCACTCGATACAACGAGGGTCATCTCAACGACTTCTCGATCGATGCTCAGATCCTCGCACGTCAGTACGTTCCAGAGGGCCAGAGCTACACGACATCACAAGGCAACGTCATCGACGGTCCTGCCGAGATTGTTACAGCGTGGGAACCCCACAACGCGTCGATCTGTGCAACGGGTGCAGATCCAAATTCCACTGTTCGTCGGTCAAGCGACCGGGAAGGGATTACGAGAATGGACGAGGCACTCATGGCCGCAGTTCAAAAGCTCGGCGTACCGGAAGGTATGACCGATCCAGTTCAAATCATCACGTTTTTGGCGGGTGCAGCCGGCCAGGAAGCGACCGAGGCACCAGAGATGCCAGAGGTCGAATCGATGATGGGCGAAGACAAACAACCGGAGGGCGAAGCGGCTCGAGCGGATGCAGAAATGGTCGCCGCCGCACAAAGCCAAGAGGACGCAGTCAAGGCCGAAGTTGCTCGCCAACTCGCTGCTGAGAAAGTGCGTCGTCAAACCATCATCAATGACGTGAAGCTCGCAAGACAAGATCGGGCACTTGCAGACAAGCTCATCGATGACAATGTTTCCGTCGAAGATGCCCGCAAGGAGATTATCCGAAAGATGGCTCAACAACCATTGGGAAGCGGAGCCATCGAAGGCTCCAGCGTTGCCGTAACCGCCTCCGAGCAAGACAAGTTCATGGAAGTTGCTTCCGCTGGTCTCGTCCAGCGTTGCTTCCAGGGCCAAGTCAAGCGGCAGGCACCACAAGTCCAGGGTGCAGAGCAATTCCGCAACCTTGGCGTGTACCGTCTCGCTGAACTTTGCGTCCGACGCATGGGAATCAATCCAGAGCGATACACTCGTCAAGACGTCGCACGGATGGCGATGGGCCACGAACCAACGTTCAACCGCCTCAACGTTCGACGATCCGCTGAGGCATACCACACAACAGGATCGTTCGCCAACCTCCTTCTGGATGCAGCAACCAAAACGCTGCGAGCCGCCTACGAAGAGGCACCGTACACCTGGGCTCTGTGGGCTCGCCAGGCTCAATCGGTCGAGGACTTCAAGAACATCAACCGCATCCAGCTTGGAGAATCTCCAAACTTGGAAATGGTCCCAGAGGGAGCACCGTATCCCGAAGGAGCTGTCACCGACTCCAAGCGATCTTACAAGGTCGAAAAGTTTGGCAAGAAGTTTTCCGTAAGCTGGGAAACCGTCATCAACGACGATCTCGATGCACTGTCGCGAATCCCTGCCATGCACGGAAACGCAGCTCGCCGAACCCAGGAAAAGGTCGTCTACGACGCCCTGCTAGCCAACCCAACGATGGCTGATGGTTTTGCATTGTTCTCGGCGTCGCACACCAGCGGCACGAACATCACTGCAACTTCCGTTGCTGCACCAAGCGTCACCACGCTCAATGAAGCGTTCAAGTTGATGGCTCTGCAAAAGGGTTTGAGCAGCGACGTCTACTTGAACCTCAGCCCCCGAACGCTTCTCGTTCCGCAAGCCTACGCTGCGACCGCATTGGAGCTGGTCAACAGTGCCTCGTACGCACAAAGCAACGGCAACGAAGGTGTAGTCAACATCTATGGAGTCAACGGCGTTCGACCTCTCCAAGTCGTTTCGACCGCGTTGCTCGATGCGAACAGTGCGACCAATTGGTATGCGATCGCCGACAACTCGCAGATCGACACCGTGGAAATCACCTTCCTCAACGGTGAAGAGTCCCCGGTTCTTGAAAGCGAATGGAACAAGGACAACGACACCTACCACTACTACGTGCGTCAGACGATGGCCGCAGCGGTCATCGATCACCGCGGTATCTTCGGAAACCGCACCTAGTTCGACTTCTGACAACTGACGCCCCTGGGCCTCGGCTTGGGGGCATTCTCTGATCCAAAACAAACTAAAAACACGGAACTTAAAAACATGGCTGGATTTGTAAATCACGCAAAATTCGAAGATGACTTCTTCGGCGGAAGAACGTTCACCGCAACGGTCGGTGAAGGAAACTGGAAGATCACCGACACATCGTCGAGCGGCACTCCAACGTATGCTTCGGTCAGCCCGTCGGCGACCGGAGAGATTGCACTGACTTTCGACAGTGCTAACGAAATTCAAAACGTTTGCCTGGATTTCGGTGACAAGCTTTGCTTCGACATCGACAACATCCAGCGAGCGATTTTCATCGTCAAAACAGTGGCATCGCTCAACGCAGCGACCACCTTGGCATTTGGACTGCAATCCGCACGCAACGACGACACCGACGCGACTGCCAACAATGCTCAATTCAAGCTTGCTGGATCAAACGCGATCGTTTGCGAGTCCGACGACGGAACCACTGACAACGACGATAAGGCAACTGGCCTATCGCTCGTCGCCACGTACCGCGAGTTCGTCATCGACTTCACTGGCGGCAAGTCCGACGTCAAGTTTTACGTCGACGGCCAGCGTGTTGCGTCATCGACGACCTTCACAATGGCCGCTGCGACATCATCGCTTCAGCCATTCGTGCAGATCAGCAAAACTGCATCGACCAACGTCAACAGCGTCACCATCGACTACGTTGCCGTGGAGTGCAAGCGATAACCGATGACCTTGCACGATGTCATTAAAGACGATGCCACGAGCCTATTTACGAGCGTCAACGATTTCGCCGAGCCTGTCGTCTATTACAAGCGAACAGGCAAGGCGAGATCCATCAATGCCGTTGTGGTTCGTGACGCATTAGCGATCCTTCCCGAGGACAGCGACACCATCACGCCAGTCTTTGAGGTCCACGTCTCCAACGACATCACCGAAGGCATCTCTAGCGAAGAACTCGACCTGGGCGGCGACGCAATCGCGTTCGCCGTCCGAGTCGGACGCAAACCAGAACGACGCACGATCACCAAGCTGATGTCGCACGACGAGGGGATGTTGGTTCTCGAATGCCGCTAGCACTCAACGAACAAATATCACTGGTCCTAAAGGGACGACTCGAAGCGATGATCGGAGACACCGCCACCTATCCGATCGACGTTTGCGAGGTCATCCGTCCTACGCGATCCATCGATTGGACACCACGCGACCGCCAGATTGTTCTTGTTCAAGGACAGCCTGAGATCGTCGAAGAATTGATGCGACCAGGCAATCCGCCTGCCACTGCATACCGCCAGACTTATCAGATCCGATGCCATCTCCTACCCAGCGAGCGACAAGCGGAAACGATTGACGAAATGCTCAACATGTTCCATGCCGACGTTGTCCGAGCCGTGTGCAGTGGTTCCTCCACCTGGCACACCTTTGGCGGACTGGCAGTCGACGCTCAATGGAAAAGCCCGGAGTACGTTTCCGCAGATGGTGGGATCGATGGCGTTAACGTGCCGATTGCCATCACCTACCGCACCGACGAGGACGACCCAACAGAGGTGCGAGCATGAGCGACTTTAGCTTTCAGATCGACGTCGACCAAAACGCACTTGCCGAGCTCAAGAAAAGCTTGGGTGATTTCGGCGGACATCTTAATCGCCATCTTGCCACCGCCGTCAACCGAACCGCAAAAAGCGTTGGCGTCGAGGCTGCGAAGCGACTTGGAAAAATCGTCAACTTCAAACTCCACTCGACCAACAAAAACACTTCCAAGTCGTACACAAAAGCCGCCACACTCAAGAAAGCGGTCATCCGCAAGAACAACGCCACACCCGACAACGCACGCGTCTCCATCAAGCTCTGGAAGGGACATCCATTCCCGCTTCGATGGCAGGAAGCCTACGAGTACGGAAAGACCAAGAAGGGCAAGCGGATCCGTTCCGGAGTTCGCTACAAGTCCGAAGTTGGCGGTGGCTGGACCTCAATCCTCGACGGATTCATTGTCCGCCAATGGGGAGGAAATGTGTACCAGCGAGCCGACGGCAGCCGCAACATGCGGAAGATGTTTGGCATGAGTCCTGGCGACTATTTCGTGAAGGCTCAGGTTCCACAGTCTGCTACTCGAGTTGCTGCCGAACGACTCCCCATCGAAATTAAACGACGACTACGCGAGGTCACCTTGGCCGCAGCGGGAAAAATCAAACTCCGAACATCTCCAGACCTGGGAGCCAATTAAATGACACTGCTCAAGCGAAAACGAGTCCTCGCCGCCAAAATCGAAACCACTCCCGGAACCGCCGAGACTCTCGCCGCTGCCGATGCGACGTTCAACGCTTACGACGTCATGATTCAGACCGAAACCGAAATGGAACAGCGAGAGGGCCAGGGATCTTTTGGCATGCGAGCCAGTGTTCCTGGTGGTTACAAAGGAAAGATCACATTCAAGCATGACGTGTCCTGGGACGGCACCGCGACCGAGCCTGTGTGGGCCGATACATTCCTTCCGGCGTGCGGATGGGTCAAAAGCGGTCAGGTGTTTACGCCGCGATCCGAAGCACCAGGAGCCAACGTCAAGACGCTCACAATGGGCGTCTACATCGACGGCATGCGAAAGCTTCTTGCCGGCTGTATGGGCACATTCAAGCTCAACTGCCCCACTGGCAAGACTGCCTTCATGGAGTTTGAGTTCTCCGGGATTTGGAGCAATCCGACCGACACCGCCATCTTGACTCCGACCTACTCCACCGATTCGCCGCTCCGGTTCGCAACATCGACGACCACATGGAACAGCGTTGAGCTGTTTATTGAGAGCTTCGTTCTTGACAGCGGGAACACCGTCATCCTCCGCGAGGACTCTGGCACCGTTTCTGGATTCAAGGCCGCACTCGTCACCAATCGGATTGTCACCATCACAGGCAACCCAGAATCAAAGCTTGTCGCGACCCAGGATCGCTATGGAAAGCTTCTCGATCTCAGCGAGCACGCATTGACGTTTGACATCGACGGACCAACCAACAGCAAGATCACCGTCGCAGCACCAAAAGCACAAATCACCTCCATCTCTGAGGGAGATCGAGAGCGGATGGTGGTCGACGACATCACTTGGCAATGCAACCGAAACGGATCGACCGCCGATCAAGAGGTATCGATGACGTTCACGGCTGCAACCTAGTTTTCAATCCTTGGAGGGGATGATGCCTATTTTTCTTGAACCCGATCAGACTTTCGAGGTCTCGCTAGAGATCGACAAAGATAAACCGATCGCAACCCGTCCTGTTTTCCTGGTCAAGTCGCAGTCGATGCGAGGCCAGCGAAAGATCATGGAGGCGATAGACATGCTACACGTCGACGGAGTCACCGTTTCCCAGGTCTTTGACGCGACGATTGCCCAGCTCGAGCGATGCCTTGTCGGATGGCGAAACATGGCAATTGATTTCGCCACTGACAAGATCGAGGACATCCTCAACTACAACGAGGCGACCGAGCTACTACGGAAGATTGCCTACAACCAGAAAATGAGTGGCGACGAAAAAAAATGATGCGAGTTGCTGCTTTGATTCGGCATGGCAAGCTGTGCCGGCATTGCAGCAACAAGGAATGCGTGGATCTCGGAACCGACACAGAACCCATCGAGCTTGAGTGCCCTGAGTGCAATGGCTCAGGGTGCACCGAGTGTGCACAAGGAACCATCAGAGTGATTGGATGCCCAAATAAATACTGCCGACCGATCGCGGACGCTGTGGCGTTGTGCGATCTGTACAAGCAAGGGCTCCCGCCTGTCTCTGGCGGTGCACTCGATCAGTCTGTCTGGTTCGTCGACGCTCAAAAGTTCCTCGAGCATGACGAATCGATGATTCGATCGGAGGATCTTAATGGCTAGCGAATCCGTCAGCATTTTGATCGAAGCCGAGGACAAGGCGTCCGCCAAAGTCGCCGCCGCAGCTCAAGCCATCGATCAAAACATCAAAGCCGTGAAGGATACCGGAGCCAAGGCGAAAGCCTCGACCGAGTTCATTGGCGTCCTCGCCGGTCAGCTCGGCGGGACAGAGATCGCGTCCTACGCTGGACAATTAGCAGGCGTCACCGAAAAGCTTGGTCAGTTTTCCGAGATGCAAAAGGCTGGAGGTAGCGGAGCGTTAGCGTTCAAGGCTGGGCTTGTTGGTTTGGTTGCAACGTTGTCATTCAATGTCGGTCAGGCGATCGGCAACGCGATCTTTCAGACTGACAAATGGAACCGCATGCTTGAGCAATCTCGAGCACGCATCCAAGAATTACGCGACGCTGGGAATCAAATCAAAGACCTTCGCTTTGCAGAGGATATGCAGGATCTCCAGCTCATCAAAAACCCTGATGAGCAAGCGGCTGCCGCCAAGCAAATGTTTGACGCGATCAGCAACAACCTTGCGACGGTGGAGGCTCGATACGGTCGATCCATTTCGCAACTTGACAAGATGAAGGCCGCGACGGATGCCGTAGGCCGCATCACTGGCGAACGCGGGCGAAACATTCAAGCGAAAGAGGATGAGATTGCTGCCGATGTCGAGTTGATCGACAAGATGCGTCAGCAAAAGATTGAGATTGGGAAAATCTATGGCGAACGTGCTTTAGAAATCGCAGCGATCAAAGCCAAGCAACAGGCTGAGGACGAGGCCGAGTCCAAGCGAAAGCAGATCAGTGCAAACTCGCTATCTCAGATGAAAGCACTGCGAGCACAGTACGACGAACTGACGATGGGATCGCTTGAGGCAAAAAAGGCTCAGCTACTCGCCGAGGGAGCCACCGCTCAAGATGCACAAATGATCATCAACCTTCAAAAGATGGTGGATCTCGAAAAGGAGAAAGCAGACGCCAAAAAGAAGGCCGACGAGGAAGAAAAAGCACGCATCCAGAAACTAGACGACCTTCGCAAAAGCGAACTTGAGCGACTTCAAGAACAAAAGATCGCCATTGAGCAAGGGGAACAGGCTGCTCACGCATTCCGACTTCAGCAGCAGGGACTCGATCAGGGGACAGCCGAGGCGATCGCCGCAGCTCAGGCCGCAATGGATGCTGCAAAGGACAAGGATAAGAACAAGAAACCCATCGAGCAAACGACCAATACCGCAGTTGAGTCTCGACTGCTGACGCGTGGACCGAAAGAGGATACTCAGCAGAAGATCGTCGAAAACACCAAGCTCACGGTTGAACAGCTCGCCAAAGTCGAAGAGGCCATCAAAAAGCTTGAGCCATCAAAAACCGACAACTCTCCAAAGATAGAATTGCAGGTGATCAAGTAATGGCAGCACTCGAAGTCACCGAAATGTGGTCCAAGCCGACGTTCGACGTTCGCCTGACCGATAACTTTCGCAAGCTCACTACCAAGCTACAGCGAGCCTACCAGGTTCTCACGACCCCCGATGCGGTCGAGTGGGACGTGTTTCAGGCCAATGGCATTCCAGCCGCTGGATCACCATTTAGCGACGCGTTCCCATTTGTCTATGCGGATGGTGCCTCTGTCGAACGAGTGTCTCCGATCCTTTGGGTGGTGACCATCGATTACAACGGCGAGATTGCACCGGACGATTCCGATCCCGATTCACCTAACAATCCCATCTTTGCACCGCCTCGAATCGACTGGGACGATGTTGAGAGCGAGGAAGAGATCGATGAGGACTGGGACGGAAACCCCATTCAAACGGCAAACTTCGAGCCCATTGAAGGAGTAAAGGCTCTGATCCCAGACCAAACGGTCTCAATCAAACGAAACATGATGTCGTTCTCGCCGTACGTCCAGGCACGCTACCGCCGATCGGTCAATTCCGATCTGTTTTTGGGATGGCCTCCAGGAACCGCAAAACTCATGAAGCTTTCCGCTTCCAACGTCTTTGGAGAGACCGGAGGCTATTGGGAGATCAGTGCACAAATCCGATTCCGATTCCCATACCGAACTACCGCTGAAAAAGCATGGTATGCCAGAGTCCGTCACGAAGGCTATTACGAGCGGATCGAACTGAGTGGGCCAAACGACACGAGGATTGTTCGTGCCGTCGACGGGAACAAAGAACCGATGACGCGAAAGATATTGCTTGATTCTTCCGGCTACCGGCTCGAACCACCTGCCGACGGCGAGCAGCAAATCGCCCATTGGCTTGAGTTCAAACTGTACGACTCACTTCCTTATTCCGCACTAGGACTGATCTAACATGGCAACCGTCCAAAACGTCACCATTATCCTTCCTGATTCCTCCATCAACGATGTCGACATCGCAGCGAATGCAAACATCGATCCGACCAAGATGGCTCAGCGAGTCCTCGCCGAGTACGTCGTTCCTGTGTCAGCGTTTCGCGTCTGGGATGCTGTCGCTTCCAATCCTGTCTCGGCCGCGTCCTCGGACGATCTCGGCTTGGTGACCGGCACATGGGGTACAAACCCAGTTCGGATCACCGCTGGCGATCTCAAGGCCCTTGGTGCAACAACCCGACGCATCTACTTTTCCGTGCCCGTTCCTCCCAACTTCGAAAACGGCCAGACAATCCAAATCCGAGCCAACGCAAAGATGGAAACGACCGTTGCTGACACCTCGTGCACGATCGACTTCGAAGCGTATGCAGGAACGTCTGGATCTCCTGGTTCTGACTTAGTGACCACCTCCGCGACGAGCATGAACTCGCTCACCGCGTCAAACTACGATTTTACCGTCACTGGATCGAGTCTGGCTGGAAAGCTTCTCGAGGTCCGTATGTCGATTGCGTGCAACGACGCAGCAACGGCAACTGCGGTCACTCCCGCCGTTTACAAGGTATCACTGCTTTGCGACACGCGAGGTTAATTGATGTCATCGGTTGAGATCGCAGCATTCAGCCCTGAAAAGGCACAGCGAATCTGGCAAGCGGTTCTCGCCTTCGAGCGAGGCATCGATGCCATGAAGACAGACATGCGTCCGTCGATCGATCCGCCGATCTATTTTGTGAACCGGACGAGCCATACGGTTCCGGCTTACGGTGTAGTTCAAATGAACGACACCGAGGAAATCGGATACCAAAATTACATCGCCATCGATCGTCCGTTTGACTATACCAACTCGGTGATGGGTCCGTTCTTGGTCAATGGTCCGAACGAGGTCGAGCCAGGCGACACTGGCATTGCTCAACGCGGACCGATTTTCCGGGCATTGAATGGTGGAGTCTCGTTTGCAACCGGAACTAGGCTGGGACCGAAACCAAACACGTTTGAGCTCGAGAAAGGATGTTTGTTCACCGTCATCGGCTCAGACGACATTGCTACAAACGTCACTCGAGTTATTGCCTGCGAAACGCCATTGCTCGCAACTGCTGGATCGCTTGGTATCGCCGGCAACAGCAGCGGGACCGTGACAGCCAGGCTTCCGAGCTCCGGAAACTGGAGTCCAGGAACAATCACCTATACCGCATGGGCACCGACATCGACACCGATCAGTGCCAATGCGATCGTGTTGATATTTCCAGTCGATGCGAAATGGGTCGCTGTGGAGATTTGCTAAATGGGCTGCTTTGGATCATGCAACTGTTCGCCGTGCTGCATGGACGCCTCCGAACTCGCAGAAATCGCCACTGGAGTCACCATCGTTCGCGGAGGTGAAACCGATCCCGTTTCGTTTGTTTCGAATGGATGTTGTCACACAGCAACAGCAACCGACGACACCATTTACTACACCTGCGACACACTTCTAGTCGCGGAACGCTACATCAATGAGACAATCCAGGTCTCATCAAAGATGATCAAGTCGAAAAAGTTCGTGCTGGATCCGCCAGGCACCTACCAACAGGGAGACGTGTTTTGCACGTTCTTCTACGACGAACCGAACGCCAGTGCGGCGGACTACTGCGACGACGTCTACAACTGCGGAACCGTCAATCGTGCGGTTGAACTGATCAATCAAAAGTGGATTGCAGTTCGCTGGGCTTATGGAGAAACCAAGGTATCGATCTACAAAGCCAATATGACGTGCGAGTATGGCGGTGCGATCGAATGCAAATATGTCGTCGAGTGTGCCGTAGAGGTCCGAGCTGCTCACGGTGCAGGTAGCTGGTCATCGTTTACAAAGACCGCCAGCATGAGTGCCCAATCCACATGCTGCGAGCAAAACATTCAAGGATACGATTTCAACAGCGGATTTCCTCCATCGCCAATTCCTGGAATTGAGTGCACCACGACAAAAGCAACCCACGACTCGGCGTTCGATTGCAACGAGGACGTGGAATTTGGTGCTGAGGTATCGTACTGGCTTCTGCGTTACAAAGTTTACGACACCGCCGACGACATTCCGACGACCATCACATTTACTGACGCGGACGTCAACGAATGCAATCTGGAAACATGTATTGAGGGCGTGGACTCCCTTTGCTTTTATCCCATCGGTGCTGGTCTCGATACTGAGACAGGTGGAACGATTCGCAGCATTGGCTATCTCTACAACTGCCAGTTCTGTTTCAATATCGGTATTGAATGCGATGTTTGTGCAAAGTTTAGCGGTGGATACCCATGTTCCTGCGATTTGGATCGCGAAACCGACAGGACGCACTCCGAGTCCAGGTTTACTGAGGACGGAATCATGCAGACATTCAACGTCGTCAACAATCCCTTCATGGTCGAGACGAGCGTCTGCCACAATCTATTCTGGGAAAATTATGCACCCGGAAGATGGCTTCAGGATTGCGAAACATGCGACAACCCAATCTACCCAGGTCCGCCTTCGGACGAGCAGAACGAATGCAACTGGTGGGACTGCATCGACTGCTATTTTTCTGGTGCCGATCCAATTGTCCCCGTCTATCAAATGAAGGTGGCGACGGTCGATAGTTACACGTTCTCCGTTAACTTTACCAAGCAGATTGAGCCGACCGACGAGGTTTGCATCCCCTTCCCTACGGTCGTAGTGACTCTCACCTAGCAGGAAACCATGCGAGTCGGTGTTCATTTTGACAATCCAGAATCGAGAACATCGGAATCGAAGCCGATCGTTCAGCAGCAAAATCGAGCGTTTGCTTGGTTTGCTCAAAACCCCTGGTTTCATCTGCACAGATACCGCGGCAACGATCCGGAGTGGCTTGAGCGATGGGAACGCACCATTCCACGCTATTGCAAGTGCGAAGAAGGCTATCGCCAGATCAAAGAGCGTTTGCCACCACGCTTCGAGACTCCCGACGACTTCTTTGGCTGGACGGTTGACGTTCACAACCAGGTGAACGCGAAACTCGACAACGAGCGGAAGCGGTACCCGCAAATCGCGATCAGCGAGGCACTTCGACTATGGCGATCCGACTTTGCACTCTGGCAACCGATTCACTTTGGCGGTTTAGAGCGTTGGTCGATCTCGATGGCAAATCGACTTCGATCTTTTGGAACCATCGTTCACGGAAACATCGGAGACCAAAACATTGCTGACACGCTGCTTGGTATGTCTCCGCGAGTTCGTTTACTCGACGCGGCAAAGCATGGAGTTCCGATCATCATGAGCTGCGTTCCAAAAGCGGCACCGATCCTGGATTCCAATTTGATTCTTTTGGCTCACGGATACTGCGACTGGACACGCGACTGGGTCATGAGTTCTCACGGCGTCTGTCGTCGCCTTGTGGGCGTATCCAGGGTCGTCTCCGAGCACATTACGCAGTGGACGGGCCGGCCATGCGAGACCATTGAGAACGGCATCGAGACCGAACGTCTAATTCCGACGATCACCCGGGACGAAATGCGGCTCCGTCTTGAGATTCCCGAGGACGCTTTCGTTGTCGGTTACACCGGACGCATCGCTACCGAAAAACGCTGCGAGCTGTTAGTTCAGGCCATTGCGAAGATGGATGGAGCGTATTTAGTCCTGTGCGGTTGGCTCACCAAGCATGCAGAGCGAGTGCGGCAGATCGCCATCGACCTTGGAGTTAGTGATCGCGTCCGCATGCTGGAACCAATCGAGCAGATCGGCAATTTCCTCAACGCCATCGACGTCTTCGCAACCGTTCCATCAAGCGAAGGATTTGGGCTTTCGGTCGTTGAAGCAATGCATTTTGGCTTGCCAGTCGTCTCAACCAATCTAGGAATCATCAACGATCTGGCCGAACGCCACGGAGACTTCGGGCCATCGATCCTCGATGTGGACGCAGACGCATCGTCTATAGCACATGCTATAGAAACCGCTACAGCATGCAGCATCGATCTTGGCGAATACACAGCGGACGCGATGGCAGAGCGTTGGCAGCGATTCTTGGCACTCGACACCTAACCAAGGACGGATTGAGATGGCGAAAAAGAAACCAGGAAATAAACCAGGGTTACCTTACACTTCCGCTCGCCTTTACTTGGAGGAACTTTGCCGCAAATTTCCAGACGCTCCAAATCTTGGCCTCGCCAAACGAGCCAAAGCCGAACGTCCCAACAGCTTTGCAACCGTAGAGAATGCTCGCAGCATGATCAGAGCGATCCGCGGTGCACTCGGTACACGCAAAAACAAAACGGCGACGCAGCCACGCAAGAAAGGCGTTGCAGGGACTGTTCCATCTATGCCGCCAAGCCTCTCAACCGCCTGGGAACCGTTCCAAATCGACGCCAAACGCGTCGGCATAATCTCTGACGTCCACATTCCATACCATGACGAGATCGCTTTTGCAGCTGCGGTTAAGGAACTGAAAAAGCAATCACCCGACTGCTTGCTCATCAACGGCGACTTCGCCGACTTCTATCAGGTCAGCCGTCACCAACGCGATCCGCATCATCGACGCTTTAGCGAGGAACTCAAGGCGGTCATCTCTGGCCTAGAATGGCTGCGGCATCAGTTTCCAAAAGCCAGGATCGTTTACAAACTAGGCAACCACGAAGAACGCTGGGACCATTTCGTGTGGAACCGAGCACCTGAAATCTACGACCTTGCCAATGTCAGAATCGATGAACTCGTCAAGGCGAAGCAGTTCGGCATCGAGGTGATCGGAGACCAGCGTCCGATCATGCTAGGCAAGCTCCCAGTCCTTCACGGCCACGAGCTAGGCAAATCGATCTTCTCGCCAGTCAACCCAGCTCGCGGAGCGTTCCTTCGCACGCATCACACCGTCCTGGTCGGTCACTCTCATCAGACTTCATCCCACGCAGACACAGACATGTGGCACTCGGAACAATTTATATGGTCCACTGGTTGTCTTTGTAATTTAGTGCCAGAGTACGCGAAAATAAACCGTTGGAATCACGGATTTGCTTTCGTGGAAATATCCAAAGACAAGACATTTAACGTCAGAAATATGAGGATTGCAAAAAATGGTGAAGTTAGAACTGCGTAAGAAATCGAAGCCAACTCCAGATAGCATGATCCTCGGGCAGAAGTTTGGACGCCTAACAGTTGTCGAAAAAGTTCGTGTAAATAACGCCTGGAGGTGGCGTTGCAAATGTGAATGCGGTGGAGAAACCAAAACCACTGCGAATAAACTTCAAACAGGATGGACTAGTAGTTGCGGTTGCTTTGCTGCGGACCAGGCCAGAAATCGACGTGGCGACAGACGATACAATTGGAAAGGTGGCAAGTCAATTGACGACGGTTATGTGCGATTGCTTAAACCTGAACACAATCGCGCCAATAAAAGAGGCTATGTTTATGAGCATTTGGTGGTAATGGAGAATTATCTTAATAGACCATTGGATAAACATGAAACCGTTCATCATTTGAATGGCGACCGTGCCGACAATCGAATCGCAAATCTTGAGTTGTGGTCTACTAGGCAACCAAAAGGGCAAAGGATTCCAGACAAGGTTAGTTTCGCAATTGAGATCCTTACTCAATACGCATCGACCGACGACATCAGAAAACTTACGGAAGCTTTGCGTCTAAGAGGTGCATGATGCGAATGCGACTCAGGGGACGATACTGGACGCTACACCGCGGCAATCCTGGACTAGGCAACGATGGCCTCTGCGAGCCAGCCACGAAGACCATCACCGTCCGCAGCACGCTCCGCGGCGAGCTGGAGCTAGACACGCTGATCCACGAAATGCTCCACGCATGCCACTGGGATCTCGATGAGAGTGCCATCGAGGAGACCGCCACCGACATCGCTAGAGCGTTGCACCGAATCGGCTACAGGCTCGAGCGTTAGGACTACTCTTTAGACCAAAGATCGCTAATCGATTCAGCATGGTCGTCAGACTCTCCAGCAAACAAATAATACTGAACTTCGTTTTCAGGAAGCCCGTCCTCGTTTGAAATTGGTCCGAATTGCTCTCCTTGGTAAGCAACGTATTTGCAATATCTGATAACACCTGCAGAAGTCAATGGTTGGGCCGGGTCGAACAGTCGATGAAACCCGAACTGAAGCGTTGTTGGAAAATCTCCACCATTGTTTGGCCACCTTATTTCCGCACCGTCAAGAGGTCCTTTTTCTAGCACAATTATTGCTTTATTGCTCATAATTTCTCCGTTTGGTGTTTCTCAACCGATTACGATTTTTCGTCCAGACGCTTCAGATACTCGCAGGTTTTGAAGGTAACGGCAATGGTCTCAAGGGTGACGCGGACTGCGATTGTTGCAGCATCTTTGCATTTGTTTTTTGCGGTCAATTGCAAAGCACATTGCAAGCATGTACCATAAAAGGCATGGTTACAGCAACAGAA
>Ga0315900_10004500_pt1 | contig 19622 bp, 13 predicted proteins | sample LakEriMetagenome_FD_203521 | JGI IMG/M metagenome (GOLD analysis project Ga0315900, IMG submission 203521) | Freshwater fungal communities from buoy surface, Lake Erie, Ohio, United States - Buoy 12 MA114 | ecosystem: Environmental > Aquatic > Freshwater > Lake > Lake biofilm | place: USA: Lake...
TAAGGGGGTGGTGATCGAAGCGCGCCTCGACAAAGGGCGTGGCCCGGTGGCGACCGTACTGGTGATGTCGGGTACTCTGAAAAAGGGCGATATGTTGCTCGCCGGCGGCGTATTTGGCCGGGTGCGGGCGATGACTGATGAAGATGGCAAGAGCATCGAATCCGCCGGACCGTCGATCCCGGTTGAGGTGCAGGGCTTGACCGATGTGCCAGGGGCTGGCGACGACGTGATGGTGCTAAACGATGAGCGTAAGGCGCGTGAAATCGCCCTGTTCCGTCAGGGTAAGTACCGCGATGTAAAACTCGCTAAGCAGCAGGCGGCAAAACTTGAGAATGCGTTCGAGCAAATGGGCGAAGGTGCGGTTCGTTCGCTCACTGTGATCATCAAGGCCGACGTGCAGGGCTCCTATGAAGGCTTGTCACACGCGCTTGGCAAGCTCACGACCGACGAAGTCAAGGTCAACGTAGTTCACGCCGGCGTTGGTGCGATCACGGAGTCAGATGTCAATTTAGCACTTGCTTCAAAAGCCGTGATCATTGGCTTCAATGTGCGCGCCGATGCCAGCGCACGCAAGCTGATCGAAACTTCGGGTGTACAAGTCCGCTACTACAACATCATCTATGAGGCGGTTGATGACGTCAAGGCGGCACTCGGTGGATTGCTATCGCCAGAGATTAAGGAAATCGTGCTGGGTTTGGTCGAAATCCGCAATGTCTTCAAGATTTCCAAGGTTGGCGCTGTCGCGGGATGTTTTGTTCTAGACGGTATTATCAAACGTGGTTCGTCGATTCGCCTGTTGCGCGATGGCGTGGTGATTTTCACTGGCGAACTCGATTCGTTGAAGCGTTTCAAGGACGACGTCAAAGAAGTCAAGAGTGGATTTGAGTGTGGCCTGTCGATCAAAAATTTTGATGACATCAAGCAAGGCGATCAAATCGAAGCCTTTGAGACAACGGAAGTCGCCCGCACGCTTGAATAGCAAGCGGTGATCGTCAACGCATAAATTGCCCGAGGGATCGCCATCGGGCGGGAGTAAAACGCCGTGTCAGACGCACGTAATCGCAAAATCGCGGATCAGATACAGCGCGAAGTTTCAGAATTCATTCGGCTGGAGCTGCGTGATCCGCGCGTCTCCATGGTGACGCTGACTGGTGTTGAACTGGCGAGCGATAACTCACACGCCAAGATATTTTTTACCCAACTCGGCAACGAGGCGCAGGCCGAATCATGCAGGCGCGGGCTTAACAGTGCCGCCGGCTTCCTTCGCATGCAGTTGGCGAAACGGCTGACAATTCGCACCGTGCCGGCACTGCACTTTGAAGTCGACCACTCCATTGAACGTGGTGTGCACCTTTCCAAACTCATCAGCGACGCAGTGGCCGATGATGCCAAACATCCGCGTGACAGCAAGGATGTGGCCGTGTGACGTCGCGCCGTCCGATGTGCGCAGTGTGCCATTGCCATGAAGACTGAACGACGGCTGCCGGCCACTCCCCGCGAGCTCGACGGCGTATTGCTGTTGGATAAGCCGGCGGGACGATCATCAACGCAGGCCATGTCGGCAGCCAAGCGAATCTTTCGTGTCCAGAAAGCCGGCCACACCGGCACGTTAGATCCATTCGCTACCGGGCTATTACCGGTTTGTTTCGGCGAGGCGACAAAGTTTTCCCGTTTCATGTTGGACGCCGAGAAATCCTACCGTGCAACGTTGAAACTTGGCGAAGTGAGTACTACCGGTGACACCGAGGGTGTGATCCAAACGAGTGGCCGCGTTGAGGTTGATCTGGCTCGCGCCGCTGCTGTGCTTGAACAATTTGTCGGTGACCAAACACAAATCCCGCCGATGTATTCAGCACTTAAACAATCGGGGGTGCCATTATATGAACTGGCGCGCAAAGGAATTGAGGTAGAGCGCGCGGCACGCCATATCCACATTTACGCAATCAAGCTCATTTCCTTGTCCGGCTCCGAGTTGGTCATCGACGTTGACGTGAGTAAAGGTACCTACATCCGCGTGTTGGCAGAGGATATCGGTAAGCAGCTCGGTTGTGGTGCCCATTTGACGGGGCTGAGACGCACAGCAACTGGCGGCTTTCGTGTGGCCGATGCCGTGTCGCTCGACACCCTTGAGGCGGCCAACGGCGAATCGCTGGAGACTTTTCTTCGGCCGCCCTCTTCCTTATGTACGGCGCTTCCGGCGATCATTTTGGATGTCGCAGATGAAGGGATTTTCTCGCACGGTGGTTGGGTCGGACTAGAACGTTCACCGAACACCCTAGGCGAACACGCGGTATTCAATCAGAACCAGCGTTTTCTCGGTGTTGGCGTTATTGAACAAGTCGGGAACAAACTGCGACTTTCACCGAGCCGGGTAATGAAGCTTTAGAGAGTAGCCCTGGCAACTTTGACGTATGGCTACCTAAGCCTCGTCGAAGTGGCGCTACTCGTTGTGAAACCCCTGATTTCGTTGTGTTTTTTGTCGATTTTGGGCTATAATTTCGTCCTCGCTAGTAGGAACAGTTCCGAACGCCGCAATCATCCGCGACAGGATGTTGGATTTGACAGGATCAGACATGACTACCACGGTAAGAACCGCTGAAGTAATTGCACAGCACGGTCGCGCCAAAGGCGATACGGGCTCCCCGGAAGTGCAAGTTGCATTGCTCACAAACCGGATTAACGAACTCACCGAACACTTTAAGAAACACGTTAAGGATCATCATGGTCGCCGTGGCCTGCTCCGCATGGTGTCCAAGCGTCGTAGCCTTCTGGATTACCTCAAGCGCACCAAGCTTGATACGTATCGTTCACTAATCGACAAACTCGGCCTGCGTAAGTAAGCGGAGTTACGGAATCAGATTAGCCCCTCTGTCCGAGATATTGGCAGCGGGGCTTTTTCATTTTTTGCGCCAAAGAATGACAGTTGTATCGCTCACGTTTTAGTTGTCCCGGCTGTTAGCGCTTTCGGCAGATTTCAATTTTCACGATCTGTCGCTGCATGGTGTCGATACCGCACCAAAGTTTTAATCTCACCGCAATTATCAAGGGAATTCCCGAATGAAAGCCATTAAAAAAACACTGCAATACGGACGTCACACGTTGACGCTGGAAACTGGCGAGATTGCTCGTCAGGCTGACGGCGCCGTATTGGTGTCGCTAGATGACACTGTGGTACTTGTAACTTGTGTTGCGCGTCGCGACGCAAAAGAAGGTCAGGACTTTTTTCCACTAACCGTTGATTATCAAGAGAAGACCTTTGCTGGGGGCAAGATTCCGGGCGGCTTCTTCAAACGTGAAGGTCGCCCTTCCGAGAAAGAAATTCTCACCAGCCGCCTAATCGACCGGCCGTTGCGCCCGCTGTTCCCGGACGGTTTTTTCAACGAAGTGCAAATCATCGCCACCGTGCTTTCATCCGATCCGGAAATTGATTCCGATATCGTTGCCATGATCGGCGCCTCTGCTGCCGTTACCCTCGCCGGCGTCCCTTTTGAAGGCCCGATCGGCGCGGCGCGTGTGGGTTATCTGGACGGTGCATACATCCTGAATCCAACCAAGACTGAACTCGAAACCTCGCAGATGAATCTGGTGGTTGCCGGTACCGATACGGCCGTGTTGATGGTCGAATCCGAAGCTCTTGAGTTGCCGGAAGACGTGATGTTGGGCGGCATCATGTTTGGTCACGACCAACAACAGGCTGTTATCAATGCCATCCTTGATTTGGCTGACGAAGCTGGCAAAGACCCATGGGCATGGACCGCACCCGTGCCACCAGAGGCACTGATTGATCAGATTAATGCGATGGCAGCGGCGGATTTGGATGCAGCCTTCCGCATTAAGTCCAAAGGCGCTCGTTCGGAGCAACTCTCCGCTATCAACAAGCGTGTGATCGCAGCCTTGTGTACCGGTGCTGAAGGTGCACCGGATAAGAACACCGTCTCCTCGCTGTTGTTTGCGATTGAATCCAAGATCGTTCGCAGCCAGATTTTGAATTGCGAGCCGCGTATCGACGGCCGTGATACGCGTACCGTTCGTCCGATTTCCATTCGCACTTCGGTGTTGCCGCGTACCCATGGCTCGGTGTTGTTTACCCGCGGCGAAACGCAGGCCTTGGTGGTCGCAACACTCGGCTCGCTGAAAGACTCACAAGTGATCGACGCCTTGCAAGGCGAGTACAAAGATCGTTACATGTTCCACTACAACTTCCCACCGTACTCAACTGGCGAAACGGGTCGTGTCGGCACGCCGAAGCGCCGCGAGATTGGTCACGGTCGTCTGGCTAAACGTGCGTTGGCGGCAGTACTGCCAACCGAGGCGGAATTTGGTTACGCGATGCGCGTCGTCTCCGAGATCACCGAGTCGAACGGCTCGTCCTCAATGGCTTCGGTTTGCGGCGGTTGTTTGTCGCTCATGGATGCTGGCGTGCCGATGAAAGCGCACGTTGCCGGGGTGGCGATGGGCCTTATCAAGGACGGTGCCAAGTTTGCCGTGTTGACCGATATTTTGGGGGACGAAGATCATTTGGGCGACATGGACTTTAAGGTTGCCGGTACTGATGCAGGTATCACCGCGCTACAGATGGATATCAAGATCATGGGTATCACCAAAGAGATCATGGATGTCGCACTGAAACAGGCCAAAGAAGGCCGCATGCATATCTTGGGGCTGATGAAACAAGCGGTACCCAGCGCCCGTTCAGAGCTTTCGCAATTTGCGCCGCGTATCATCAAGATCAAAATCCATCCCGACAAGATTCGTGAAGTTATTGGCAAGGGCGGCAGTGTGATTCAGGCCATTACGCGCGAGACCGGTACCGAGATCGATATCCAAGACGACGGCACTATTTCGATTGCCTGTTTGTCCGGCGAAGCAGGCGAAGCAGCCAAACAGCGGATCGAAGCGATCGCGGCAGAAATTGAAGTTGGTCGTGTTTACGAAGGCCCGGTGGTTCGTCTACTCGACTTCGGTGCCATCGTTCAACTACTGCCGGGTAAAGATGGTCTGCTGCACATCTCACAAATCGCTCATGAGCGGGTGAACGCCGTTTCAGATCATCTGAAAGAAGGCCAGATCGTCAAAGTGAAGGTCATGGAAGCTGACGATAAAGGTCGTGTTCGTCTGTCGATGAAGGCGCTGCTGGATGCACCAACCAAGCCTGTACGCACGGAAGCGGCCATGGATCCCGCTGCTGCGGACAACCAACCACGCTAGCAACGCGGCTATTCATTGCGATAGAGAAAGGGCGCTAGTTACAGCGCCCATTTTCTTTGTCCCGACGTTGTACGCACGCTGACAGCGCGGTATACTTACGGGCTATCCAGTATCAGTCGGAGTGTGGCGCAGCCCGGTAGCGCGCTTGCTTTGGGAGCAAGATGTCGTAGGTTCGAATCCTATCACTCCGACCATTTTTCTAGTCTCGAAATTTCGGTCGCCGATACAGCGCTGACCGCAGCGTTGTTGGCCGAACAACCAAGTCCCACGCGCCCGTAGCTCATCTGGATAGAGCACCGGCCTTCTAAGCCGGGGGTAACAGGTTCGAGTCCTGTCGGGCGTGCCATTCTCTGCATCGTCCTGCGCAATCAGGTTCTGCTTATCGCGATACTGTGAGACAGGACTCTCACCGGGTCACAAACAGGCTCTCGCGGAAACTCCCGGGAGATGAAACACTTTTGACCTCAGCGCGCATACGCGTACCAATCCGGCGTGAATGCGCCTTAGCGGCTGGTCTTCACATCTACCGTAATGTCACGGATAGCCTGCTTGCGGCTGGTGCCACTGTTTAGGACTTGCTGCGGTATCTTCTCAAAATCGACGGCTTTTAAGTCAAGCTTTTGCACTTGCCGGTTGGCCATGGTGTGGAAGTACAACACGCGATTTTTTAGATCCGATGCCGTGGTGATTTGTGTGGCTCCAGGGATGTCTTTTGCCTGATCCTTGCTGGACGCCAATGAACCGAGCGGAATATTGAAGCTGTCCAAGATGCGGAAAGATTCACCCACCGCGTCCTCGGCGGTTGCAAGGGGTCGTGCGGAGGCGACAAACACGGCGGCACGAACAAAGCGTGACGGCGGCGTAAAGTCACCCGGCAAGCCCAACAAACCCGATCCCGCCCCCAGCGGGGCCAAACTCACACGGTCAAGCGTAACTGCCGCTTTAGGGCCCTGCTGAAGGCCAAGATAATTACGCAGATTGGTCACGTGCCAGTCGTATGTCGGAGAATTTGTCACGACACCCATCACGGTCTCGTGAACCTTGATCTGACCGCCGTTAATGATCTCAATCACAACCGATGCACCCGTTGGGTCGGCAATTTTCCAGTGAAAGGGCAGGGCGGCACCGCCAAATCTTGGGTCCTCGACGTTGACCACTCTCACATCCGAAAGTGCGGCTCGCACCTCGGCCACCGTGTTGAACGATGACAACATCCAGCGCATCCAGTCACCGACACTCACCGACCGCTTGGCCTCGGATTTTTCGTAAGGGGCGAAGTCAGCGAAACCGGGAAAATAATACATGCCCACATACAAGCCGGCTTCGTTCAAGCCGTCCGGGCCATAGTCTTGGTCATAGGCGCGAAGGGAAACGAATCCATAACGGCCCCGCCAACTCAAGCCGTTGTATCCCTCGGGAGTTTGCGCGGTGTATAGATGATTACGCGGAAACAGCACTAGGCTGTCGTGTCTCGCATCGCTCAACGCCCACTCTACCGTGCGTGAAACCACCACCGCGCCGTCTTCCGACTTCAGCGAAATGCCGGTACAGGCTAGCGCCGGCGTAGACCCTAGGGACAAAGTCAAAACGATACAGAGGGCTCGTGAAGCGTTCTTCAAATGCATGGGGTGACTCCGCTTATTTAGTGGAGGAAATTATATCGCTTTCCAATTTTTGCCACTGCCAACATGTCTCGACTAAGGACTGGGAAAACGACTTTCTTATTGCCACGCAAATGACCGCTGCATCCAACAATCGATTTTCGGCTGCAGATACAAGATTGCGCTCGAAAGCGATCAACGAAACTTCGATTCCTTCTCTTCAGGCTGACCGGCGAATCGTGAATGCCCGCCAAAACAAAACGCCACCGAACGGTGGCGTTTTGTTGAAGTAATCGACGCGTCCTGATGTGACTCGTTCCTACTTGCCTAGTGCCGCCGGTTTAGGTGGCTCAAGGCGCTGGGCGCGAGTTTTGTCGCTACTCATGCGCTGCATTACCGATTGAATGGCGGCATCAAGTTGTGTATCACGACCACGGTTGACTTCAGTCGGATCGAGTTCGACGTCCATATCCGGTGCTACACCTTCGTTCTCGATGCGCCATTCTTTTTCAGGAGTGAAGAAGCGGAAGAACGGTACCGACATCGTGCCGCCATCCATCAGCGGCGGATTCGTGGAAATGCCGATAAGGCCGCCCCATGTGCGTTTACCAATCAACGGGCCCAAGCCCATCCGCTTAAATGCATACGGCAGGAAATCGCCACCGGAGCCCGCGTCTTGATCGATCAGCATTGCTTTTGGACCATAGATGCCGCCACCGGGGGTTTCGAAGACCATACCGGCGCGATCCTTCCAACCCGCCAGATAAGGGCGTCCCAACAGCTCCGTGACGTAGTTTGCGGCCTGACCTCCGCTGTTGCGGCGGTCATCAACGATGATGCCGTCCTTGTCGACTTGTGCAAAGAACATGCGATTGAAGTACTTATAGCCCTCTCCACCGGTGTCGGGCAGATAAACGTATGCGACGCGCCCGTTGGTTGCCTTATCGACATACGCGCGGTTGCTCTCGATCCAGTTCCACTGCCGCAGTGCACCTTCGGCCGCAATCGGTTGGACAACGATATTGCGCGCGCCTTTGCGGGTGGCGTCACTGCCAATGGTTAACGTGACTTGTTTATTGACCGTATTGTCGAACATTGCAAACAGATTTGTCGCACTAGTCAACTCGCGGCCATTCACGGCGAACAGGTAGTCACCTTCACGCACACCAAGCCCGGGTGTGGCGAGTGGGGCGCGTAGGAACGGGTTCCAACGATCACCTGCATAGATCGTCTTGATCCGGTAGCGATTCCCTTCCACCACAAAGTCAGCACCAAGCATGCCGACAGCGGATGGGCGTTCGCGGTGGACATCACCGCCACCGACGTTGTTATGGCCGACTTGTAACTCGGCGATCATTTCGCGAAGAACGTCGTTTAGGTCCTCGCGTCGCTGAACATGCGCGACCATCGGCTGATAACGTTTGTAGACGGCATCCCAATCAAGCTCGTGTAACTTCGCGTCGTAGAAAAATTCCTTCTGCATCCACCAGGCTTCGTCAAAAATCTGTTGCCACTCTTCGCGCGGATTCACCAACATCCCGACCTGGCTGGTGTCAATTGGCTTGGCATCAAGCTTTTCGTTGGCGTCGGCGATATCGAGTTTGCCGCGTGCGTATCGCAACAACATCTTCTTGCCGTCTGCGCCGATCGAGAAACTCTGCAGTCCCTGCTTGATCGTTTTTGGCTTGCGCTCCTCAAAGCTGAATCTCACCAGCTCAGCGTTGCCGCTCGATTCTGCATCTGGTGGCTCGGTGCTGGTACCGGGTTGGCGGTTATCGAGATAGAAAAGCGCGCCATCTGACGCAACTTGCAGACTGCTGTAATTGCGTTCGGCAACCGGCAAGGCGACGATACGATTTTGAATGCCGTCAAAGTCGATGCGTACCGCTTTTGGTGGTTTTGCCGGAGTCGCAGCTGCTGCGTCCTTTACTCCAGCCGGTGCGGCCGCAGGTGTCGTAGCGGATGCTGCGGGAGCTGAAGCTGGCGCGGCCGGTGCATCCGTCTTTGCCACCGGTTTGTCGTCTTCGTCGGCCGTGCGCGGCGCCATTGGCGATTTGCCATCTGCCGCGAGCACAATTGCGTAAATGCCGTCGCGCACGGGGCGTTCTTGCGAGGACATATCCAAGCCGACCAGTGATGGCCCGGCGTTGATCGACGCAGTGAAATATAGATATTCGCTACCACCGAATACGGGGCTATCCGCCATGCTCATTCCATCGGTGACCGTGAAAGTTTTGGCAGTGGTGAAGTCGTGTATGCGCACGCGCCCAAGGTAGTTCTCGCCGACCGTGATGTAGGAGAGCCAGCGGCTATCTGGCGAGAACGAAACCGTGATTGGTCCGCGGCGACCTCGATTGTCGATGATGCGCGACGTGCCGGTTTCCAAGCTGATGGCGTAAAGGTTCAGCATGTTGTCGGCGTAGATGATGGTTTTGCCATCCGGTGACCACGCCAACAAATTGAAGTAACCACCAGCGATCCCAAGCGGCATCGATTTGGCGGGTTCCAGCCCGGCTTGGTCGCGTAACACGAGTGCATGCTTTCGCCCCGCATCGGAAATATAGGCGACCCGCTTGCCGTCCGGGCTCCACATGCCGTCCTTCTCGCGCACGCCCGAGGTCTGGGTGACGTTACGCGTTGATCCGTCTTTGACAGGAACGGTGAATACATCACCGCGCGCCGTGACAACCACGCGTTTGCCGGTAGCCGAAAGGAACGCCGAGGTGATGTTTGCGGCAGCGTCTTTGTACTGCGGACGGGCTTGTGGTGCTTGTGTGGTGATGTTGATTACCAGCTCACGCACCGCATTAGTTTTGACGTTCAGTTCCTTCAGTCGACCGCCAACTTCATAAACGATACTTTCCCCCAGAGCGGCGGCATGCCGCACATCCCACACGCTTTCTTTGGTTAACTGTCGAACCGCCTTGGTTTGTGTGTTGTAAGCAAATAGATTCGCGGCAACATTGTCGCGGTCAGAGATAAAGATGACATCACCACCAACCCACAATGGATTGGTGTCGTTGGCATTGGTGGCGGGAACACGCTCCCACGCGTTGGTGGCCGGATCGATGATCCAAATCGGCGGGGTGCTGCCGCCGCGATGCAGACGCCAGCCTGCATTGTTGCTGTGGCCAGTGCGATACGGTCGGTAGGCGATACGTTTGCCGTCGGGTGACCAGCGGCCTTCAAAGGCTTGTGCTTCCATCACTTTCTTTTCGAAGCCGCCGTCTACGGGCGCCTCATACAACTGATTGCTGCGGCCGTTGGCGACTTCACGTGATGATGCAAACAAGACACGTTTGCCGTCGTTACTCCAACCATTGACGGTGTCGACTGCGGGATGCCACGTCAGTCGTTTCGGCTGACCGCCACTGATCGGCATGACGTAGACGTCGGTATTGCCATCGTAACGCGCCGAGAACGCGATCATCTTTCCGTCCGGTGAAAATGCCGGCGCTAATTCATCTGCCGGGTGTGTGGTGAGACGCGTGGGGTTGTGACCGTTGCGATCAGAGAGCCAGATATCGCCGGCATAAACAAAGGCGAGATGGTCGCGGGAGACGGCAGGTTGGCGCAGCAGCATTGTTCCGGCGGATGGGCCCGTCTGAGCATCCGCATTCGCTGTGAGGCCGGTGGCCGAAACAGCAAACAAAACAAGAAGTGCGCTACTTAGGCGAGTGGTGATATTCATATGATCTCCGTGGTGTTGAAGCGGTGACGTGTACCGCGTGGGCAGGCCGGCGACGTATCGCTATAAACAGCGACGCACAGCCGGGTGGCGATGGAGGGCTGGAAACTGCGAGGAGACTATTTTGCCTGCTTTGACCAACCGGCGCTCCACAACGCAAGCACTAGTGGGCGGGGGTGCAGAAAGGCGGAAGCGAAACCTGTTTATTGACGGGCAGTTTCAGCCAAAAAGCCTTGAAGGTGCCCGCCGATAAAGGAGTTCTACTTGTCGCCGGTCGCCGTAACGTTAAAGATGCCGGTTGCGTTACCGGTATCAAAGGCAAGATCCAATTGTTTTGATCCGGGCAGAAAATCGCGCGAAATAAACTCGTAGAACGATCCCGGCACAACGCGCTCAACACGCTGGCTATCGGCATCGATGAAGCCACGTGTCACCTTGTCGGCAATCAGCGCTGTCTGACGAACGCGTCCCGACGTCGAGATTTCGACTTTTTCTTTGATCCCCCGGCCGGCCAAGCGCTGTGCCTCGGCAGTGGCGAAAACGTCCGCCACGCGGTCCGTTGCATGGTTAAACGCGTTGCCCTCCGTGGAGATCCAGGCCATCTCGGCGGATTCGGCCTTGAGGGTTTCATAGTCGGAGAGTGATGGCTCGGCGTGATGCCGACCGAAGCCGCGTACACATGCGCACACCAGATCCGCCGCCTCATCTTGGTTCAATGTTTCGCCTCTGGCAAGTCTGGTCAAGAGTGTTGTCTCATCTGGGGTGAGTGGATCGATCGACGTCGACACCACCCGTGTGACTGCGGTTTGGAAGGCGGGGGAAAACTGCTCCGGGTGTAACTCGCTGACAAAAAATTGCGCGATTTCCTCGGGTAAGTCGAGATGACGATAGGCGTAACCAGTCATTTTCAGGCGTGGCAAGGGATAGACATCCGCCTGTGCAAAGCCGAGTGGCTCGAGCAATCGTGTGATTGCAACGCGACCCGACGGCAAGCCGCCATTGGCCGGCCACGCAACCGTGCGTAATGCGCCGTGGTCAAAGTTAACTTTGCCGCCTGCGGCAATGGTTTCCTCGACGTAGGCGCGACCACTCGGCACCCTGGCGAGTAAACCATTGAACAATGCCATGTTCATGGCTTGCGCCACGTGGGCCCGGCTAACTGCGCCCGCCTCGGCGGTCAGCGATGGTGGAACGTGAAGAGTCTTGAATAGTCTCTCCGCGTCAACCGATCCAACAACCGCTGCCAGCAACGACTTCAAGATCATGATTAGCTCTCGAGGTTAAACACAATGCTCTGCGCCAGCGGTAGGTCCGCCGAGTAGTTAATCGTGTTGGTTGCGCGACGCATATAGGCGCGCCAGCTATCTGAGCCCGACTCGCGTCCGCCGCCGGTGTCTTTCTCACCGCCAAACGCGCCGCCGATTTCGGCACCCGAGGTGCCGATGTTCACGTTGGCGATGCCGCAGTCGCTGCCGGAGGCGGACATGAAAATTTCCGCCTCACGCATGTCGTTTGTGAAGATGGATGACGACAAGCCCTGTGGCACGGCGTTCTGCATATTGATGGCTTCCTCAAGCGTTTCGTATCGCATCACGTACAGGATCGGCGCAAATGTTTCGTGGTGTACACACGTCGTTTGCGAGGGCATTTCGACTATTGCCGGGTGGGCGTAGTAACCGTTTTCTAGCTCACCCCCAAACTCCGCAGCAAGCGCACGCTCACCACCCGAGACAATACCGCCCTGTTCCTTCGCAGCGGATAACGCCGCCTGCATGCCGTCAAACGCTGCGCGGTCGATCAATGGGCCTATGAGTGTTTTTGCATCAAGCGGATTGCCGATACGGACGCGCTGGTAGGCGACTTTCAGTCGTGTGACCAGTTGGTCGGCAAGCGAGGTGTGCACGATCGCCCGGCGCAAGGTCGTGCAACGCTGCCCTGCGGTGCCGACTGCCGAGAACAGGGAAGCAGGTAACACCAAATCCATATTGGCCGAAGGCGTGACGATCGCGGCGTTATTCCCGCCGAGTTCGAGCAAGCTGCGGCCCAAGCGGTTTGCCACACGCGCCGCAACACTGCGACCCATACGCGTTGAGCCCGTCGCCGACACCAAGGCCACACGCGAATCGTCGACCAATACTTCGCCGACATCTGCATTGCCCGTCAACACTTGGGAGAGGCCAGCGGGCACCACGCCGCCAGCAGCGGTGAAGCGCGCCATGGCACGCGCAAGCAATGCCTGGCAAGCCAATGCCGTGAGTGGTGTTTTTTCCGACGGCTTCCAAACTAGGCTGTTCCCGCAAACTAACGCTAAAGCTGCATTCCACGCCCACACGGCGACAGGGAAATTAAACGCACTGATGATGCCCACCACCCCAAGCGGGTGCCACTGCTCCATCATGCGGTGTTTTGGCCGTTCAGTGGCAATCGTCAAACCATAGAGCTGGCGCGATAGACCCACGGCAAAGTCGCAGATGTCAACCATCTCTTGGACCTCGCCTAAACCTTCTTGCAGTATCTTGCCCGACTCGATCGTCACCAATTGACCGAGCGCGTCTTTGTTGGCGCGTAGCTCTTCACCAAACAAGCGCACCAACTCTCCGCGTTTTGGCGCGGGAACATTCCGCCATGTCAAAAATGCGGTTTGTGCCGCCGCAATTTTTGCCGAGACCTCTGCATGGGTGTCTGGTTGTAGCACTGCAAGCGTGCTGCCATCTATTGGCGAGCGCGCGACAATGCCGCTACCCGTGTTTGCGGGAATCACCACTCCCAGATTGGCAAGAAGCGACGTGGTAGTCGAAATCAGTGCGGCACTCATGCGTAAAACGCTCCAAATGGATTAGCCAGGAATTGGGGGAGGCTGACAGACTCTTGGCGCACAAAGCCGCGCCCCTTGAGTTCGCCTTTCGCAAGTAGGTCCACCATCGTACAGATGCCGGAAGCGGTGGTGAGTTGAATTGCAGACAGCAGTTTGCCACCAACCTTCTTAGCGTAAATTTTCTTCGCAAAGCTCTCTTGGGCTAATCTTCCCTCGCGCTGGCCGCTGACGGAGACGAACACCAACACCACGTCTTGATAGGTCATCGGGATGGCGGTTTCCATCACGTCTTTGAGTAACTCGCGGCGTTTGCCAAGCCCAAGGTCATTGAGAAGAATTTTCATGATCTCGCAATGCCCGGGGTAACGAACTGTTTTGTAGTTCAGGTTCTGAACCTTACCCTCCAGTGTTTCGCACAGCGTACCCAGCCCGCCTGAAGTGTTGAATGCCTCGTAGTCAAGGCCGTCGAGTGAAAAGTGCTCAAGCTCCTCCATCGGGGGCGTTTCGCGTAACTTGCCGTCAATGATCGCCTCGCAGGGATTGAGGTATTCATTGATCAGTCCATCGGTGCTCCATGTCAGGTTGTACTTCAACGCATTGGTCGGATAGATTGGTAGCGCGCCGACACGCATGTTGACGTCGCGCAAGGTGTCAAATTTTTTGGCGAGTTCGTAACCGGCGACCGAGATGAAACCGGGTGCCAATCCGCACTGTGGCATAAACACGGTGGTAGCGTCGCGTGCGATGTCCTTCACAATCCGCGTGCTTGCGACGTCTTCAGTGAGGTCAAAGTAATGCGCGTTGAGGTTGCGGGCCAGTTTCGCCAGCACCGGGGTGAGATAGAACGGGCAGGCCGACAAGATGACGTTGACACCCTTGAGCGCTGTCTCAAGATTGTCGTTGGCCACATCGGCAACGTGAATCGCAGCCCCTAGCGTGACCATCGGCTGCAGCCGCGTCATGTCTTTGTCAACCACGGTGACCTTATAGCCGCCAATTTCGTTAAACAGCGTGACGATGGCTTCACCAATCTTGCCGGAGCCAATAAGTGCGACGTGTAACATGGTGCGTCCTTGAAAGTGTTTTGACAGGTCAACATTTTAGAGATGCAGGCTGCTGGAACGAAGCTGCAAAGCTTGCAAAAAGATGGGTTAGAATTAGCATAACGCAGGTATCTTTTTGCATTCTAATAACTTGGGTACAATATGGCTCGAACCGCATCCGGTCTGACCAAGGCTGAAACTTTGCTGCTCGACATCCTTCGCCGCGACGCACGACGAAGCGTTGCGGAGATTGCACGTGAACTCGGCTTGGCGCGTGCCACCGTGCAAGAACGTATCCGGCGGTTGGAGGAGGGCGGCGTGATTGAGGGGTATACGGTACGCCTGAATCCGGCACACAGTCGGAGTCGGGTGACCGCACACACGCTGGTTCGTATTGACGCACGCAAGGCGGATGGCCTTTACGCCAAACTAAAGAGGATGCCTTCAGTGAGTGGGATCTACGCGATCTCGGGGGAATTCGACGTGCTGGTGGTCTTGCAGGCAGAGACCACCGCCGATTTGGACGAGGCGCTCGACATCCTTGGGCGCTACGACGGCGTTGAGCGTACACAAACGTCGATTGTTCTAAGCGTGAAGTACGAGCACTGACATTGTCAGAAAGCACCGCAATCACAATAGTGCCGGTTTTCGTTGCTCAGTGGAAGAACAAATACGCCACCCAAATGGCGGCAATCACGCCTGCCAAGTCGGCCAGCAAACCGAAGCCAACGGCGTAGCGCGTCTTGGTAATGCCGACAGACCCGAAGTAAAGCGCAATGATGTACAACGTGGTGTCCGACGAGCCTTGCAGAATACTAACGAGACGGCCAACAAATGAATCAACACCGTAGGTTTTCATGGCGTCGATCATCATTGCGCGTGCGCCGCTGCCACTGACAGATTTCATCAATGCGGTTGGTAATGAGGGAGTGAAGTCAGTATTGAACCCCATCTGGGTAAACACCCACGTGAACCCGTTGACGATCATGCCCAGCACGCCTGAGTTACGCAATACGCTGATAGCCACCAACATGCCGACGAGGTAGGGGATGATCATCAGCGAAGTTTGGATGCCGCCCTTCGCACCTTCAATAAACGCCTCATAAACATTGATCTTCTTGACGAGGCCACCAACCAGAAACAAGACAATGATGCCGAACAAAACTAGGTTGCTCGCAACTTTCGAGACCTGCTGAATCTCCGTTCTTGTCAAGTAGTGGCTGAAATACCAAACAATACCCAGAATGAACAGCGTCATGCCACCCAGCCAGGCGAAGATGACTGGGTCGAGGATATTGATGCGTTGCTTGAACGACAACGCCAGAAATGCAACTAAGGTGCCAGCATAGGTGGCGATCAGGGTTGGGATAAAAATGTCCGACGGGTCTTGCGCACCCAGCACGGCGCGTTGCGCCATCACTGTGAGCGGAATCAGCGTAAGCCCCGCAGTTTGAAGGACTAAGAACATGATCTGCGCATTGCTGGCGGTGTCCTTCACGGGATTCAGACTCTGCAGACTTTCCATCGCCTTGAGGCCAAACGGTGTCGCAGCATTGTCCAGGCCCAAGAAGTTCGCCGAAAAATTCATCACCATGTGGCCCGTGGCCGGGTGGTTTTTGGGGACATCGGGGAAGATGCGCGAGAAGAACGGGGCGATCAACTTGGCAATCATGCCGATGAAGCCAGCTTTCTCGCCGACGTTAAGAATACCAAGCCAAAGCGTCATCACGCCCGCCAGTGGCAGCGCAATGTCCATGACACCAACGCGTGCCGAGTCGAATGTGCCGTCGACTATTTTCTTAAATACCTCCGTATCACCCAGAAAAATCCACTGTCCCAGTGCCGCCAAAAATCCGACGATAAAAAAACCGGCCCAAAGATAGGTCAATGCCATGTTGAGGTGGTCTCCATAGGTTGCAGGCTGTGTTTGGGAGGAGAGGCGGCGTTTGTGTCTTGGTTTGCGGCTGGGTTTGCGGTCGTCGCGACAGACCGATAGCTACCTTGATGCTAGTTGAGTTTCATCCAGATAGGCGCAAATTTGTTATCGGGGCGATGTACCAGCGCAACGTTTGCGCGAGCAACCCATGGAATTACCTGGCGATGAAGTGGGATCACGTGTACCTCACGCTGAATAATCTCGACGGCATCGTTGATCATCTTTTGCCGTTTCGCTAGATCCATTTCCACTTCCGCCTGACGGATAAGTCGGTCGACATCGGCATTCTTGAAGTTGCCGTAGTTGGTTTCACCGGCACCCTTGCCATTATTGCTATGGAAGAGGGGCTTGAGCGTGAACATCGCATCGTTGTTGTTATCGCCCCATCCCTGCATACAGACAGAAAACTCCTGCTTCGGTGTGCGTGCGAAGTACTGCGCCTTCGGCATGGCATCGACTTTGACAGCAAGCCCTATCCGTGCCCACATGCTGGCGAGTGCCACACAGATCTTCTCGTCGTTGACGTACCGATCATTCGGGCAGTGCATGGTAAAACCAAATCCGTTTGGGTATCCAGCTTCGCTGAGCAGGCGCTTGGCGGTCGCCACATCGTATGCAAATCGCTTTTCGAAGGAGACCGGAATACCATCCCCCTTTGGGTTGGGTAACGGGATCGCCGTCGGTGTGGATAGACCGCGCATGACTTGTGTTTGAATCGCGTTGATGTCGATAGCCTGATACATAGCGAGGCGAACCCGGCGATCCTTGAAAGGATTTTTTCCTTTCACATCGGCAAACAGCAACTCATCTCGCGCCTGATCAAGTGCAACCATGATCACGCGCAGTTCGTCACCTTCCCATACTTTCAGCTCGCGGTCCGTCTTGAGTCGCGCAATATCCTGCGGGCTCGGATCGAGTACAAAATCCAGCTCACCGGATTTCAGCGCAGCCATACGGGTCACGTCGCTGGTAATCTGACGATACTCAATGCGTTCGATATTGCTTTCGTAGCGACCTTCCTTGATACCCCACCAGTCGGCGTTCTTGGTGTGCACGATTCGAACCCCGGGTTCAAATGAAACCAATTTGTATGGCCCGGTTCCCATCGCATGTTTTGACGCGTAAGTCACTTCCTTGGTGGTGAAGTCTTGCGCAGCCGTCACCTTATGTTTCTCTGCCCAAGCACGGCTCATGATCGGCACTTCGGAGATGGAGGTGAGGCTGATTGGGTTAGGCTGGCTGGTGGTAAATTCCACCGTGAGATCGTCAATTTTCTTGGCGATACCAGCGGGAATGGCATAGGTCTTGAACTGTCGCGATTTGGCCGCGCGCTCAAAAGAAAACACCACATCGTCTGCGGTGAAAGGAGTGCCGTCGTGAAACTTCACATCTTTGCGAAGTGTGACCAACCGTTTGGTCGGACTGACCTGTTTTGAAGATACCGCGAGCCACGGCGTGGCGGACATATCTTTGCCCGGCTGAAACAGACGTTCATAAACGAGGCCGTTAATGGACTTGGTAAAACTTTCGTCCTGACCGTGCGGGTCCTGCGTTGACGCATCACCCTTGGAAGACCAACGAAGTGTTTTGCCGTCAACCGGCGGGGCGAGCAGAAACAAGGCGCAAATCGTGGTGAAGATAAAGATTGCGCGACTGGCAACCACGGAACCAACCATAAAGAGACTCCGGACATGGTGATTTGAACAGTCTAGCTCAGTACTTGTGTATGGTGGTACTCGTGATTTGTAATTGAAGCCCGCCAGTGCCGCAGGCTCAAATTATCGGCCGACCTGCGAAATTTGGTATTAAATTGGTATTATCTTGATACATTAATTGAGCAAGACATCAAGCCGCACGCAAGCGACTGGTCTGGTGTCTTTTTTTTGCACTCCGGCTATGAAAAAATACGCCACGCCTACCGCCAAGGATATCAAGTTCGACGTGCGCGACAACTCGCCGCTGTATGCACAGCTCGCGCGAAAGATTGCCGACGCCATCCGCGCCGGCCACTATCAGGTTGATGAAGCTTTGCCATCTGAGCGATTGTTGTCGGAGTCCCTGAATGTTTCGCGTGTCACCGCGAGAAAGGCCATTGATCGCTTGGTTGAGCAGGGGTTGGTGGTACGCCGACAAGGTTCCGGCAACTATATCGCGCCTAGATTCGAGCAGGCGTTGTCACGCCTCTCCAGCTTCTCCGAAGAGCTGTCGCGACGCGGCTATACGCCGACATCCAGGTGGCTGAAACGTGCAGTCGTTTTGCCGACCACCGACGAGCAGGCCAGCCTTGGTATTTCAGCGTCGACCAAAGTAGCCCGGCTGGAGCGTCTGCGCCTGGCCGACGAGGTTGTGATGGCCTACGAGGTGAGCGTACTGCCGCAGAGTGTTGTCAGGCACCCGGCTGAAGTGGAAGGCTCACTTTATGAGTATCTTGGACGCGGCCAGCAGATTCCCGTTCGTGCCCTCCAGCACATTCGCGCGCTGAACGCACCGGCCAGGCTTGCCGCGCAACTAGGAATTGATGTTGGGCAGGCGGTGTTGTTTATTACCCGGGTTGGCTTTAACGCCCAAGGGAAGGCGGTGGAGTTAACCCACTCCTACTGCCGCAACGACTATTACGATTTTGTCGCCGAGATGCGGCGCGATTAGGACATGTCGGCAGCCACCATCAAGGGAAACATCCTCACCGCCGAAGGCTTTATTGCGGGTCAATTGCAGACTGACGTGAACGGCAGAGTGGCTTCAATACACGGAGAGCCAATAGATTCAGCGGCGGTACGCGACTCAGCCACCCCCATTTTGCTACCCGGCTTCATTGACACTCACGTTCACGGCGGTGGCGGTCGCGACACGATGGAAGGTGGTAACTCGGTGGAAGTGATTGCAGAGACACACGCCAAGTACGGGACTACCGCGCTACTCGCCACAACGATGACCGCTCCAGCGGAAGACTTGGAGAACGCGTTCGCGGTATTGGGCGACATTTGTCGTCGAGACAATATGTGCACCGGGCGCGGTGCCCGTGTTCTCGGCGTGCACCTTGAAGGGCCTTATATCAACGCCGCGATGCTGGGCGCTCAGCCTGATTTTGCACGGCCGCTGGCTCTTGCGGAGGTAATCCGGCTGCATCGTCTGGCACCCATTCGACTCATCACACTGGCACCCGAGGTGCCCGGCAATATGCAATTGATTGGCTCCCTGGTTGCAGCGGGATTTACCGTGCAGCTTGGACACACCGCCGGTAGCTTCGAAGAAGGCATTGAGGCGATGTCTTATGGCGCGAAGGGGTTCACGCACTTGTTTAATGCCATGACCGGTATGCATCATCGAAAGC